>JDSF01000455.1_pt1 | contig 13991 bp, 25 predicted proteins | sample 199441 | NCBI WGS metagenome assembly JDSF01 (sample SAMN02592751, study PRJNA231836) | bioreactor metagenome | isolation source: continuous culture bioreactor denitrification-DNRA | place: Germany: Bremen
ATAGAGAGCTGCACCGATGGCAATGATTACGACAATGCGTACCGGTTGCATTCCTTTGTTTTGTTCCATATTTGTTACCTCCTTACGGGCAATTACCAATCATTCTACCACTGAAAAACTGATTTTCCACCCTTCACCTGTGCCAATTCCATAGGTTGTTGCAAAATTTCCCTGATTCAGGGCAACAGCAAGGTTGAGGAGACTGTTGATGTAGATGAGAGGCTCTCCCTTCCCTACTTCAGTGAAGGACTTGCAGATGGGAAGTTTGTACCCATAGACTATTCGGCCATTAGAGGAGATGGTTGTTTGCAGCATATCTCCGTTGCTGAGGCCAAGCTCATCCAAAAAGTCAGCACTGATATTGGTCCAAAGCGAACCATAACGGGCATCAAGGATATCCACTGAGCGACAAGGGAAGACCCTTCAAGTCGGGAACGTTCCATTTTCAGCTTGACGGTTTTTTGGAACCAACGGGCCAATATCCTCATACGCTAAATCACCGGAGGCCAAGCGTGCCCCGGTATATGCATATACATCCCTTCCATGAAACGTGTGGCTCTTTTGGCTGCCTGAGAGGCGGTGGGTATCGACATTGATCATCCGCACCTCCAGAAGACCGATACTGTCTGCCAGATGGGTCAGTGTTCCGTTATCTGGGGTAACGATCAAATGACCACTTTCCGTTAGAGCAACAACACTTTTCCGGTCTGAACCCACTCCTGGATCGACCACACAGACAAAGACCGTTCCCTTGGCCCAATAAGGAAGAGCCTGTACCAGTCGGTAGGAGGCCTCCCAAATGTTGAATTGAGGAATTTCATGGGTAAGGTCCTCCAATCTCAGGAGATTGGACACCCCGTTGGCTACCCCATGCATAGCACTTACTGCTCCGTCGGAAGTACCAAAATCACTGAGAAATACGACAGTCTTCCGCTCTTTCCAAGCCTCTAAGGCTACCAAGTTATTGCGTAGTTTCCTTTTCATCCTGTTTCTCCCGCTTCTCTCGCATTTGACGGTCAAAAATCCTTGCATATCTGATCAACAGTACAGAGAGCACTATCAAGACCAATGCTAGCATGACCACAAGGAGAACTGAAGGCTTGTATGCTAGGGCAAGCAGTGAAAAGCCTACAAAAAAAAGGGAAAGAATGAGAACTACAATGGAGGGAGTCAGCCTACCCTGCTTCATTTGCCAAGGAACTCCTTGATTATCTTCAGAAACTCATCATAGGTCTCGGCAATCTGCAGATGGGGATACTGCTCAAGAATATTCTTGGGAGCACGGAAGAGACAACCACCATCAGCTTCCTGAATCATGGTGAGGTCGTTGTAGGAATCTCCAGCTGCAAAGGTCCGGTAATTGAGGTTTTTTTTCAAGGCTTGGATGGCTTTCTTCTTGCCATCATGCAGGCGCATCCTGTGTCGGATGATACGGTTTTCCTGATCAACTTCCAGACTATTACACCAGATGGTGGGCCAGTTCAGCTGGCGCATAAGGGGACTGGCAAATTCACTGAAGGTATCGCTGAGAATGACTACCTGGGTCATCGATCGAAGGGAATCAAGAAAGGATAGAGCTCCCTCCATGGGACCCATCTGGGCAATGACATCCTGGATATCCTTCAATTTCAGGTTGTGTTCTTCAAGAATTTTGATCCTTCCGGCCATCAGCTTGTCATAATCCGGTTCATCACGGGTGGTAATCTTCAGCTCCTCGATACCTGTTCGCTCTGCAACGTTGATCCAAATCTCCGGTACCAAGACCCTTCCATGTCTAGACAAACAATATCCATCCGCTACCTCCCAAAATGTACCACCTAGTATTACCGAGGGAGGGCCCCCGTTGCAAGAGGGAGGAGGAAGCCAAGCATGGCTGCAGTCTCAGTGAGCACTTCCACAGCCCCCCAGCACATCGCCGGTTACTCCTCCAAGTCGCTTCCTGCTGATCAGCAACAGAGAAAAGCACATTATCAGTGCAGCCAGGAACGCAATCAAGGCGTTCAGGGCATAGTCATTCGAGAACACGAACAACAGCACTAGGACGGTTATAATCTGCAAGAGAGGAAGTACCAGGTGGTAAGGTTTTGCTGAACGCACCAAGTGGGATGCTGTTCCCTCTCCTTCTCTTGCATAGGGCATCAAGGAGGCAGCTATTACCTGGTTCAGTCTTCCCAGAACAGGTACCAGCATTAACGCAAGAGGAATTTCGCTTAGTTGTTGCAAGGCAGCGTATTGGATCAAGAGCACACAGAACAGGGTAATCAGGGCGAAGGCTCCGCTGTGGCTGTCCTTCATGATGGCCAAGCTACGTTCCTTGTCCCATCCTCCTCCAAGCCCATCTGCAAAGTCACAAAGTCCATCGAGGTGGAAGCCCCGTGAGAGGTAGGCAGAGAGTGCAATAATGAGCGCTGAGCGAATCTGGGGTGAAAAAGGGAGCAGGGAGGCTGCTACAAAAAAAAGACCAAAGAGAGCACCTATAAAAGGAAACCAGAACAGAATACGTTGTTCTTTCTCCAAGGCCCGGTAAGGAAGCGGAAACCGAGTGAGGGTGCGCAAAGCACCCCCCGAGGCCAAGTGTAATCACAAGACTTTTCCCTTAAGGGCAAGGGGAAGGCCAGCAACCATCAAGATCACATTTCCAGCAATCTCTGCAAGATCCTGGTTCATCCAACCACTTAAATCCCTGAAAGCCCTACTCTCTGCATCTGCAGGGATCAGGCCGAGGCCTGTCTCATTGGTAATCAGGAGAATCTCACAGGGGGGATGCTTGAGCACCTCATAGAGAGCATCTTCCTCGGGAAATCGTATTTCAGGTATTCCCTTGTGATGCAATAAATTACCAAGCCATACAGTAAGACAGTCAACAACACAGACCTCCACCGATGGGGGAAGGTCCTGTATGGCCTTCGCCAGATCAAGAGGCTCCTCGACGGTAATAAATCGATCAGAGCGATCCCTCTGGTGGGCTGCAATCCGTGCCTTCATCTCCTCATCGATCGGTTCAGCAGTGGCAATATAGGCACGGGACTGGGTACCGTCACATACTCCCAGGGCATAATCCTGGGCATAGGAACTCTTTCCGCTTCGGCCTCCCCCCGATGACCAGCGTAACTCCACTCTTGATCTTGGTGTGAATTTTCATGGAACCCGCAGTGGAGACCATAGTGCCTTTTGCAGGTCGAAGCGTATATCCCTTTACAAGAGTCTTCTTCAAATCAATGGTTGCCATACCTACCTCCCCGTTCTTTTCCCATCATATCATGGCTTTTCTCTAAGAGGGAGAGGGAAGAGGCCAACTCTGCTTCAGAAAAAACCTCCAAGGTAAGCACTCTCTCTACATTGTCATTTTTTTTGGTTTGCTTGGAGAAAGCAGAGAGGAACTGGCTTATCTGGGCTGGGTCTCCCTTGTCCAGACCCAGATGGTCCTTACCGTCATGAACGCCGTGAAGGTGTGCAATGCGAGTTCTCGGCAAGAGTAAGTCAAGATTCTCCTGCATAGGATACCCCATCAGCCAGATATGCCCAATATCAAGCGTAATAGACAGGTCATAGCGCTCCACAAGTGGATAAATATATGAGAATGGATAACTCAAGGACTCAACACAGAACATCCGGCTCATAGCCCCATACTGCGAGACCAACATTTCAAGACTCTTATCAAGGCAGGTGTCCATCGCTTGGGATTCGGGGATGGGACAAGACCGTAGGACTCTGGGGTGAGGTGCAACACATAGCCGAAGGGATTCAAGGGTTCAGTAAGCGTGACAATTCTCTCTATGGTACGTAGGAATCTACTTCGCTCCTGTTGGTCCCGAGAGCCTGGATAGATGTCCAATGGGAAATGCACGGTGTAGCTCAAATCGTGTGATTCACCCAGGAGTGAGAGCTCCCTGATGGTCTTCTCATCAGGCAGGTTGCTCATTTCTTCACTTTCAAAGAGTACCAGCTCAATATCATCCACCTTGTCGGCAAGATAACGCACATTGGCAGGATATCATCGGGGATGATGTAGCTTGTGGTTCCAATTCTCATATGCTTCATACCAACCCTATCGATTGCAATAATTTTGTACTATCGGTAACTTGAGCATCAGAGAAGCTGGTCATATCTGTAAGCAAATGACTTGCCAGGCGAACCAAAGGCCAGGCAGCCAAGGCACCGGTTCCTTCCCCCCCCAATTGCATCTGTAGATCCAAGAGAGGCTGGCCACAACCAAGAGACTCCAGCATTCTTCTATGCCCCTGCATTCCCGAATGATGGCAGGGGATGAGATACTCATGAAAGTGCTCGTCCATGGCATTCGCTACCAAGCTGCACTGGTTACCACAAAGCCATCAAGCAGGATTGGAAGAGAAGCCTCTGCAGCTTCCAGCATCCCACCACATATGGCAGCTATTTCGTATCCCCCAAGATTACAGAGTACATTGAGCGGGTCCCTCTGTGGATGAATATCCATGGCTTGTTCAATGATAGCGATCTTGTGCAATAATTCAGCGTCACTGAGCCCGGAGCCCTTACCGGTTATCTCAGAGACTGGAAGATTGGTAAGTGCAGCGGCCACAGCCGAGGCAGTGGTGGTATTCCCCACTCCCATCTCTCCAAATGCAATTGCCTGTGCCCCTTCCTCTATTGCCAAGCAGACCCTTTTCCTACCTGCTTCCATTGCCTGAAGGCATTGCTCACGTTCCATTGCAGGACCTTGCAAGAAATTTCTTGTCCCATATCCTATTTTGCAATCGACGACTGCATCCCTCTCATGAAAGCTATGGTTTACTCCGACATCAATCACTGAGAGTTTTGCATGGTTCAAGGAGGCAAAGAGACTACATGCACCACCGCCCGAAGCAAAATTGCAACATTGTTGGTAGGTGATTTGCTGAGGCTGTGGGTAACCCCCTCCTCTATCACCCCATGGTCAGCGGCAAATAGCAGAAGAGAGAGAGAATCCAGAGGACCTTCCTTGATGAGTGCCAGTTTAAGGGCAAGGAATCCAAGCCTTCCGAGACTGTTCGGAGGCATTGCCTTTGCAAGCAACTGGGATTCATACTCCCGGTGTCGGCTGAAGTCGATAGCTTTGATTGACATGTGCTCATTGTAGAGGAGGAAGCTCTGGCGTTACAAGGCAGAAACCGATACAATGCGCCTATGAATCAGGCACTCTATCTCTTCCTCGACATGATGACTGGCATGGTCATCTCCATCATGGTGGTCTCCAACACCCTTTTGGGGCAAGCTACCACCATGGGTGTCTCTCTGATTATCAATCACCTAATCGGATTGGTCATTCTCTCCCTTATCCTGCTCCTTGGCAGGAGGACACCGGCCATCAATGGCCCAGGAAGAAAGGTCCCTTGGTATCTCATGTTCAATGGCCTTTTCGGCCTTGCCATCCTGAACCTGAACTACACCACCGTTGTACATACCGGCGCATCGCTTGCAATGCTTCCACGGTGTTTGGCCAGAGTTTCTGTTCGTTGGTATTCGACCTTACCGGTTGGATGGGAATGCAAAAACGTAGTCTTAACCGAACGAAGATCTTCAGTTTGAGTATCAGTGCAATCGGAATCATGATCATGGCAAGCGGGGGAACAGCTAACTTTGCTTTTTTTTCTATATATTGCTAGGTATACTTGCAGGCGCTCTTACCATGACACAGATGGTTCTCAACAGTACGCTTGCCCTCTATGAGGGCCCCATCCGGGCCTCACACAGGAATTTCATCGGAGGACTGTTGGCTGGGCTGGTATTCTATTTTCTGTTCCAGAAGGATGCAACAATCGTTGGAATAAAAACCATTCCCCAAATCCCTCTACTTCTCATTCTCGGTGGTGGAACGCTGGCAGTATTTGTCGTGGTGAGCACCAGCTATGTCATTGTGAAAATTCCAGCTGTATACTCAGCGCTCTTGCTCTCATCGGCTCAGATACTGATGAGTCTCCTGATCGATTATCTCTTCTTTGACAGTTTCAGCCTACCACTTCTTGTCGGAGCGCTGTTGATGTTGATGGGTATGGCAGGGAATTTGGCTGCAGACAGGAAACCTAGGCCTTAGCTATTCGGTAGTTACCTTCGGCTTCTTGGACAAAACCCTCTTTTTTTTCAGCTGTTCAAGACAGTACAATACGCGCTCTTCCTCAAAGTGGGAGAGTAATGCGATGACCTGGTCCTGTTCTTTTGCACCGGTATCAGAGAGCAGGTGAATCAACTGTCCACGAATCTGGCGGTTGGAGTTTTCGAACTTTGCTTGCTTGGTGTAGTGGGCACTTCTCACATTGGCATTGGGAATAAGACTCTTAAGCAAGACGCCAAAATCCATCAAGGCGTAGTACCACGCTTTGGGGTTCTCAATCATCTGCACCAGATGAGCGAGCAACAACTCCAATTCCTTGTCCTTCACCCCTTCCTGATCAGGATAAAAACAATGAAGGAGAACCCTACGAATATTTGTCTCGAGGTAAATGGTCCGCTCTTGGTAACTGAAGGCACCTATAGCCGCGGCGGTAGCTTTTCCTACTCCAGGTAAGGAGAGGAGTTCAGCCTGATTCTTTGGCAGACTCCACCCCCCCCACTTTTCGCTTGCTATGGCACTCTTACGTAGATTCAGAGCCCTGCGGTTGTATCCCAATCCTTTCCAGTGATAGAGCAACTCATCAAGCGGGGAACCAGCTAAGTCCTTGAGTGTGGGCCAGAGGGAGAGAAACAACTCATACTTGGGCATGACGCGGCTGGTTTGGGTCTGTTGCAGCATCACCTCAGAGAGCAAGATCCGATACGGATCACTGGTCTCTCTCCAAATAAACTGCCTTCCGTGTGCCTCATAGAAGCCAAGATGGTGCGTACAAAGGATTTATATCCTTCGGGTGTCTGGTCGAAGGTTGGTCTTAGATAATATGCTGCTTCTTCAGTTGGGAGGGTAGGAAAATCCTTCATTTCTTGTCGCCGAAATTCTCCGGAAGGACAAAGTCACCCTTGTGATAGTTCTCATGGGCTTCCTTCTCCTGTGCTTCATTGATGTGCTCAGCAGTAGGCTGTTCTCCCCTCTTGAGCTTATCCTGCTTACGTAGATAACGCTCCAGAGCTTTCTGTTTTGCCGTCTCCCGCTGATAGCTCTTACCACTGCTTATCAAAATGGCAACCGGCCTCAGACTCTTGATGTTTGCACAAAGGATCTGCAGCACACTGGTAAGTGGTACGGAGATGAACATTCCAGGAAGTCCCCAGATGAAACCCCAGAGGGAAAGAGAGACAAGAATAACAAAGGGAGATAGGTTGAGTTGGCCACCTTGTAGACGGGGGTCAATGATGTTTCCCAGAATCATCTGGGTGCTGATAGCAAGGATTGCCACATAAATGACATTCGTCCAATCGGGTGCAAACTGGATCAAGGACATAAAGATGACAATGGTCGTCACTATGACTGAACCAATGGAAGGGATGAAGTTGAAAATGAAGGCCAAGACTCCCCAGAGTATGGGAAGATCCAGTCCAGTAACCACTGCAGTAAGGAAAAAAGAGGCCGCCAGTGCATATACTGATCACGACTTTCAACAACAGATACTTTGAAGTCTGGCGGGTAATGCGCTCAAACATGACAGCCACTTTCATACCCTTGTTTCTGGGGATTGCCGCAAGCAGTTTGGGGATCACGCTCTGCCTTTCAAGTAACAAGAAAAGAACAAAAAATATAGACCAAGAGAGCAACCTTGGCAATTGAGAGAAATTTATTCGATATTGAAGTCAAACTGCTGATGGCAATATTCGACCAGTTCACAGGAAGGATGGAAAGGAATGAGGCCCCTTCAGGAAGCTCAATAAAAGCACTTGCCCTACTGGTGAGGAGTCGGTCAAGGGATACTACCTTCTCTACATAGAATGGTACCAGGTCTACCAAGGTATCGACTGTTATGATGATGAACCAACCAGTAGCAAGAAAAAGAAAGAGCAATAGAGCCATAACAAATATGACTGAGATGATTTTTGGTACATGGAGTCGATCAAGCCTTCGTAGGAGAGGGCTGAACAATAAATAACAGAAAAACGAAAGGACGAGGGGTATCATTACGTCTTTGGACATCTTTAGGGCGGCAAACACCGCCAATGTTACAATAACACCAAGGAATATTTGGATGTACTTATTTCCTGAGAAGGGTTTTTTCTGTCATAGGACAACTATAGACTAGCTTGGAAAAAACCTGCAATATCTGTTATTACTTGTTCCATGGACCAACAAACCAATTTGGATAGGATTCAAATCGTACTGGTTGATACACAGGATGGAGCCAATATTGGCTCAACCTGTCGAGCCATGAAGACCATGGGCATTACCCATCTGGTCCTTGTGAGTGATCGTGAATACGATGAGAACCGTGTGAGAACGCTTGCATTACATGCCAGCGATGTATGGGAGCAAGCAGAGCGATTCTCTACTCTCAAAGAGGCTCTCTCTGGGAGTGTGCTCAGTGTTGCCGCTACCAGAAGAAGGGGAAAGTTCCGTAAGCAAAGCTCGCTCAACCCTACCCAATTAGCAGAGGTGGTGCAAAAGACCGGTGATGGTCTCATTTCCATTGTCTTCGGAAGGGAGTCTGACGGACTCACTGACGATGAGGTGGCTACGTGCAGCCAGGTGGTAACCATCCCAACCAGCGACCAGTTCCCCTCTCTTAATCTTTCTCAAGCGGTTCAAATCATCACCTACTGTCTCTACGATACCATCAAGACGTATCCAGAGGGAGCAAACCCAGTGACGCAAGGCCGTTGTGAGGAAGCAGCGCTTAAAGCATGTGATGCACTCGATGAAATCGGGTACTTCAAACTTGGACAGGAGAAGCTCTGGACCTTCCGCTTCCTCCGCGATGTATTTGTACGTTCTGCTCTCACCGAGAGCGAAATCCAGAAGATGGAAAAAAGTCTTTGTAAAAAACAGCCAGGATCAAGGCCCATAAAAACAAGGAACAAGATGACTGATTCTTTTTTTTCGACCCAATGCCTCGTGTGGTAGCTCATAGAGGCGACAGTGCACACTTCCCAGAGAATACACTCAGTGCTTTTTTTTGAGTGCCTGTGCATTGGGTGTTGATGTCATCGAGACCGATGTACATCTGAGTAAGGATGGCCAGCTTGTCATCTGGCATGACGAAACCTTGGATCGCAATACCGATGGTTCGGGGCGGGTGGAGGATCATACCCTCGCTGAATTGAAAACCTACGATGCAGGATATACATTCACTCCAGACAACGGTAAAACATTTCCCTTCAGGGGAAAAGGTGTACAACTATGTACCTTGCAAGAGGCCTTGGAAGCATGTCCAAACCAACGATTCAATGTGGATCTTAAAAGCAATGATCCAGCCATCGTTGACACGTTCATTGAGGTAATCCACTCAATGCATGCCACAAAGCGAATCGTTGCTGCTTCATTTCATCTCTCAAATCTCAAATTGCTGAGAAAGAAAGCCCCTGATATTCAAACGAGTGTTACCACGCTTGAGGTTGTACCCCTCTTGGCACTTCAGAAACTTCATTTACTCTCCAGGAAGAAGCATCGTATCATCTTCCAAGTACCTACGTCAGTGGGTATTGAGGTGATTACTCCCTCTTTTGTAAAAATCATGCATAGTCGAGGCTGTATCATCCAAGTCTGGACGATCAATGAGGAAGCTGAAATGAAGCGTCTCTTTCAGATGGGTGTAGATTCTGTAATGACCGACAAACCGGCGCTTGCCATCAAGGTCGCTACAGAGTTGGGACTTCGTTAAGAAACAAAAAAACAATTTTATAAAGAGAGGTACCTTTTGGAAACTTCCAAAGTCTACTACACAAACTTACGCTGCGATAACGGGGACTCACGCTTGCATAAGCTCACCAGGCTGATCAAGAGAGCAGGCATTGAGACCATCGATTTCAAGAACAAGTTTACAGCCATCAAGATTCATTTTGGCGAGCCAGGCAATCTGTCATTTCTAAGACCAAACTATGCAGCCACGGTTGTGGATCTGATCAAGGAGGTGGGAGGAAGACCCTTCCTTACCGATTGCAATACGCTCTATGTTGGGGGAAGAAAGCATGCACTCGATCATATGGAGAGTGCCTATAGAAATGGCTTCATGCCCTATGCTACCGGTTGCCATATCATCATTGGTGATGGGCTGAAGGGAACAGATGAGATACTAGTACCCGTTCCCGGTGGCGAGTATGTGAAGGAAGCAAAGGTAGGACGCGCCTTGATGGACGCTGATATCCTTATCAGCCTCGCCCACTTCAAGGGTCATGAGGCCACCGGTTTTGGTGGTACCCTCAAGAATATCGGAATGGGTGGAGGTTCACGTGCAGGAAAGATGGAGATGCATTGTGATGGAAAACCACAGGTTGACCAGAGTCTTTGTATCGGTTGTGGTGCCTGCATCGATATCTGCGCCCATGATGCCCCGCACATCACTGACGGACTCTCTTGGATCGACCAGGATAAATGTGTTGGTTGTGGACGCTGTATAGCGGTCTGCCCCACTGATGCAATCTCAAACAATGACAACAGTTCAAATGACAAGTTGAACTGCAAAATTGCTGAGTACACCCATGCAATTTGCCATGGACGACCAAACTTCCATATCAACATTGTCATTGAGGTCTCACCGAACTGTGATTGCCATGGAGAGAATGATCTGGCCATTGTACCGGATGTAGGGTTCTTCGCTTCCTTCGACCCCATTGCCTTGGATAAGGCATGTGCAGATGCTGTGAACAAGCAACCGTTCATTCATTCCTCTGCCCTTGGAGAAAGAGAACACTGTCATAATGACCACTTCACAGACACCCATCCAACCACTAGCTGGAAGGTGGCACTTGAGCATGGGGAGAAATTGGGCTTGGGAACCATGGAGTATGAGCTGGTTGAGGTGAAATAGCCACAATTAAATCCTAGGTAATTCAGGCTGAGTTGATATACTCGGCCTGTTTTTTCTAAAACACTCCATACCGACAGGATTTTTATTCTTCTAGCCTATTTCTTCCTTGCGCGTAGAAAATTGCTGTCTTACGATGCTTATAACGCAACAGACTTCAAAAGGAGGAGATAGATGCGGAAAATTTTGGTTATGGTGTGTGCTCTCTTGGTTCTTATCACCCTGCCACTTATGGCAGGTATAAACAAAGGAACAGTTGCTGGGTATTATTCAGTAGAGTCATCCGAGCAGTATCTTTCAAATTGGGGTGGTCCTTCAACTGCAGTAGATATTGAAAGTACCAGCGTGGGAGTGATGGTTAAAGGATCTTCCTTTTCCGATCCAGCAAACCCATTTGGTTATTCCTACAATTTGAGGGTAGGAAAAAAACCCTCGAGTCTACTGTTGACGGATCAGAAGAGGACGTTTCCGATATTCCCCTCCGATGGGATATTGGGGTCTATGCTGCGTTTCAGCAAGATGTATCGTACTCAACCTTTGTTGAAGCGGGAGCTGGCCTCCAGTTCGGCAGTGAGTCAGAGACCTGGGATGATGGAACATACACTTACTCTTGGGAAATCTTCTCAGCATATGTTGCAGGATATGCAGAACTCAATTATGCAGTAACAGCAACAACCTTTGTGAGTATCGGTGCGAAGGCACTGCTCCCTATTGGTGGCACTGTCACACTATCAATTGATGATGTTTCAGCAGAATCTGATATTGAGATGAGCGGTTTCGCGCTTGCTCCCTATGTAGGAATCTCGTTAGCTTACTGATTTTGGAATAATGTAATAAAGGCCCGATACCTGTCATGGTTTCGGGCCTATTTCCTTGGTTCACTCGATCTTGGTTACGAGAGCATATTCTCTACGGAAAGATTATCACCCTCAATATCCTTGAAGTATTTGTAGGTATTCAGCTTCAATTCCCCACAGGCCGCTTCATCACAGACGAGGACTGCCTTCGGGTGTAGTTGGAGAGCACTACAGGTCCAGTTCTGGCTTACACCGCCTTCGATGGTTGCCTGCAAGGCACGTGCCTTTGCATGGCCGTTTACCAGGATGATGACTTCCTTGCTGTCTGTTACGGTCTTCACTCCAACAGTTAGAGCTTGGGATGGAACCTTGTTCATATCGTTGTCGAAGAATCTGCTGTTCATCACCTTGGTATCGTAGGTCAGGGATTTGACCCTGGTCTTACTGGAGAGAGAAGAAAATGGCTCGTTGAATGCAATATGGCCATCAGATCCTATGCCACCCAAGAAGAGCTCAATTCCACCGAATGCAGCGATTGCATCTTCGTAGGCAGCACACTCTGCCTCCAAATCTTTCGCATTTCCGTCAAGAATGTGGACATTCTCTTTCTTGATGTCGATATGGTTGAAGAAGTTTTTCCACATGAATGTGTAGTAACTCTGTTCATGGTCTTTTGGAAGACCAACATATTCGTCCATGTTGAAGGTGACGACATTGGAAAATGAGACATACCCTTCCCTATTCAACCTGATTAGTTCAGCGTAGGTACCCAGCGGAGAAGATCCGGTTGGTAGCCCCAGTACAAAAGGACGGTTCTCATTCGGTTCGAACTCCCTGATTCTGCTTGCGATATACCGTGCAGCCCAGAGAGAAAGGTTCTCATAATCGTTTTGGATAATGACTCGCATAGTGCTCTCCTTGTCGTTCCATCATAAACGGAAAGACGATATGAGACAACTATCAGAAGGCTTCCTTGATGATTCCCCCCCGGCGAGGATTCTCTCCCCTTCATAGAGAACAAGGGACTGTCCAACGGTGGCCGCCTTTACAGAGTCAGAGAACACAGCAGTGATGGTGCCATCACCATTCATATGAGCTCTAGCTTCTGTTGGATACCCAGTGGAGCGGATTTTTGCCTGCACCTCCACTTCTCCCTCCAAGGAAGCCTTGCTGCTCCATACAATGTCATCGGCTGTTACGGTGCTCTGTAGGGTTTCTTCCACATAGCCGACCACCACTTCATTTTTTTTGTGCGTCAAGCTGCAATACATAGAGTGGTCTTTCAGCAGCTATACCCAACCCTTCCGCTGCCCAATGGTGTAGTGCCAGATCCCATCATGGTTCCAAGGACATCTCCATTCTGAGTGACAATATTGCCCCGCTTGTTTTCAACTTCCAAGAGATCGGTGTAATCCCCATCGTAGAAATCCTGGCTCTCCTCTTGGTAGACCTTATGGAAGCCTTGCTCTACATCAATAGAGCGGGCTTCTTCCTTGGTCATGGAACCCAGAGGAAACAGCGTTGTGGCAAGTTGAGCTTGGCTGAGACGATAGAGGAAATAGGATTGGTCTTTCTTTAGATCAATTGCCCTAGTAATTGCATACCGCCCATTCTCTTCAGTAATACGGGCGTAGTGTCCGGTGGCAAACTTGTCAAAGATGAGCCTCTTTCCCTGGCATAATCAACCATGGCACCAAACTTAATCTTGGCATTACACCAGACACAGGGGTTCGGTGTACGTCCATCCATATATTCGTACTTGAAGTTTGCGAGCACGACTTCCTCGAACTGATCACTCAACTCAAGTACATGGTGTTCAATACCGATTTTCTCACAGATTCGCTTAATGGCCTTGAGGTCTTCGCTCTTATCAGGAGCAAAACAACTGGTTGAACCAAGCGGTCGAGTCAGGTGGGCACGTTTATTCCAGATGGTCATGGTGACCCCTGTAACCTCATGTCCCTGCTGCTTCAGCAGATATGCTGCAACGGAAGAATCTATTCCTCCACTCATTCCTACCAGTACCTTCATCGTGCCTCCGAAAATCAATTGAACCATATAATACAATGAAACCGCCCTGGAATCCAAGGCGGTTTCTTCAAGCGAGAGTGACGGGACTCGAACCCGCGATCTACGGCGTGACAGGCCGTCGCGATAACCAGCTTCGCTACACCCTCATAGCAAGAGTGAAACTACACTATCCAAGTATTTTTGTCAACATAGCAAAAAAAAGTTTTTTTCTATTTTCAGATAAAATCAATGAGAATTATGTGAATGAAGCCAAGACAAAAAAAAA
>JDSF01000456.1_pt1 | contig 13948 bp, 17 predicted proteins | sample 199441 | NCBI WGS metagenome assembly JDSF01 (sample SAMN02592751, study PRJNA231836) | bioreactor metagenome | isolation source: continuous culture bioreactor denitrification-DNRA | place: Germany: Bremen
CATCGGTAAGGACTGCAACGTTAACACCCTGCAATGCCTGCTCGATGACATCTTCATCACTTCCCAACTGTGCAGAGGGATAGATCTCAACCACCAAACGGCCTTCTGAGCGAGCCTTTACACTTTCTGCCAGCTGCTTGAAGCCCTCAACCATGGGAGAAGTTTCATTCAACTGAGTGGAAAGCTTCAAGGTATATACCTTGTCACCTTTTTCCCCACCACCCTGGGCAAACACTGATGCAGTAGCTACAACCAGTACCAACAAGATTGTTACGAAAACTCTTGCTTTTTTTTCATAGATTCCTCCAATATCAAGTCGAAATTCTTTGACATACTAGTATACTAACCGCATATTTTTTTATTCTGTCAACAAGCATATTCAAGAAATACTACGTTTTCCCTTCCTGTTTTAGGAAAACTTATTTATTATATTATAATTATTTATAAGATTTATTCAAAGAATTAGTCGCCATGAGTCTTGACGCCGAAGGGTCTTCATGCCTTCCAGAAGAGATTTCCGAATCATTTTCACTGCATCAGGATAAGGACCAACCATGCTCATACACAAAAGGCCAGTGGTCGGGAAAACCACTGGCCCAAGGGAGTCGCGTTGCTTGGCAATAAAAGTAGAACCAAGATGTAGTACCGGACAATCGCGTAGGAGAAAAAAAATACCCAACACCAAGTAGATCAAAGTAGTAGGACATCGCTGGGACTGAAGGGCTTTATCCCTGCCAGCTAACCTTCTATTCTTCTCCTAATCATATCCCTTCCTAGGTACAAGCATATGCTGGAATGTCTGAAATTGTCAATATACCTAGGGAGTATACTATTTGCATATATAAATTTATCGATTTTCTTTAGCACTATTTATTTACTGGTGAAAAGTACTCGCTTCTGTCAGAACATATCTCGATTTTTTATGTAAAATTTGCAGGTTTCTTATCGATTACCAAATTATTCGCTCTCAGCTATGTCATAGCAGAAAAAAAATAATTCACTCTTTTTTTTATCTACATATTGACCATGAAGAGCACTTCCTCGTATATTTGTCCATGGCAATTATTGCTAAATAAAATTACTTATGGAGGTTTGCATGATTGATCTCTGCGCCATCCGAAAGTTGCAGACTTCCCTTCGCAACTTCGAAGACCAGTTGAAGCAGCAAACAGGACTCTCATTCAACGATGCCTTGTTGCTCTGTGCGGTAAACAAGGGAATCTGCGAACCCAGTGCCTTGGCAAAGGAACTGGAACTTTCCCCATCCCGGCTTACCCGCATCTTGGATAGTCTGGAGAATCGTAAACTTGTTCAGAGAACCTTGAGTATCATGGATCGAAGAAGTCTTACCGTTGCCCTGACCGAGACAGGCAGTGAAATGGTACAAACCTATAGTTGTTCAGAACTCAACCTTCCGAACGAACTACAATTCACTCAGTCACCCAATAACTAGGAGACACTATGGAGAAGAAATACCTTATCATCGGAGGAGTCGCAGGAGGGGCAGGTACTGCCGCCAGACTCAGAAGAAGGGACGAGAAGGCCCAGATCATCATGTTTGAACGTGGTGAATACATCAGTTACGCGAACTGTGGTCTTCCCTATTACGCCGGTAATGTAATAACTGAACGCTCCAGGTTGTTTGTCATGACCCCTGACAAGTTCATGGAATCGTTGAACGTGGAAGCTCGTATCCAAAGCGAAGTTGTAAGGATCGATCGTGAAGCAAAAACCATCCATGTAAAGGACCTGAAACGCAACACGGAGTATGATGAACGCTACGATGTACTCATCCTTTCCCCTGGGGCTAGCCCGGTTAAGCCTCCCATCCCAGGGATAGAGCACCCGGCAATCATGTCTCTTCGCTCTGTCAGCGATATCGACAGCATAAAGGAAAAAGTTGACAGTCCAGCAACCAAACGTGCAGTGGTTGTAGGTGGTGGCTTTATCGGCATCGAGATGGCAGAGAACCTGAAGGAACGTGGCTTACAAGTATCGGTTGTGGAAGCGCTCGACCAAGTCATGAATATCATTGACTACGACATGGCAGCGGAAGTACAGCAACACCTCAGAGCAAAAGGGATCAATCTCTTCCTGAAGGATGGAGTAGCCTCCTTTGAGCATCATGGGTCACTGGTTAGCGTGCGCCTTCAGTCAGGTACCTTGATTGATGCAGATCTGGTAATCCTCTCCATTGGTGTGAGACCTGATACCGCATTCCTCAAGGATTCAGGTATTGAACTCGCAAAGAACGGGGCGATCAAGGTAGACGAGTACTTCACCACGAACGACAAGGACATCAGGGCAGTAGGTGACGCTATTGTCTTTGAAAGCCCGCTCTCAGGGAGCCCGGTCACCATCCCCCTCGCCGGTCCTGCAAACAAGCAAGCCCGTCTCTGTGCAGATAATATCGTAGATGGGAACAAGAAGCCTTACACCGGCATCATTGGTACCAGCATTGCAAAGATCTTTGACCTGACGGTTGCTTCCACCGGCCTGACCGAGAAAGGCTTGAAAGCTGCCTCTCTCCCTATCGTTGCGCTATCACCCATGTGGGCAATCATGCAGGTACTATCCCAATGTAAGGCAGCTCTCATTGAAAGTGCTCTACCACCCAGAGACAGGGAAAATCTGGGGTGGACAGTCCGTAGGATATGGCGGGGTCGACAAACGTATCGATATCATCTCCGCCTTCATTGGAAAGGTAGGAACGGTCTATGACCTGGCAGAGTTTGAACAAGCCTATGCTCCGCCCTTCTCCAGTGCGAAGGATCCCGTAAACATGGTCGGCTTCATTGCCGTCAATGTCCTCGAAGGTATGAGCGACACCATCAGTTGGGATGAAGCAGAAGAGGCACGAGTGAACGGCGCATTCATGCTTGACGTTAGAAGCGAAGAGGAGTTTGAACTCGGTGCCATTGAAGGGGCTGTGAACATCCCCAATACCGATCTCCGTGACCGATTGAAGGAGGTCCCAAAGGACCGTGACATCATCCTCAACTGCGCCATGGGACTGCGTGGCTACTTTGCTGAACGGATTCTCCGTCAGAATGGTATTACCCGGTTGAGAAACCTCACTGGAGGTTTCAAGACCTATGACAGTGCAATGCGCGAACGTGAATTGCTTGAACATAAGACGGTACTGAACATCAAGGAAGAGAGTGCCAGAATTGACAATCTCAACGAAGATGGCTCATTCCGTAGAAGAACAGAGAACAAAATCTTCAAGGTAGACGCCTGTGGATTGCAGTGCCCGGGTCCGATTATCCGACTCAAGAAGGAAATGGACAAACTTGAAGAGGGGGGACCGCATCATCATCAAGGCATCAGACCCTGGCTTCGGCGTTGATGTCCAATCCTGGAGCAAACTCACCGGCAACAACCTTGTTTCGGTTACTACAACCGAAGGGGTTATTGAGGCAGTTGTTGAAAAGGAAAATGCAAATATTTGCTCAATGCCTGACTCAGCTGGAGAGAAACCTTCTATCTGTGCTCCCGACAATGGTGCAACGATGGTTGTATTCTCCAACGACCTGGATAAGGCCCTCGCTTCCTTCGTGCTTGCAAATGGAGCTGCTGCCTCTGGAAAGCAGGTCACAATGTTCTTTACCTTCTGGGGTTTGAGTGTGCTTCGCAAGAAACACGCACCAAAGGTGAAGAAGGACTTTATGGGGAAAATGTTCTCCTCAATGCTTCCCAAGGGAATGGATGAGCTTGGGCTCTCCAGCATGAATATGGGAGGACTAGGAGCAAAGATGATGAAAGGCCGCATGAAGAAGAAACATGTCGACCAAGTAACCCAGATGTTCGAAGATGCAATACAGTCAGGAGTACGTATGGTGGCCTGTCAGATGTCGATGGATATCATGGGCATCACCAAAGAGGAACTGCTTGACGGCGTCGAGGTAGGAGGCGTTGCCACCTACATGGGTGCCGCATCCGAGAGTAAAGTCAATCTGTTTATCTAAATTCTAATAGTGGGGTGGCCTCTGGTCTGAAGGGGCTACGCCATCCCCCCCATTTCATCCACTACATCAGTAACACGCTTTTCCAATGCTTCGAGACGACTCTTCAGAAGTCCGATTTCTTTGGCTTGTTCAGTGACCACAGAATCGAGGGTTACAATCGTCTCTTCCGCATAGGCAAGTTTCATTTCAAGCTTCGTCAGACGTTCTTCCATAGTAGTCGCTCCTTAATAAGCATATCCTATCATGAGTGTGATTCCTCGACAACTCATCAGCGATGTTGCAAAACCGTGTTCATTTGTGCAAATAAGCCTTGTAAGATGCTACATCCATGGTATACTGACTTGTATTTTGTTGCAGAATGGTGCAAATGAGAGGAATTATTGTATGAAAGGCGAACGTGTTGCACAACTAGAGCTGTTGCTTCACTCCCATCCTGAAGGATTGAGGAGGGCCGAGATTGCACGCCGTCTTGGCGTCCATCGCTCGACTATCAGCAGATATGTTGACGAACTGAAACAGTACATTGACATCTATGAGGAGAACAACCTCATCAAGATAAAAAGCAGAGAAGAAGATGAGAACATTGCCTCAGTGTCTATGAGAGCCTTGCCTTCAACCTCTCTGCAGAGATGCTTGCAACCAGCAGTGAATACCAGAATCCCCACCTTGCTTCTGGACTGAGAAAGATCGCAATGAATATGCGATCCTACGCACCAAAGATCAGTGAAAACGTCGTTAACCTTGCCGAACAGATTGATAAGAAAATTCAGGAAAAGAAGGAGTGCAGCAAGTTCAACTCAGTGTTGGAAGTGCTTATCGACTCCTGGGTATCCGGGCGTATTGTAAGAGTTGTGCAGAGCCTGAAAGGCTTCGACCCCATTGAGACCGAGCTCGCACCCTATTTCATAGGTTTCCGTGAAGAAGATACGGGTGGCAGGCATCCGATCAGCGTGACTGGAAGATTACGCCATACCACTGAGATTATTACCATCGATATCAGTACCATCACCAGTGCCATAATCCTAGATGAAACATATACCATCCCAGACAACCTCAAGCCATTCAAGTTCCATGAAGCCGAGGAACACTATGAGGCTATCGATATGATTCCTCTAAGCCTAAGGCTTAAGGAACGCTCAGCAATGAACGTCTTCCGCTCAGTGGTACACGGGACCCCTGTCTTTGAGAAACTGGAAGATGGGACCCTCATCTGCAATATGGATGCAGAGAACTCGATCGAACTCTACCTGAGAATCATCCAGTGTGGTGACTCAGTGGAGATATTGGGACCTGATAGTTTTAGGAGGAAATTCTGCAAGATGCTGAATAAAATCCTGGCTCTCTATCAGTAATAATTATCTTGCCCCTTGGCATGAATATCGTTATGCTAAGAGGAGGAGGAAACAACTATGAAAGAGTACGAATGCGATCTTTGTGGGTATGTATATGACCCGAAAGTAGGTGATCCCGATAACGGAATCAAGCCCGGAACAGCCTTTGAAGATCTCCCGAGGATTGGGTTTGCCCTCTCTGTGGAGCTCCTAAGTCTGACTTTTCACCCCGCGACTAATCACGTGGGTTTCAAAGAACGGGGATGGTACTACCTTCCCCGTTTTTTTTCATATCCAAAGTAGAGGATTTTCATGTTCAGAGCGATGCGTAGAGTACAACAGCAACTCACTGAGAAAGAGACTTTGGCCATTCTTGAGGAAGGTTCCTATGGCATTCTTGCCTGCCTTGGGGATGATTCCTACCCGTATGCAATTCCGCTAAACTATGTCTACTTTGACAGTAAGCTATACATGCACAGTGCTAAGAATGGCCACAAGGTTGATGCTATCACCAAATACCAAAAGGTGTCCTTCACCGTTGTTGGCCAGGACCAGATTGTCAGCAAGGAATACACCACCCACTTCTCCAGTGTCATTGCCTTTGGGAAAGCACGACAAGCGGAAGGGGAAGAGTATATGAAAGCCTTTACGGCCCTTGTTGATAAATATGCAAACGACAGACCGAAGAGGGAATGTACAGAGAAAATAAAAGGATGTACGCAGGCGATCGTCATCGCCATTGATATCGATCACCTCTCGGGCAAGCAAGCAAAAGAGTTGTCTCAGAACTGAGACGCAAAATAAAACAAATAGTTACCTCAGAACAAAAAAAACACGTTTCAATGTACACGGTTAGGTAAAACCATAGTACATTGAATAGAGATGAAATGGAGGAATCTATGGCAATGTTAGAAGCTATTGAGAAGAGAAGAGCCTATCGTGCTCTCGATACCAGACCTATTGGTGAGGATGTCCTGCTGCGTCTAGCTGAAGCAGCACACACTGCCCCCTCATCCATGAACAACCAACCATGGAGACTGGTGACAGTCTCTGATGAGAATGTGTTGGAGAGTCTCAAGGAAGCTTTGGCTCCCGGTAACTACTGGGCGAAGAAAGCACCTGCCTTGGTAGCGGTTGTAACCAACAACTCCTGGGGAATGACACTTGGTGAACGTAATTATGCACCTTTTGAACTGGGTATGGCTGCCATGGCATATCAAATCCAGGCTGTACAGGAAGGGCTGCATGTGCATCCCATCGCCGGCTTCAATGCAGATCTAGCGAAAAAAGGTATTAGGCATTGCTGATGAAGATTCCATCATGGCACTGATGGTTGTTGGATATCCAGGAGACAACTCCCACTTAAGTGAAAAAACACTTGGAGAGTGAAAACGGTAAACGCGATCGCCTCCCCTTGGAGAAAGTTCACGCATTCAACCATTTTGACAAGCAACTGAAACCAGAGGGTAAGTAATCCTACTGCAGATGCACAATCTCCTGATTGATTGCCTCTTTGAGCCGCTCTTCCTCTGTGATGATCATCTCACTTTCCTTAAGGAATGAACTACCGATCATCCCAGCAGCCAAGAGAGCGGCCAAGGTGGCAAGCAACATAGGTGCATACTGCTCAGTTATCACCAGAGAGAAAACAAGAATGGCTGCACAGGCAGCTTGGCTATACAGCAAAAGCATTCCCTGTATGACCTCTTCACTGATCCCCTGTCCCAATTCAGCAGCATACTGCGTCCCGATGGGAATCGCAGAGAGCAAAGAAAGACCGACGATTGAGGAGCCGATCAAGCAATCGCCTCACTGTTCAGGAGAACTGCACCAATTTGCTGACAGAATACCAGAAGCAGGATCCCTGGGATCGAACAGACATTACAGAACACAAAGAAAAGTTTTCTCCTACGAAAACGGTCAGAAAGAGCAGGCAGCACAATTGCTCCTACCATACCTCCTGCAAGCATTGCAATACCTAGGAATCCATTCGAATCCGTAAAACCAAGAAACTCACTGATCTCATCAATCTTGATGAACAAGGTCATCAAAACACCCCAACCAATTGCAAAAATAATCATCAGCTCGGAGGGATGAAATAGCATTGATTCCTCTGAATGAAGAGCGGTAGTGCACCTTGTTGTTGCTTGGCAAGGCTGAAGAAGGAGAGGGAGGGTTCTCCCTGACAAGAAGTGCTGCAGCAAGTGCAAGGGTCGAACTGAGGATTGCATAGAAACGCATCAACTCCTCAAATCCACTTCCCCATGCAGGATCATTCGCCTTGGTCACAACCAAGATCGGGGAGACAATCATCACCACTGCAAGTGATAAGTATTGACTGGCACTGGTAATACCGACGGCCATACCACGCTCACGAATGGGGAACCATCGGCTGACAATCTCGGTGATACTGGTCAGAACCAACGCCTGTCCAACAGCAAGGATGAACTGCCCAAGGAGAACCAGTGAAAAGGTAGGAAGATAGATCCACTTGGTCATGGATCCAAATATAATCAAACCACTGGCTATCCATGTAGCCTTACGGATACCAAGACGGTGCAATACATAGGATGCGGGGATACTTGCCACCACAAACACTATAAGATACGTCAATGAGAGCAAGTCCACAGGACGAGCGTATGTGAGTGTTAGCTGAGACGCATAATATTCATTCGCAACCCTACCAACAGGGGACAGGTTCAGCCATTGAACCTCCACCGAAAGGATCAGAAGTATCAAAGAGAGTAGAATCAACCATCGGTAGCGATATGCCTTCACACTTTTCATACCGTACAGGATAGACCATTCCACTTGATTTGTATATCTCCACTGGAAGAACTGGTAACAGTACCGTATACTCTTGCCATGCAAGAAACACTGGAACTATTACAAAATCGACGTAGCGTCCGCGCCTTTCAGGAGCGGCCCATCGAGGAGGAGCATCTTTCGCTCCTGAAACAGGCAACCCTCCGTGCCCCTACGGCAGGGAATATGGCACTTTACTCTGTCATTGAAGTCAGCGACAGCGAAAAGAAGAAAACCCTTGCTGGAATATGCGACAACCAAGACATGATCAGCAATGCTCCCTTGGTCTGGGTATTCCTCGCTGACATGCAGAAGTGGGTGAACTATTTTCATGAAAGCGGTGCTGTAAAGAGGGGAAAAGAGCAAATGAACGTTTCCTATCGCAAACCTGGACTGGGAGACCTACATCTCTGCATGCAGGACGCGATCATAGCTGCACAGAACGCTGTAGTGGCCGCAGAAGCCCTCGGTATAGGCTCCTGTTACATCGGGGACGTTATCGAACAGTTTGAGGATTTGAGGGACCTCTTGGAACTGAAGCAACACACCATACCGGCATGTATGCTTATTTTCGGCTACCCCAAAGGAAAAGGACCCATAAAATTGACCCCCCCCGCTGCCCTGCCCCTTCCATCTTCATGGAAGACCAGTATAGGGAACCGCATATCGAGGAGTTGGCAAATGCTTTTCAGGAGCATGAGCAGCAGAGAAGAGCAACACACGCTCTACCCTATGAAAACAGTGGAACACTAGCTGACTACTACTACCTGAGAAAGCACACAAGTGCCTTCATGGAGGAGATGAATCGCTCGGTCAAGGTTATGTTCGACTGGTGGTGCGGAGACTAAAAAAACTTGCTTACTCCCTCGTTTCCCTCTACCATGTTAGCTATGCCGTATTCAATACTTCTGGTTGATGATGAGTCTGCTGTACGAGAAGGAATTCGCTCCCGCACCCCATGGGAGCGGTATAACTTCTCGGTGGTAGGTGAAGCTGGAAATGGAATAGAAGCCCTTGAACTAGTTGAAGATCTTCATCCTGACGTTGTCATCACCGATATCAGGATGCCCTACCTTGACGGTATGGATCTTATCAAGGAAATACGGCTTGCCCATCCTGCAACCACTTTGGTAATACTCAGTGGGTATGATGAGTTCACCTACGCCCAACAGGCGATGCACTATGATGTAAGTGAATATGTCCTAAAACCAGTCTCAGTTGATGATCTTTGCAGGCTATTGGAGCGATTAGGCAATCGTTTGGATCAAGAGATCAAAAGAACACAGGACCAGAAAAGGCTGAAAGAGGTCTACCAGCAAGCACTCCCCCCCTCATCAGGGAGAAGTTTTTTACTCTCTCTCCTCACCACCACCCAAGCCACCAGTGACCAGAACTTGATTACCAAGGCAAGGGAGTATGGTCTTAATCTGGACAAAGATGAATTCATGGTAGCACTTATAGAAAGTGACCACTTCCAGAACGACCCGCTGCAGACCTTGGCAATGTTTGAGGTTGTTGATGAGGTGTGCAAGAAAGAAGATGGTTCTCTGGTTTTCCAGTTTGAGAACCAGATAGCAATAATCTTCAGTGCCAATAGCCACAGCCAAGCACACTACGATTCAGTATTCAAGAAACAGACCTACCGTAAAGCTGAACAGATCAGGGCCTATCTGGAGAAGTACAACTTCCCTGTTGTTCTTGGAATCGGAAACCAAGTACATAGACCATCAGCAATCTCCCAATCCTATAGACAAGCCCTGAGGGCTCTCAACTATAGCTCTTGCTACCCTGAGCAGTCTCTCTTTTTCATCAGCGACCTGGAAAGTGAATCTCCCGAAGAGCAACCTGGGGTCCTCCAGGAACTGCAAGCTAATGTGGTGCTTTCAGTAAAGACGGGTAATGAACAACAGGTCAGTGAAGCAGTTTCCAGCCTTTTTGGGGAAACGCTCGCCTCCCTCAGTCTTACCCAGATTCAAGAGCTTGTCCTCTCCTTGGCCGTCTCGTTGCAGGATCTGGCCCATAGCTATGGACATACCCTCTTCACGCTCTCTGAGAATGAAGGAAGGAATCTCTTTGCAGAGCTCGCCTCTCTCACCACGCTGGGTAAAGCACGCCGTTGGTTCACCCATGTATGTCTGGAGATCAGGGAAAAGATTGCTGGAAAAAGAGAAAGCTCTCATATCCAGTTCATAGGGAAGGCAAAATCCCTGATAACGAAGCATTTCACTGAATCCGGTTTTGGCCTAGAGGAAATCTGTGAGTTGATTGGGGTTAGCCCCTCCTACTTCAGTTCCACATTCAAGAAAGAAGTTGGATTGAGCTTCGTGCAGTACCTTACTGCAATGCGAATGGATCGTGCAAAAGAGTTGTTGGTCAAGACTGAAGGAAAAAACCTATGAGATCGCACAAGCGGTCGGTTCTCTGAACCCAACTACTTCAGTTTTAGTTTCAAGCGGCATGTGGGTCTATCCCCCAGCCAGTATAGACAGGCTAACCGATGAAGAGAGAGAAGCAACCGTACTCCATCATGACCCTCCTGACCTTTGCTATTGCGGTAGTCTCCATCTCCTTCACGCTCTTGATCTCAGCAATCCTGTACAGTCAGTTTTCCTCCCAGATCAGGGAGAATGCAACCGTCTCAACAAGAGAGATCGTTCGCCAGGTAAATGCCAATCTGAGTTACTACACCAATGACATTCTCACCATCGCCACCTATGCTCGCGATCTTGCCAAACAGAACAACATACTTCCGAGGGAAGAGATCGAGGACCGCCTACGGTCCATCGTTGACAGTCGTCAAGATATTGTCTGTCTTGTACTCTTCGACCTTGAAGGGGAACCACTGCTCTCCACCAGCGATGCCCCACGCCGGCCAACCGAGGAGATTCTTGGCCAGACTTGGTTCACCCGTGCCATCGGAGGAGAGGGAAACTTCTACTTCACCGGCCCTCATGTACAACAGTTGTTCACCTCCAGTTACCCTTGGGTCATTACCTACAGCCAACAGATCAGCTATACCAACAAACAAGGAGAGCTGAGCCAAGGATTGCTCCTCATCGACATGAACTTCTGGGCGGTAAGTGAGCTTTGCCAGAGCGCAAAACTCGGCTCTAGTGGCTATGTCTACTTCATAGACAACAATGGGAAAATCGTATACCACCCCTTCCAACAATTGATTAACTCAGATTTGTTCAACGAAGATTTGGAGTCAGTTCAGGAACACATATTCGGAACCTTTACGAATACCTTTGAAGGAAGGGAACGCCTGGTAATCATAGACACCGTAAACAACGCTCGATGGAGAATTGTCGGGGTAGCATATATGGATGAATTGATGGCAGGGCTTGAACAGTACACCACCGTCATGTTTATCATCCTTGCCTTTTGTATCATCACCACCATCCTCATCGCCCGAACTGCTTCTGCCTATATCAGCAGACCGATCAAGGAACTTGAGAGGTTGATGAACAGTGTAGAGCGTGGTGACTTCTCCTCCCCACCAACCGTTGGAGGAAACCAGGAGGTAGCAGCGCTCAGTCAAACGTTTGCAGTTATGGTGCAACGTATCAGGCAATTGATGGATGACATCGTCAAGAGCCAAGAGATGAAACGCAAATTTGAGCTTGATGCACTTCAGGCAAAGATTAATCCACACTTCCTCTACAATACCTTGGACTCAGTGGTCTGGATGGCTGAACAGAACGATACCAACGGCGTCATTACCATGGTAACTGCATTGGCAAGGCTGTTTAGGATATCCATAAGCAAGGGAAGGGATATAATCACCATTGGTGAAGAACTGGAGCATGTGAGAAACTATCTCATCATCCAGCAGATCCGTTATCGAGATAAATTTCAGTTCACCATCGACATGGAATCAGGTATCGAGAACCTCCCTACCATCAAGTTGATCATCCAACCTATCGTGGAAAATGCCATTTATCATGGCATCAAATATCTGCAGGAAATGGGATATATCGATATCAAGGTATTCAAGAAGAAACCAGGAGCTGTAATCATCGAAATCAGGGACAACGGAGTAGGTATGGATGAACAGAGGCTCAATACCATACTCAGCATGTCCAGTCCCTCCCAAAAGAATGGTGCCGGGATTGGGGTGAGAAATGTACATCAGAGAATTCAACTATATTATGGGTCGGACTATGGTCTGGAAATATCCAGCGAACTGGACGAGGGAACTCTAGTGAGGCTTGTCATCCCTGAGCAGGATCCCATCCAACCTATCAAGGGGGTACACCGATGAAACGAATAATGCTGCTTCTGCTGATACCCTTGTTCCTACTCTCTGGCTGTTCCAGAAAACAGCAGGATGCCGATACACCCTATCGCATTGCAGTAATTACCATGATGCAGGGAGGAGAATTCTGGGGAGCTCTGAAAAAATGGAGCCCGAAGTGCAAGACTGGCAACAGGGGCGGTACTGGAATTCTTTGCCCCGATCAATGAATCAGATTACAGTGGCCAGATAGCATTTGTGGAAGAAGCGATTGAACAAGAATTCGATGCCATCATCCTCTCACCCAGCCATAATGCACAACTGGAGCAAGTGGTGAGCAAGGCTCGTTCTGCCGGTATCAAGGTAGTGTTGGTAGACACCGGCCTTCTACAGGAAGAACCAGATTTTCAAATCACAGCCGATTACCAACTGATCGGAAGGCAAGTGGCTGAACACGCCTTCAGTCATTTCAATGGGGAAGAACCCATCAATGCCCTAATTATCGGCTCCTTGCCGAATACCACCAGTATGAGTGATCTCATCGGTTCCCTGGAAACAGCGTTTCAGGAAAGGGAGAACGCAAACATCGATTCGATTACCTACAGCTTCTCTTCCGAGATTCTGGCACGTGACACTGCTGCAAGCGCAATTAATGCTGATCCCTCAATCAACCTGGTATTTGCCCTAGAAGAGTATACCGCTCACGGTGTTGCTGCGGCCCTTGCTCCGGAACACAAGATTCACTTCATAGCCTTTGGCAATACCCAGCATGAGATCCAACTACTTGAGGCTGAGGTAATCGATGCCTTGGTTGTCGTAAACTCATTCAACCTGGGGTATCGCAGTGTCCTCTCAGCAGTGGAGCTTCTGGAGGGAAAGAAGCCAGTCGATAAGCTGGTGGACTTCGCCCTGGTAACCAAGGAGTCCATGTTCAGCGAAGAACACCAGCACTTGCTCTTCCAGACATTCCAGTAAGAAAGAGGCAGGTGTTACCCTGCCTCAGATGCGTGGAATGCTTTCGACTATTTCTTCTGTACGTATTTCCTGATATCAAAGGATACCGCCGATACAATAATGATTCCCTTGATGATGTTCTGCCAGTAGGGATTAACCCCAACAAAAGTCAGCCCATAGTTGATAAAGCTGAAGATGATAACACCAGCAATAACTCCACTGACCGTTCCCACTCCTCCAGTAGTCGATACACCACCAACGACACAACTTGCAATGGCATCAAGCTCATAGCCATTTCCGTAGTTGTTGGTTGCACCTCCGGTTCTCGCAGCTTCAAGCACTCCAGAGAGAGAAATCAGAAAACCACACAAACCGAACAACCCAACCAAGGTCTTGGTGATGTTGATACCAGAAACTGCGGCAGCTTCCGGATTTCCACCTACTGCATACACATTCTTTCCGAAGACTGTCTTGTTGAGTATGAACCAGACAATAATTGATACGATGGCGGCGAAAATGACAATCACTGGTATGAACCCGATGGACCCAGATCCCAGATAGGTGAAATCAGGGCGCAGTCCGCCGATGGGCTGACTGTTGTTCGGGGGGCATGTTGAAGTAAATGGAGTTAACTCCATAGATGATCAGCATCG
>JDSF01000457.1_pt1 | contig 13849 bp, 15 predicted proteins | sample 199441 | NCBI WGS metagenome assembly JDSF01 (sample SAMN02592751, study PRJNA231836) | bioreactor metagenome | isolation source: continuous culture bioreactor denitrification-DNRA | place: Germany: Bremen
GGATCAATTGACTGGGTTGCCTCTTGTCCGGAGTGAATTTGGATCTCTGGCAGAGAGTGGAGGTTTGTTCTTGCGCTGGTATTTTTAACAGGTTTTCTGTCTCTATCGAACCAGTGACATGATCGTTTTATCTGTCTCTGCTTTTAATATTTCTATTGCTTCATCACTCAAAAAGAATTTATCCCGATATTCTTGATCAATTTCACAATCCAGAAAATCATCACTTGCGCCATAATTGAATTGATAACTGAGAAGATCAGCGACGTGAGCTGCTGCGATAACATCTGGTTCTACTGGGGTTGATTTCGGTTGATGGTGCCAATTGATTGCATTGACAATAAACGGTGGTAATGCCCACCATTCAGCTAAAAACGAGCCAAGTTCAGCGTGATGAGAGCCATAGGCTTTTATCTCCGCCTCCATCAAATTACAATTTCTTTTCTTGGCGATAGCAATTGCTCTTTCGAACTGTTTGGGGAAAAAGCTCGCAGCTGCAAGTTTTCCCATATCATGAAGTAATCCGGAAACAAATGCACGATCATGCTTAACCATATCTGAACAATGGATCGCTTTAATCAGTAAACGGCTGATCACTGCCGTCGCCATGGAATGTTTTTTAAACTGTTTAAAATTGAAACCTTGAACTTCGGGGGTCTTACCGGCAATTGTTTTGTTGACCGACTCAGAGAGAATCAGATTCTCAACAATGTCTGTGCCGAGAACAATAATCGCTTTTTTGATGGTATCAACTTGGAATCTCTGGCCGAATAAAGCAGAATTTGCCCAGTGTAATAAGGCTGTTGAAATGGCAACATCCTGACTGATGTAGTTTGCCATTTTTTCAATATTAATCTCGTCCCCTGTGATGCATGAGCGGACATTCGTGTAACTTTCTGGTAGCGCCGGCATCAGAGGAACAGAATTAATCAATGTCTGGAATTCAAGACTATGCTGCCTCTGTTGTTTTTTCTGACGGAGAGCACTGTGCATAATTTCCTTCAGCTCCTGATCAATCCAGGGCTTAGGGATGATTTGTTGGGTATAGCCTTCAACCAATGCCTTAGTGACATTTTGTTGATTTGCCTGGCCAGTCAGAAATAATCGGACGATCTCTGGGTGTTTCTCGCGGATCTCTCTGTGTACTGAATACCATCATAATCGGATAATTCTACTTCAGAGACAACGAGATCGATCGATTGTGTTTGGAGAATATCTAAGGCCTGAGAACCAGTGTTTACGAAGTAGCAGCACCAGTCTTCATGCTTAAGGAGGTGTTCTAATGTTGTGAGGATGCTGGTGTCATTATCTATAAAGAGAATTCCAGCTCTGGGGTTTTTCATGACATGATCCTGTGTTTTCATTTGTAATGAATAGGGAATAAGTAGAATATTAGTATATCGTAATTTTACTAATAAGTTAAGTGGAAAATAAATTGTTATTAATTTAATTGTCTTGAGTGATGAGTTGTGGCCCCTGTTGTTGCAGTTTTAGTAGCTCACAATTTTCATAGCAAATTTGACGGAAATCAGCTGAAATCCGTTCATCGATGGCAGCGCTTTTCCAAAACAGGATCGCGGCCTCTATTGCACTTACCATTTCAGGTGCAACTTCATTTCTTATCGCCGGAGGAGTGAAAAGGCGTTGAGGAATTTCACCGGCAATAGGTTCGTAAAGTGTTGGTCGAATCCCGTAAGCAGGAGACAGGATGTAAAAGTTGTGTTGATGTGGTATCAGTGAAATATTTTTAAAATGTTGATTTGTATTGCCAATCAAATCAGAAAAAAGCGCGATCCAGCGGAGCTTTTTGGCATCTTTGGGACTAATAAGCTCTTTGCTTTCCAATCGCAAAGAGGCATCAATCCAGTTGTCATAAGGACTGTTCAAGCGTGAGTGGAGGCTTTTGAGTGAAACAACAGGAAGTCGCCCGAGTTCACCTCGTCGGTCAAACCGTTTTAGACACAAGAAGGCTTGATATCCTGAAATGATAATTCTAGAGCGGGCTGCATTATGGCCAGCTGCGCGAATCGCTTCGAGGGCGAGGTGCTCACAGATCAGCAGGTCGGCATAGCGTCGGGCTTCGTTGCTGTCGACCGCAGGCGAAAATTTGATAAGCATGTGACATGGTGTCCCTCTGTCATTCAGGCAGACCGTAAATTTAGGCTGATCACCGCATGTCAGGGCAGAGTCAATGTCACCGGCGAGTGTTCTCTGGGCTAATTGAGGGTATATCCATGGTTGATCTTCAATCTCAATAGTCGTTGTCTTGTTCCGGGCTTTAACAAAGTAACGAGCCAGAGACTCTTCTCCTATGAGCAGATGGCCTGTCTGGTTTTCACCAAATTGGCTAGCGGCATAAAGTTTATCTTCATCGTTCCAGTCGGCAACTTGCCTGGGAACTTGAAGTGAATCGCTGTGACGGTAAGCAAATGATCGGCCACCATAGCCACTAATCAGTAAATCTTCCAGTTGCCAGGGGATCTGGTTGAATAGCTCTCCAGGACCATCCACCTTTTCTAGCCAATACTGGCCTCCTTGTAATATTGTCAGGTAGCTGTGAGGCCGCGCGTCTCCGCGTGGGTCGATGACATAGATTGGAAAGCGGCTGATGTGGTTGTGAATTTTTCTAGGAAGGCCGTAGCAGGTCGATCGTCCTTTTCCCATGATGCTGATTTCATCATTCATCGAGTGGATGAGACGCGACAGGGTCGGTTGACTGACATTCAGCCCCTGCATTAGCTCACGTGGGCTCAAAACTCTGATCCTTAACATGTCCCTTAACTGTTGTTGCTTATCACGCATACCTGACTCCATTGAATGCATGTATGCATATAAAAATAGCTGATAAAATGCTGAAATCAAGTGTTATTTAGTAAAAATAGAATTGATAAAAATAAAAAAGAGGACAGATGTAACTCTGTCCTCTTAGGATATGAATGGAAAAATGTTGATTTTATGATTATATGCGTGAAAAGCCACGTTGTTTTTTGCGGGAAATTTTACCAATGATCCAACCGCCTAAAAAGACCCCCGCGCCGGCCAGAAACCACTGAATCATGTTGGAACGATGGAAACTCTGGTTTTCATCTCGCAAGATTGACAGCTCACTGTTGATCTTCTTGTTTTGTGCTGCAAGTTGTTTGTTCGCGTTTGCAACTTGAAGGACATTCTCCGAATCTTTAAGCAGTCGCTGATAGTCTGTAGAGATCTTTTCAAGCTGCTGGCTTGTTTGGTTGAGGTTTTCACGGAGTTCATCGACTTGGGACTTCTGACTATATGCAGATTTCAGACTTTCTTCAGAACTTGTTTGCGCCTTTTCCAGAGTTTGCTTCAATTGCCTCAGTTCGGCTTGTAAGCGTTTAATCTGAATTGATTTAGGCAACTTTTTTGTGATGTATTGCTTGCGGATAAAACCTTCAGTCCCTTTTTTTGTCCTGACTTTAACGTATGTTGTGTCTTCATCTAAGATCTCGACAGGACTGTCAGTGATTAGTGACTCTAAGGCATTGTATGTATTTCCTTTTTGGCTTCTCACTGTGACAACCAATTGATCTGATACATAGCGTGTTTCAGCGATTGCTTGAGACAATGGTAACAATAAGGCAATTAAAACAAGCGGTATATGGGCAGAAAATTTCATCAAAGGCTCCTTGAACACTTAAACATTTTAGAATCATTAATCACGCAGATACTACCTTTCTAGTCTTTCGAATTCAAGTTTTCATTCTTTCATTTCGATTGTTTATGCACCTATTCTTAGCCCCTTATATTGTCGTATCAAAATGGGTTGGAGCTTTGTTTAAATGGAGCCTTTGAATCGCTTAAACGTGTTTTTGTCTTCGATGGTATTAGGGATAAATGCCTGATTCAACTCACAGACAAACTTTGAAATAGTGATATGATTAAATAAATTCAGGTGATTGGAGGTTTGTTATGCTTAGGACAATGATTTATCTCGTTTTGATTGTGCTGATAGGGGGGTGTTCAGGTGGTTTAACTCCTGCACCGAATTCAGAGAAAATTATCCAGACTGTCGTCGCCATCCCACCGCAGCCCCAAAAGATTCTTTTAACTGACACCAAGGGATGGATGGAAAAATATTTTACCGCAGAATCTGATCCGATACTTTATCATGACCCATCAGAGGGAGTGATTGTTGGGAAAGGCCAGATTCGCTATCCCTGTTCGTGGCTTCTCTGCGCAACGAAAGGGGATTGGCGCGTTTCATTTGAAATGCATGTCCGTATACAGGCGACTGATATTGAAACTGTTTTCCGAAATATACAACTTATCTCACCATCGTCTGGGGATCGCTCAGGAATGGTTGGCCCCGTTTGGTCCCAACGAGATATGAATGCGATCCGACCAAGACTGATGGAGTTGCATCAGGGATTGATCAGGTATTTACGGCGTAGTCGCTAGGATTTTTCCTGCGTCGAAGCAAAGAGCCCCGGAAATTTAATTCCGAGGCTTTTTAACGTAAGAAAGTAAAAAAGTTTTTAGCTACCAATTCTCTCTCAGGGGGCAAAATTGCGACAATGCCCTCAACTCAACCTTGCTGAAGTCCTTTGTATAATTTATTGGTCCCTACTGAGTGATGCTGTTTTCAGTCGTCAGTACCGAGCATGACATTGGACGCCTTGATTATGGCATAGGCTGAACATCCTTCAGTCAGGTTCAATGAGCAAACAGATTCCTTGGTGACGATCGATGTGATCTGATCGCCACCAGGAAGCTCAATAACAACTTCGGCGTTAACGGCTCCAATTTGTATGCTTTTGACGGTTCCCTTGAGTGAGTTACGTGCACTAATTTTCACGGAATGTCCTTTCTTGTCGGAATGGTTCGACATCTATATTCTGGAAATAACTTCAGTGTCTGAGTGTGGAAGGATACAACCTCTGCCAGCAGTGATGATCGTTCCCTCCTGAGTTTATTCAACAGTCAGGTGTATTGACCTTTGACGAGCTTTTTTTATTCTTCATTGCCACAATAATTCAAAATTATTTCAATAAACTGGTGACCGTATTTTTCCAACTTATGTTGGCCAACTCCGTTTATTTCCAGCATTGCCGTTTCCGTGGTTGGTAAATGGAAGGCCATTTCCATCAGGCTGTTATCGTTAAAGACGACGAAAGGCGGTACCTTTGATTCTTTAGCGATCTCTTTGCGTTGTTGCTTGAGTATCTGGAGTAAGTTCTCGTCATAATCTAGATCGATCGCTCTTTTTTTTAACGACTTTCTTCGTCGTTGCTTTTACCCTTGGTCGGGTCAATTCGAGCTGATCTTCCCCACGCAGCACTGGGCGGGCCGCTTCTGTCAATTTTAATACTGAATAGTTTGCAACATCCTGATTGATGAAACCTCGGTGGATTAACTGACGGATCAAGCTGCTCCAGCTATCGGTACTTTGATCCTTGCCGATGCCGTAGGTTGAGAGCTGATCATGCGTAGATCGGTGATGCGTTGACTGCTTGATCCACGCAGTACATCGATGACATGTTTGGCACCAAAGCGTTGGCCGACGCGGTAGACACATGACAGGATTTTTTGTGCATCCTGTGTGGCATCATAGCGATCTGGAGGGTTGAGACAGATGTCGCAGTTTCCACAATCCTCTTCCAGAGTTTCGCCAAAGTATCCCAGGAGAGCCCGCCGTCGGCAGGTCAGCGGTTCGGCGTAGCTGACCATGGCATTTAATTTATGCAGTTCAATCCGTTTTTGCTCTGGATTTCCACCTTTTTCAATGAGTCCTCGGGCAATGGCAATATCGCCGTAACCGAATAAAAGCAACGCTTCGGCTGGTAGACCATCGCGACCAGACCGTCCCGTTTCCTGATAGTAGCTTTCGATATTTTTAGGAAGATCATAGTGAACGACGAAGCGGACGTTCGGTTTATCGATTCCCATACCAAAGGCGACTGTTGCAACAACGATCTGCAAGTCATCTTTGAGGAATGCCTCCTGAACAGATTTTCGTTCATCGTCAGACATTCCTGCATGATATGGGGCGGCTGAATAACCATTGGAAATCAGTTGTGTCGCGATTTTGTCAACCCGTTTGCGGCTGAGGGCATAGACGATCCCAGACTCATCCTTGTGATTGTTCAGAAACTGAAGGAGTTGGTTCGCTGGTTTAACTTTGTCGACCACGGTGTAACGGATGTTCGGGCGATCAAATCCGGTAATAAATTCCTGTCCATGCTGCAGACCAAGGCGGTGAATAATATCCTGGCGTGTCTGAGGGTCCGCCGTTGCCGTCAGAGCAATCATTGGGATGTCGGGGAAAATGTGGCGTAACTGGCCCAGTTTGACATATTCAGGGCGGAAGTCATGGCCCCATTGGGATACGCAGTGAGCTTCATCAACAGCGAATAGAGCAATATCCAGATCACCCAGTCGGTCGATGAAGCTGTCGCTCAGTAAGCGTTCCGGGGCAACATAAATCAGATCGAGTTTCCCCGCATGCAATTGTGCCAGAACCTGCCGTGCTTCGTCTGCTTTAAGGGATGAATTATAGCAGGCCGCGCGGACACCGTTGGCGACCAGTGCGTCAACCTGATCTTTCATCAGTGAAATCAGTGGAGAGATAACGATGGCGATTCCTTCACGATGTAGTGCCGGAATTTGATAACAGAGTGACTTTCCTCCACCTGTCGGCATCAGGACAAAAGAATCCTGGCCAGAAATCAGGTTGTTGACAATATCCTGCTGCCAAGGTCGGAATTCACGGTAACCAAAAATGTTTTGTAATGTATCAAGGGGGGACATCTGTCCGTCCATATCTCTGAGAAAGTTGATGATTGATGGTCAAATTTTTAATCGCCAGATCATAGCATTGATAGATCTTTTGGGCAGGAGAAAAAGCAGAGCTTCGTTTTGCCGGATATTTTCTGTTAGTCTATTGAAGTGAGAGGTCACATCGTCCAAGCTTACCGTTCAAGGTTCAGCAGATCTCTCGAGGAGTTTTTTTGCCATGGTCAATTTATCCCTACATTATTTTATCGCAGTCTTTTTAACGGCATTATTGTTCTTCACGTCCTCATGGTCTGCCGATGAGCGTAGCAATCTGGTCAATTTGGGGGATTGGACTCAGGTTAAGATCGAAGTTCTCCTGCAGCAAAGCACGGGGGACTCCACTCCGGGACAAAAGGTGGATCTGATTTCTTCAGCGTTTCTTGGCACGCCCTATCTTGCCGGGACATTGATCGGTCGTGTCGATCTCTCTGAAAAATTGGTGATTCGTTTTGATGGCGTTGATTGCTTTACTCTGCTCGATTACGTTGAAGCCCTTCGTCGCAGTGATTCCTTGACTACATTTAAAGGTCAACTCAGCTCTGTCAGATACCAGAATGGCCACATTGGTTACTTGACCCGTAATCATTTTTTTACCGATTGGGCACAGAATAATTCAGATTATATCCAGGATGTCACGCAGCAGGTTGGTGGTATGTTGACCGAATCGGTTGATAAAACACTCAACCTTAAAAAAGATGGTGATAACTTTCTCGATGGAGTCCCGACTATCGAGCGTCGTATCAATTATATTCCAGCTGACAGGGTCAATGGTGATATCTTGAGCCGACTGCAGGTCGGTGATTATCTCGGGATATATTCGCCTGTCGCTGGACTCGATGTCTCACACACGGGGATTGTCATCAAACATCACGGGACAACATATTTGCGCCATGCCTCATCAATCGAGACGATCCATAAAGTGATTGATATGGAGTTGCTGCCCTATCTGAAAGGGAGCATGGGGATCATTGTTTTAAGACCACAATAGGATCTCTGACGTTCGCTAACAGTTCAGAACTCATCAACATAACGTCGTTGTTCTCTTCTTTTTAGAAAATCACAGGTATTTCATTTCAATTGGTAAAATTCCCTTGACCATCGTTATGTGTATTGGTATATAGCGACCGCACGCTATTTACTCGCCTATATAACGATGGACAAGTTCAGGTTTCTTCGATCTATTTTCTATTAACAGGTGTTCTGCTGCGAGAAATGACATTGGTTTTAAAACGAGAGGGTAAAATGAGTAGTATTAATTACAAAATTATGACGTTAGCTTTACTGCTGTCTCTGCTTTGTGCTGCAACAGCAACAGCGACAACAACAACCCACAACAATGAATTCACTCTGGGCGAAGTTATTGTCACAGGTGAGCAACAGGTCGTCAATCTAGCAACGACCGTCAACGAAGTGTCAACCGCTGATCTGAAAGCTCGAGGGGCTGAAACGGCTGCTGATGCATTGAAAATGCTTCCTGGTGTCGATGTTCAAACTGGTGGTAAAGGGCAGTCCTATGTCAGTATCCGCGGTTTTGAACAAAGTGATCTGAAAGTTCTTATTGATGGCGTCCCTGTCTATGAGCAGTATTATCGTTCTTTGGATTTGTCTCAAATTCCTGTCGACAGTATTGCCAAGGTGACAGTCACTAAAGGCGCTTCATCGGTCCTTTATGGTGCGAATACCATGGGTGGGGTCATCAACATCATCACCAAACGCGGAACAGAAAAACCGACAACCGACATCAACGCTTCATTTGGCGATTATGAAACTAAAAATGTTTCGATTAGCATGGTGGTACCTACAAAGCTATCAACTATTGGTTGAATTACAGTTTCCGGGAAAGTGCTGGATTACGTTTATCAGATGATTTTGATGAAAACGGCAAATTCGGTATTGAAACCAGTACTGATGAAGATGGCGGTAAGATGAATGGCAGTGACTACACCAAGCAGAGCATTAATGCCAAGATCGGTTATGTGCCAAGCAAAAACACTCAAGCCTATCTGACCTTAAACTACATCAAAAACGAAAAGGGCATTCCCGCCAGTGACTGGCACTTTGATGATTGGCAGCAGTATCAGGTGAGCTTGGTGGGTGAGCATCGCTTCAATCAAGATTTTCGCGTCAAAGCTCGGGCCTTTTATGTTGATCACACAGATACCCTTGAAGATGTCGATTATTCTCCACGTGATTGGTTTCTTAAGTCGGCATATGACAATTTTTCAGCTGGTGGGGAACTTCAGGCTTTTTTGAATATGGGGCCATACAGCTTTGTCCGCATGGGGGCTAACTTCACTCGCGATAATAGTCAACAAAAAGAAATTGCTGAACCGGGGGAGCGTTGGGTCGATGCTGGAGAATTTGAAAGCGATACCTACAGCTTAGCTTTGGAAGATGAAATTGAACTTTCAGAGTGGCTTTCCGTTGTTGTTGGAACCAGTTGGGACTATTTCGATCCACGACAGGCAGACGATCAGCCTGTTCCCGGTGCTGACGGTGTCTTTAATCCACAGATTGGTATTGTTCTTAGCCCCACGGATTCAACCAGTGTCCATATGTCGGTTGGTAAAAAGACCCGTTTTCCTCATTTAAAAGAACTTTATAGCCGAATGTCTGGTGGTAACCTGATCTTAAACCACAGCAGACGACTGCTTATGAGATCGGTGTTGATCAGGTCGTCAATGGTAGTCTCAGTACTTCATTGACATATTTCTACAATAACGTGACAGATCTGATTGATAAAACAGGCAGTAAGTCGCTCAATACTGTTCACTATGAAAACATAGGTGAAGCCCGTATTCAAGGGGTTGAAGCAAGCCTTAATGCTGATTTGAGCGAGCGTTTGCACGCAAATTTGAACTATACTTACATGAACACTCTGGACAAAGAGCAGGATCGCCAGCTTGAAAGTCGTCCTCGTCATCGGGCTAACCTTGATCTTCGTTATCTGTTTCAGGGTGGACAACTTCTGAGCACCCAGTTGTCCTACTCCCAGCGCCAGTTTTATGAATTTCAGGCCACCCGCAGAGCTGATCCTGTTTGGACTAAAGCCCCAGATTACTTTCTGGTTAACATGCGCTTTGAGCACCCACTGCCCGAGTTTGCAGGTGTTGACAGTAAACTGTACCTGCAGGTTGATAACCTCACAGATAAAGATTACATCAATGACAGTAATCTGATGCCAGGTCGGACCTTTCTTCTCGGTATGAATGCACGTTTCTAATGACTTATTACCCGGTGGTAGCCTGGCTACCACCGGGTTGTTTTGGCCTTTTCCATGATCATAACAACTCAAGTTCATCTTCTGTTATTTCAATTCGCAACAGCAATCTATCTGATGAGTTTGGTGTGTTTCCTGTTGAGACAACATCGGCTTGCCGGACACACATTGCTATTAGGCTTTGTGGTCCAGAGTGTGAGTCAAATTGTTCGTTGTTGGCGCTTTGGATTTTTTACTCTGGAAGGCGCTTTTCAGATTGATTATTTCCTTCCCTGGTCCCTGGCCATCATGCTGCTCGTCCACCTGTACCGGCAGCAAAAATCGCAACAATCTGGAATATTGTCTGCTCTTTGGCCTCTTTGCATCAGCAGTTTGTTGGCTTGTTTCTTTCCTCCCAGTTGTCATGCTCCAACGCCGTTTACTCCGACCTGGACTGCTTATCTTTTCTTCATCTTTGAAGCACTGGCTCATGCTTGTTTTATTCTCAGTGGCTGGCGGGCCCTTGAGTATTTGACCAAGCGTCAGCAGAAACCATTTTTTAATGGATATGCTGTGTGGGGTTTTGTCTTCTACAGCCTGGCTCAATTGACAGGTTGTGCCTGGGCGTATTTAGGCTGGGGAGGTTTATTCCATTGGGGAACACGCCATATTCATTCTGCCGCCCTCTGGTGCTTTTACTGCAGCTACCTGCATACACCTTTTGTGCAAGGGTTCAATCAGCGAAGAAGGGCTGGTTTTGCTCTGGGAGGGGCTGTTCTGGCTTTAGTGTTGTTTTTTGCTCTGCCGCTGATTCCGAAAGATTATGGTCAAACAAAAAAACTTAAGATAGAACAAATGAACCCGCAAAGTGCGACAGCTCAATTACCTGATCGGCAGAATAAGAAGGAGGTTCTATGATCAAGCGACTGTGGTCCTTTTTCGCCAGTACACAGCTGTGTTTCTGGGTTTTGAATCTTCTCTGCCTGAATCTGGTTATCGGTGGACTCTATACCCGCTTTGACCGGCGTTACCGAGAACTCGATTCCGAACTGTTCCTCTCGTGGATGCAGAACAATATCGATATCCACTGCTGGTGGCTGATCAGCTTGATGGTGATACTGACGCTTTTAGGGGCCAATACTCTGGCGTGTTCATGTCAGCGCCTGTCCCAGTTGTGGCAACGTCGCCGAAGCCAGCGATTGCATACCAACATGTTATTGCTCTGTCCGACTTTGATGCACCTCTGTTTTTTGCTGATTCTTTCAGGTCATGCTCTGACCGAATTCAGCGGTGCCAAAGGACAGGTCATTGTTCAGACCGGTCAGCATTACGATATTGCTGCAACTCAACTGGACGTTCTCGATGTCCAGCATCAGTTCCATACCAGTGGCGTGTTGGATGGTTATCTGCAACAGAGTCAGGTGAATGTCAATCTGAGTCGCAATGGAGAAAGCCGACACGAATTGGTACAGGTTCTTCAACCTCTTTGGGACTCCGGAATCTCTTACCATTTGGCGTTGGCAGGAAAGGCCGTCCGAGGAGAAGATCCAAAACTGGTGATCAATATTAAACAGGATACCGGTTTGCCATTAATCCTGATCGGTAATGGTTTGATGTGCCTCTTACTCTGTTTTTACTTTTTTTTCGTGCGCAAACAATCCCGAGGAGAAAACCTGTGAAACGTTTTATCTGTATTTTTATTGTCTCAGTTTTGATCTGTTCCGGTGTGATTTACACTGGTAAGGCTGATTCGGCCTCTCAACCGGGCCGCTCAAACGAACCTCTGTTCAGCATAACGGGAACAGTGAACAATCCGATTCAGCTGACTTTGTCCAGTCTGGAACAAATGCAATCGACTGAAATTAAAATGAACGAAGTGTCCAGCGATGGAAATTATCACGGCGTCTTCGTTTATAAGGCCGTACCGCTGCGGACCTTGCTGAATATGGCTGACATTGAGCAGAAGAGTTCAACCTTCAATAAACTGGTTGATGCCACAATTGTTTTACGTGATGCCGGAGGGAACAAGGTTGCTCTCTCCTGGGGGGAAGTCTACTACCATAATCCGGCAGAAATAACCGTTGCATACAGTTCCACACCGGTTTATCCACAAAAACATAACTGCACAAAATGCCATGTTCCTGAAGATTATATCGATGCGATTGAGCAATTGGAACGCAAAGTTGCCATGCCAAAGCTCTTGATTAATGGCGATTTTTACAGTGATCGTTTTATTGAGGGCATCACAAATATCGATGTCGTCGATTTGCGTCCCAATATTCCAGTCGATCAGGATGCACGTTTGCGTTCCAATCGGATTCAGGTGCGTGGTGAAGTCAGGCAGCCTCTGATTATTACCAATTTATCTGATTATCCAGAGATTAAAGTGACCAAAAAAGTCGTTGGTGTGGGGCGTGGTTACCATGGGCTACATACCTTCCGCGGAACATCGATTAAATCTGTACTCAATGCAGCTGGTGTTGAACCACGCATGGATCAGGTCGTTATGATCTCGGCTCCTGATGGTTATCGGTCCTCCTTTTCCATGGGAGAATTACTTATTTCTGATCGCGGCGATGAAATTATTCTGGCAGATACTGTCGACGGTAAGCCTTTGGTTGATGGTGGCAATATCCGTGTCATGGTTGGGCCAGATAACACCGATGATCGTGACGTTCAGGCCGTCACGAATATTGAAGTGATTGAGCTCTAGAGAGTCTTCATAAGGAACTGCCAGATGGAGTGCGAGGTGCGCTTCTGTTTGGACAAGAGGTAAAGGCAAAAAGATGGATTGGTTAAAACAGTTGATCGACTGGGGAGTTATCGGCCTGCTCGTAGGTATGAGCATTGTCGCTGTTGCCATCGCGATCGAAAGACATAAATTCTATCGTCAGGTTGACCTGGCCAACTATGCCAGCAAAAAAGCTCTGGAGTTGGCATTGACCCAACGTCTGCATATTATTGCGACCATCGGGAGCAATGCACCTTTCATTGGTCTACTCGGAACTGTGCTGGGGATTATGTTGACCTTCTATACTATGGGACAGTCTGGTGCTGTTGATACAAAACAGATTATGGTTGGGTTGGCTCTGGCATTGAAAGTAACAGCAGTCGGGCTGGTGATCGCAATTCCTGCTGTGACTTTTTATAACTTTTTGATTCGACGGGCCAAAGAATTGATGCTCGAATGGGAGGTTTTAAATGAACGAGACGGAATTTGATGCCATCAATGTCATCCCCTTTATTGATATCCTTCTCGTTCTGTTGACCATTGTCCTGGTGACATCGACATTTATCACGACCGGGGCATTACAGGTAGACCTGCCTCAAGGACAAGCTCCAAAACTTGTTCAGGTTAATTCTCTGGATTTCAGTATCACCGATGATGGACAGATATTTATTGATAAACGGCCTATCCAACTCGCTGATATCGCTGCTGAAACGGCAACTTATGATCGCGAAACCAGGGTTGTTATCCGTGCTGATAGACAGATCGCACTACAATTGTTTATTGATCTTATGGCTCGTATTAAGCAGCAAGGGTTTGAAAAAGTCAGCCTGTTGACTGAAACCAGCTAAATAGTCATTTTCGTTATGAACCGTCATTTGTTTTCGATTTTTATTTCCCTCTCAGTCCATTTCGTCGTGGGATGGGTGCTGTTGTGTTTGTCCAGTTTTGTTTTGAGAGGAGAGCACACGCAGGTCGTCAGTATGGATCACCTGGAAATTACCCAAGCCACTGCTTCACGGGGAGAAGGTGACAGTCACACATTGGTTCAAAGTGATCACGGTGATCCTTCATCACCAGAGCCGCAGCCGGAACCGCAGCCGGAACCGCAGCCGGAACCGCAGCCG
>JDSF01000458.1_pt1 | contig 13763 bp, 14 predicted proteins | sample 199441 | NCBI WGS metagenome assembly JDSF01 (sample SAMN02592751, study PRJNA231836) | bioreactor metagenome | isolation source: continuous culture bioreactor denitrification-DNRA | place: Germany: Bremen
ATATTAGAGTTTTAAACCAAAACAGAACAAACCCTACAGAATTTGAAGCTTCTGTAAAAAGAGATTTACTTTTAAAGAAAATTGAATCGATTTTTAAAATCAAAGCTGGTGAGAATGAAGTTAAAAATTTAAATAGACTTCTTTTTTCTGAAGATGATATTTCAATTAAAATATTAAATATAAATGATATTACATTAAATATTACAGATGAAGATATTAAAAAATATTGGGAAACAAATAAAGATAATTATAAATCAGAAACTGCATTAGAACTTGCATTTGACGAAGTATCTTTAGTATCTCAAAGCTTTTCTGATGAAGATGTTTCAGAATATTACAAAAAATTTAGAACTGACTTTAAAAAAGAAGATGGAAAAATTAAATCTTTAGAAGAAGCTAAAGAAGAGATTGTTAAAGCATTAAATTTAAAAGCTACTAAAAAAGTTGCTCTTAAAAAATATCTTACAATTAAAAAAGGTGAAGAGAAACTTACTAGTAAAGAGACTGTAGTTGAAAGTAAATTATCATTTGGTGCAGAAAACAATGCAAAAGTTGTTGGTGCTATTCCAGGTGATTTAATTAAACCATTTTTAGTTGGTGAAAAATATGTTATAGTAAAACTATTAAATAAAGTTCCTCCAAAAACTTTACCATTTGAAGAAGCTAAATCAATGGCTAAAGTTGATTATGAAAAAGTTGCAAGCGGTTTAGAACTTGAAAATGTCGCTACTAAAGCATTAGAAAACTTCCAAGGTGAAAATATTGGATATGTTTCAAGAGACTCTTTTACAAAAATTAAAGGTTTAAGTCCTCAAGAGGCACTTTCATTTTTAAATCAACTTTTCTCTTCTACACAAAAGCAAGGGAAAATTTCTGTTGATAATAAAATTGTTTTATATAAGATAAATGATACAAGATTAGCTTCATATGATGAAAAGAAAGATGAAGCAGTAAAAACAACTATTAATAACTTACTTAATCAAGAGTTAATGAATAGTTTAGTTAAAAATTTAGAAAATAGATACGAAGTTCAGTCGGAAATTACATTTAATAAGGAGTAATAGTTGAATAAAACTCTTTTAGCAATTGATATTGGTTCATCAAATATAACAGCTGTAATAGCTAGAAATAATTTAGACTATAAAATCAATATTTTAGGAACGGGTTCATATAAGAGTGATGGAATTAATAAAGGAGTTATTTCTAATATTGAAGTTGCTTCAAAATGCATAAAAGAAGCTGTTTTAGTTGCTAAGAGAAATACAACTGAGCAAATTGATTCAACTGTTGTATCAATCTCTGGCGCATATACAAAAGGAATTAGAAGTTCTGGAAGTGTAAATGTTCCAAATGGTCTTATCACTGAAAATGAGATTAACCAAGTGATGCAAATGGCTTTATACAATGCAACTATTATACCAGAGTATGAAGTTGTACATGTAGTACCAATCTTCTTTAAATAGATGATTCAGCAGATGTTGAAAATCCACTAGATATGAATGGTTCTAGACTTGAAGTATCTGTTTATGTAGTAACTGCAAAAAAAACGGCACTGACAAATATTAAATCAGCTATGAAAATGGCTGGAGTTTCAGTTAATAATTTTGTTTTAGATGGTTATGCAACAGCAATTTCAGTACTTGATGAGCAACAAAAGAAATTTGGAGCAACTGTAATAAATATAGGGGCTACGAAAACAGAATTTGTATGTTATAAAGGGACTTCATTAATTTATGATAGTTCTATTCCTGTAGGTTCAAATCATATTACAAATGATTTATCCGTAATGCTTCATACTCCTCCAATTGCAGCAGAAAAAATAAAAACAGAATATGGTGACCTTCTTAAAACAAATGAAGAACTTGTTAATAAAAAAGTTAGAACTCCAAGAATTGGAGATGAAAAAAACTCTTCTGAAGTTTCATTAGAACATGTTCAAACAATAATTCATGCAAGAGTTGAAGAAATACTAGTTTTAGTAAGAAATAACCTTAAGAAAAGTGGTATTCATGAAAGCCTTGGAACAGGAATTGTAATTACTGGTGGAATGAGTAAATTAATAGGTATTAAAGAGCTAGCAACTTTAGTATTTGATGATTTACCTGTAAAAATTTCTACACCTATAAATATAAAAAATGGATATATGAGTTTTGAAGATGAAAGAATGGCTACAATAGTGGGACTTCTTTTATTTTCTTTAGAACCAAATAGAAATTTTGAATTAGATTCAAATAAGAATTTAATTAAAAAAAAGAAAAGTTGTAGAAAATGTGCAAAAAGTTGAAGAACCTATTACTTCTGGGGTTAAGCAACAAACATTTTCTCAACCAAAAGAGACACAGAAGCCAAAAGAAGAAGAACTAATCAAGGGTGATCCTAGTACAACTGTCTTGCCTACAATATCGAAAGATAATAAAGGTAAAGGAATGTCAAAATTCTGGAATGTTATAACGGAGTGGTTTTGATGAATGATAATTTATTTAAAGTGGATGATATAAAAGTGGAAATGCCAAATCAAACTCTGTCAGATAATGTAGCCAAAATATCGGTAATCGGTGTTGGTGGTGGTGGTTGTAATATGATTAATCATATGATAAACGAAGGTTCTCATAAGATTGATTTAATTGCTGCAAATACAGATTTACAAGTGTTACATATATCTAAAGCACCTAAGAAGATACAGTTAGGTTTAAAGCTTACAAAAGGTCTTGGTGCTGGAATGAAGCCAGAAGTTGGTAGGGATTCTGCAGTTGAGAGTTATGAAGATATTAAAAGTTCTTTAAAGGGAGCTGATATTGTATTTATTGCTGCTGGTCTTGGCGGAGGAACAGGAACAGGAGCTGCTGCAATTATTGCGAAAGCTGCAAAAGAGATAGGTGCTCTTACTGTTTCTGTTGTTACTAAACCATTTACTTGGGAAGGTAAAAAAAGAGCAGGACTTGCAAATCTTGGACTTGAAGAGATTAAAAAAGTATCTGATTCAATAATAGTAGTACCAAATGATAGACTTCTTGAAATTATAGATGAAAATGTAGGTATGAAAGATGCCTTTAGAATCATTGATAATATTTTATACCAAGCAGTAAATGGAATGACTGAAGTCATTTTAACTCCTGGAAATTCTGATATTAATACTGACTTTGCAGATGTTAAAACAATCATGCAGCATAGGGGTATGGCTTTAATGGGTATTGGTAAAGCAAAAGGTGAGAGTGCTGCTCAAAAAGCTTTAGAGGATGCAATTGATTCGCCATTACTTGATAAAGTATCTTTAAGTGGTGCAAAGGGTATTTTAATTCACTTTAATATTCATCCTCAAGTATCATTATTTGCTATTAATGATGTTATGTCTAGTATTCATGATACAATTGATTCAAATGCAGAGATTATTTTTGGTACAACTTCTGATAACACTTTAGAGACTGATGAAGTTAAAATCACAATAGTTGCAACTGGTTTTGAGTCTAAAAATGATGTTAAAGATACAGAGGTTGAAACAGAAGAGGATACAAGTTCTAAACTTAATCCAGATAATGAGAATTATTTAGATATTCCACCGTTAATGAGAAATTACAAAGTCCAATATCAACTAAACTAAAAGAAGAGTAGAAATCTACTCTTCAAATATAACTATATCATAAGAACTTTTTTTTGATTACAAGTGCTTTTGAATTTGGAACTAGTCCAAATTTGTTTACATTTTTTAATTTACCTTTATAACTTTCAACTTCATTTTCAAGTTCTGAAATTTTTTCGTTTAATTGGAGTATTAAATCAACACCAGCTAAATTTATACCTAATTCTCTAGTAAGTGTTAAAACATATTTAATATGGTCTATATCTTTTTGAGAATATAGTCTAATTTTCCCATTAGTACGAGAAGGTTTAATTAAACCTTCTCTTTCATATTGCCTAAGTGTTTGAGGATGGATATTTAAAATCTCAGCAACTGCTGAGATTAAGTAAACGGGTTCATTATATGCATTTGTATCCATTTAAAAGCCTTTAAACTGTTTCAGGAAGCTTCTCTTCAAGAACTTTAACAAAATCCTCATCAAGCTCATCAATCTTTGGTAAAACTATATTTGCTTTTAAATATAAGTCACCTTTTACTCCTGCTTTTCTATTTAGTACACCTAATTCTTTTACTCTAAACTTTTGGTTCTGTTTTGTATTTTGTGGAACTTTTAGAGTAATATCTTTATGAATAGTTTTTATCTCAACTTTTCCACCAAATAATGCAGTTTTTAAAGGTATATCAAATGATTTAGTAAGAGTGAATTCATCTCTTTCATATTCTGGGCTTGGTGAAATATTTATTTTGATGATTAAATCACCTCTTTGTCCTTGATATGATTTCCCTTTTCCTTTTGCTCTAATTTTTTGACCATTACTAATTCCTTCTGGTATCTTAATATCAAAAGAGTCATTATTTAATGAAATATGTTGTTTACCACCAAGTACAGATACGTCAAATGGTATTGTAATTTGTGCTTGAGTATCTAAATCTGGTTCACCAAAACCTCCAAAACCGCCAAATCCTTGGTTCCCAAATCCAGAAGAACCAAAACCAGCTCCCGCACCGCCACCAAACATTTGTCTTAGTATCTCATCTAAGTCTACGCCTTGTCCTTGTCCTCTCGCAAAATCATGGAAGTTTTGACCACCGAACATAGAATCACCAAATTGATCATACTGCTGTTTCTTCTCAGGATCGCTTAATACTTCATATGCAGCATTTATCTCTTTGAATTTTTCTTCTGCATCTTTATCTTTATTTACGTCAGGATGATATTTTCTTGCTAATTTTCTATATGCTTTTTTATTTCATCTGCCGATGAGTTTTCATTTATTTCTAATGTTTCGTATAAACTTTTTGCCATTTTAATTAATCCTTTTAATAATTCTCTTTGACAATCAAAAGAGAATAACGTGTTATTCTTAATAATTTATTCTAATTAATAGATATAGTATATCTAAAACTTGAGTCAAAGTCAATCAAGTTTTGAAATAAAATTGGCAAGCTTGAGTCATAAAAGCTAAATATCTGTAATCATTTTAAGACTTTTTAATCACTTTTTAGTAATTATATGTTTATGTTTGAAAAAGATGAATGGACTCAGCAAGAGTTATATAAATATACAAAAGAGTTAGAAAAAGATGGTATCAATGTAGTCTTAGTTGATATATTTTAAAACCAATAAGTAATATAGAAACAATCACATACAATCCATATGAAATGGCACAAATGCCAGAAAATACAGTATTTGTATTTTATTGTGATACAGGTAAGAGTACAAAAGAGAGACTCGCTTATTATAGAAAGAAACTTCCAAATCACAAATGTGTAAGCTTACGTGGCGGTAGAGGTTATTGGAGACCAAACTATCAGTTAATAGAAGAGATTGAAAAAAATGTCTAAAAAGAGTTATGATTTTATTATTATTGGTGCTGGAATTGCAGGATGTAGCACGGCACATTTTCTTTCAAAATATTCTGATTCAATATTATTGATTGATAGAAATTGTGATGTTGCGCAAGGTGCAAGTGGAGCAGCAGGAGCTTTTCTTTCTCCACTTTTAGGGAAACCAAATAAGTTTAAAGACCTTGTAACAAAAGCTTTAAAGTTCTCTGTGGAGTTTTATAAGCAAAGTATTCCAAAAGATACAAATAATTGTGGTGTAGTAAGAATACCAAAAAATAACGAAGATAGAGAAAAGTTTGTAAGTTATATTCCATATATGGATTTTTCTTTTGAAGAAGAAGGTGAGGGCTATTTTTTTGATATAGGTACGCAAGTAAATCCGTATGCAATTTGTAGTTTTTTATCAAAAGATGTAGAAAAACTATTTAATTATGATGTAGAACATATAGTTAAAAATGATAAAATATGGTTAATAAATCAAGAGTATGAAACAAAAAACCTGATTCTGACAACTGGTGCAGATATATCTTTAATAGAAGAAAAATATTTTAATATTAGAGCAGTATGGGGACAAAAGATAGATATTTATACAACAACTTGTATAAGTAAAAACTACCATAAGACATGTAGCTTGTCTTACTCAAAAAAAGTAGAAGGTACAAATAAGAACTTAGTTTCAATAGGAGCTACGCATCATCGATTTAATTGTGACTTAAAGATTTGTAATCATTGTATAAAAACAGCAAATATAAATCAAATGTTTTCTCATAGTTATAGTCTTGATACTGTTAATAATGATACAGATAAGCTTTTAAGACTTGCAAATGATATACAAAAGCTGGATGATGTTGAAGTTTGTGATATAAAAATAGGAGCAAGAGCTTCTAGTGTTGATTATTTTCCAATGGTTGGAAAGTTAGTTGATTCAAAAGCTACAATTGAAAAATATCCACATCTTGTAAATGGTTCATTTATAAAAGATGATATGCTTTTAAACTTCGATAATTTATATATAATAAATGGAGTTGGAGGAAGAGGTTTTGTTTTATCTCCATATTTAGCTTTTACTTTAGTTGATAATATTATAAAAAATAATAAAATACAAAGTGATATATTAACTCATAGATTGTTTAAACGATGGGTTAAGAAATATAAATTAAACAACGATTAATATATACATGATAAAATCCTTTACATTTTTTAAAGTAGAGGGATTTAATGGCAAATTTATTAAAAATTGTTTTTTAGGATTAGCAGGTTTTGCACTTTTAGTTTTTTTTACAGGAGAAAAACCTAAACAAATAGTGGCAAATGATAATGTTGTAAATATTATTAAATATGATTCATTACCAACATCATACGAGTTAGTTGGGAAAGATGAAAACGTTAGTAAAGAGACTTTATTAAAAAAGAATCAAAAAACATTAATTGTAGTAGGAAATCATGATTCACTAGCAGTAGTTAAAGATCTTCCTAAATTTTTTAAATTAGACATTCCTTATATTATGGTTGCAAATATTTCATCTGCACCTTGGTTTGTGAAAAAGATGTTTATTCCAGGGAAATTAGAAGAATTAAATAAAGGAACTAAAATTCCAATGATTTATGATTTTGATGGAAATATGGTAAATGCTTTAAATGTTACAGATAATTCAAAAACAGCTTATATTGCATATATCATGAGTAAAGATGGGATAGTATCAAAAGTTTTTGAAGGAAGCGTAAAAGAGGGCGCTTTAGATGGTTCTATGACTGAAGAAGAGAAGAAGACTGCATTAACTGCATTATATAATTTAATTAAGTAAAGAGAATTTCTCTTTACTTAATATGACTACATATTTTAATTAAGACAAATTTTGTCTTAATTAAAAATCTTACATTTTTTTTATTAATATTTTTTTAAGTTTATTCTGTATTATTTGATTAAGAATTAAAATTTTTTAAAGGATATATAATGAAACACGAATTAATGGAATTACCTTATGAATTGAATGCTTTAGAACCTCACATGTCAAAAGAGACTTTAGAATTTCACTATGGAAAGCATCATCAAACATATGTAACAAAATTAAATGGACTTATAGAAGGTACAAAATATGAAAATTATTCTCTAGAAGAGATTATAAAAGATTCAGATGGTGGAGTGTTTAATAATGCTGCACAAATCTATAATCATGATTTCTTTTGGAATGGTTTAACTCCAAATGGCTCTGAAATACCAGCTAATCTTGCAGCAGCACTTGCGGAAGCTTTTGATTCAGTTGATGGGTTTAAAGAAGAGTTTTCAAATGCAGCTATAAATAACTTTGGTTCAGGATGGACTTGGCTTGTGAAAGATGCAAATGGTAAACTTGATATTGTTTCTACATCAAATGCAGGTACACCTATTACAGAAGGTTTAACACCACTTCTTACTGTAGATGTATGGGAACATGCATATTATATTGATACAAGAAATGCAAGACCAGCTTATTTAGAAAACTTTTGGAAACTAGTAAATTGGAATTTTGTAGCTGAAAACTTTGCTAAATAAAAAGAAGGATTATTCCTTCTTTTTATTAAATAAGATTGTTTAGATTCTTAATATAACTGAGGATTTTTAAATATACTCTTTTTTAATTATATTAATTAACTCTTCTTAAAAATATTTTTGAAAAGTAAAAAAATACTATGGAAAATATTAAAGCAACACAAATCATTACCATCGAGTGAATATAAAATGGCAAGTTTTCAAATACTATATCTAAAAAAGATGATAGATATAGAAATGGTGAAAATAGAATATTTTTTATAGTTGGGAAAATTTGAACTGATAAAAAAGTGATATAAGAGGAATCGTAATTCCTAATAAAAATGCAAATAGTTTCATAAAAAATCCTTTATATTTATGAAACTATTCTATTTTATAAAAGTTTATTAATTGTGGAATCTTTTTAGTAAAGAAAACTACCCAAAAGAAAAGTGTTTACAGGTTGCAAAATAGCTAAAAAAGAATTTTAAGAAATCACATCTGTATATTTAAAAGAATTATATTTTAATTTAGTTTTAGAACCATATAAATCTTTTCTCATAGCTAAAACTATATTACCAATTACTTTTTTACCTTCTTCAGGATCTGGAGTTTTCCCTCTATTCTCTATAACTAAATCAATTAGTTTATTAATATTTTCAATAACTTCATCTGAACTATACAACCAACTTTTATATTGTTCTTCAAAAAATTCTTTTTTTGTTTGTGCATTTGCAGTTTTACCAATAAAACCTTGTAGTTTAACTAATAGTTTTGCATACTGTTCTTCTTTATATTTTAATGCATTTTCATTTTTTTTTGCTTTTTGAGTAAAGAAATAAGTTGTGTAAGCACCTAGTAGTAAAGTTAAGATGGGTAGTATATTATCCATTACAAATACTACTTATTCGTAGCTACATTAAATTTACCAACAGCACAAGATACAAAGCTTTTAGCTGTTGCTGCTGCTTTATCAAAACCTGATAACTCATCTGTTGTTAAAGGGTAACCTAATCCTCTTAGTTTTACTTTTAACTCTTCTAGTTTATCTTCTTCTATATCAAGTGTTATTTGTCGTGGTTCTACTTCAAGGTTTACTATAACTTCACCGAACTCTTCTTTTAAAGCTGTAGTAAGTGTGTTTGCACAACCACCACATTTTACATTGTATACTTCAAGTGTTTGTTTCATTTTTTAGCCTTTTTTATATTATACTATTTAATATGGATTTAGAGTAGATTAAAAAAATCTATCTTCTAATGTATTTACTAAATCTTGAACTGAACTTACTGATTGTGCGAACTGTTTCTCTTGTAATTCACTCAAATTTAATTCAATAATCTTCTCAATTCCCTTGCTTCCTAACATTACAGGAACTCCACCTACAATATTTTTATATCCGTACTCTCCATCTAACATAACTGCGCATGGATAGATTTTTCTTTTATTATGCAAAATTGCTTCAACCATAAGTGATGTTGCATGTGCTGGCGCATAATATGCTGAACCTGTTTCAAGTAGTTTTACAATTTGAAGACCACCATTTTTTGTTTTCTCTACGATATCTTCAATATCTTCATCTGAAAGTAGTTCACTTAAAGGAACTCCTGCAACTGTTGAAAAGTTTGGAAGAGGAACCATATCATCTCCATGTCCACCCATAACAGATGATTCTATTTGTCCTGCACCAAAACCTACTTTTTCTAATATAAAGTGAGACATTCTAGCACTATCTAAAATACCTGCCATACCAATAACTTGTTCTCTAGGGAAACCTGATGTTTTAAGTGCAGTATAAACCATTGCATCGAGTGGATTAGATACTATAATTATCTTTGCATTTGAAGCAAAGTTTTTAACATCTTCAATTACACTTTTCATGATTTTTGCATTTGTTAGAAGTAAATCATCTCTACTCATACCAGGAGTTCTTGGAAGTCCAGCTGTTATTACAACTACATCACAATTTTTTAAGTCTTCACCTTTTGTTGCAGCTGTTACAACTGTATGAGATTTAGCAGCATTTGCTGATTGTGAAATATCTAAAGCCATTGCTTGTACAATATTTTCTCTAATATCTTTTAATACAATTGAAGAACAAATACCTTTTGAAGCTAAAGTATATGCTAAAGTAGAGCCAACATTTCCTACACCAATAATTCCAACTTTTTTAGAAATCATTTTTACCTCTTGGTTAATCTTTTTGGAATTATATCTTTTTGGCATAAAAAAAGAGCAGGCAAAAAGCCTACCCTTTAAAAGTTTTGGAAATTAATTATTATCCAATAATTGAGTTTAATGTTGCAGATGGTCTCATCGCAGCAGATGCTAATTCATCATTTGGTAAGTAGTAACCACCAATATCTACTGCATTACCATGTCCTGCAACTAATTCAGCAACAATTTTATCTTCATTTGAAGCCATTGCTTGGGCAATTGGAGCAAATTCAGCTGCTAAATCTGTATCATCAGTTTGTGCTGCTAATTCTTGTGCCCAGTACATTGCTAAGTAGAAGTGTGAACCTCTATTATCAATTGAACCTAATTTTCTAGCTGGAGATTTATCATTTAGTAAGAAAGTTCCAGTTGCTTTATCTAAAGTATTAGCTAATACTTGTGCTTTTGCATTATCTTGCGTATTAGCTAAATGCTCAAAAGAAGCTGCTAATGCCATGAATTCACCTAATGAATCCCATCTTAAGTATTGCTCTTCTTCAAATTGTTGTACATGCTTAGGAGCTGAACCACCAGCACCAGTTTCAAATAATCCTCCACCTTTCATTAATGGAACGATTGATAACATTTTTGCAGATGTTCCAAGCTCTAAAATTGGGAAAAGATCAGTATTATAATCTCTTAAAACGTTACCAGTTACAGAAATAGTATCTAAACCAGCTCTCATTCTTTCAACAGATTTTTTAGTTGCATCAACTGGAGCCATGATAGAAATATCTAAACCTGAAGTATCATGTTCTGGTAAATATTTATTAACTTTTTTAATCATCTCTGCGTCATGTGCTCTATTTTCATCTAACCAGAAAATTGCAGGAGTATTAGATAATCTAGCTCTTGAAACTGCTAATTTAACCCAGTCTTGGATTGGAGCATCTTTTGCTTGACACATTCTGAAGATATCCCCTTCTTCTACGTCAAATACAAATACATCATTTCCATCTTTATCAATAACTTTGATAGTTCCTTTACCAGTAGCTTGGAAAGTTTTGTCATGTGAACCATACTCTTCAGCTTTTTTAGCCATAAGTCCTACGTTTGGAACAGTTCCCATAGTTACAGGATCTAATGCACCATTTTCTTTACAATCATCAATAACTGCTTGGAAAGATTTTGCATAACATCTATCTGGAATCATTGCTAATGTATCTTCTTCTTTATCATCAGCATTCCACATTTTACCACCACCTCTAATCATTGCAGGCATAGATGCATCAATAATAACATCTGAAGGTACATGTAAATTTGTAATTCCTTTAGCAGAGTTTACCATTGCAAGTCTTGGTTGTTTAGCATATACTGCTTCAATATCAGCTTCGATTTCTGCTTTTTTAGCTGCATCAACTTGATCTAATTTAGAGTATAAATCACCTAAACCATTGTTAAAGTTTACACCTAATGAATCAAATAATTCACCATGTTTAGCAATTAAGTCTTTGAAATATACTTTAACTGCAAAACCAAACATAATCGGGTCAGAAACTTTCATCATAGTTGCTTTAAGGTGAAGTGATAAAAGAATACCTCTTCTTTTTGCTTCATCAATAGCATCTTGGTAGAATTTTTGTAAAGAAGCAGCTCTCATTCTAGTTGCATCAATAACTTCACCAGCTTCTAAAACAGTTGATGCTTTTAATACAGTTTCTTCACCAGCTTCATTGAAGAAAGAGATTTTAACATCATTTGCTTCTTCCATAGTTGTTGCTAATTCTGCACCATAGAAGTCATCAGCATCCATATGTGCTACGTCAGTTTGAGAATCTTTTGCCCAAACTCCCATTCTATGTGGGTTATTTTTTGCATAATTTTTAACAGCACCTGGAGCTCTTCTATCAGAGTTCCCTTCTCTTAATACAGGATTTACTGCAGAACCTAGGATTTTAGAATATCTAGCAGAGATTTCTTCGCTCTCATCATAATTTGGAACGTTGTAACCTTTTGATTGTAATTCAGCAATTGCAGCTTTAAGCTGAGGAATAGAAGCTGAAATATTTGGTAACTTAACAATGTTACAAGCTGGATCTTGAGTCATCTCTCCAAGCTCAGCTAATGCGTCACCAATTTTTTGATCTTCAGTTAAGTTCTCAGGGAAGTTTGCAATAATTCTTCCTGCTAATGAGATATCTTTTGTTACCATTTCAATACCAGAACTTTTTGTAAAAGCTTTGATAATTGGTAAGAATGAGTATGTAGCTAAAGCAGGTGCTTCATCAACTCTTGTGTAAATGATTTTTGACATGTCTTTTCCTAAGTTTGAAATTTAAAGTAATAGTATAATAGCAGGATTTGAATTTATGATAATTGAAAGTCACTCTTATTTTAGTTACAGAAAAGTGACTGTTTCAATTATGCACAAAAATTATTTAACGTTGTTCCATAAATCTTTGATAGAAGAGGGTTTTTGCTTCGTAACATCAGTTTTCATTGATTTTTTGGCCTCTTTATCAATTTTTGTCTCTTTTTGTTTAACCTTAGTGTAACTTTTTTTAACACCTCTATTTGCATTAATATTGTTTACATGCTCTTTGTAAGTTGAAGAAAATTTGTGAAGACCAGTTTTATTATCTTTTACAAAATATAGATAGTTTGATTTTACTGGGAAGATAGCTGCTTTTATTGCATTTAAGTTTACTGCGCAGATTGGATTAGCTGGTAATCCTTTATTTTTATAAGTATTATATGAAGATGTATCTTCTTTAATTCTTTCAGCAGTTACTTTTACATGTGAATATTTTCCATAGTTTAAAGTTCCATCCATTTGTAAAGGCATACCACGTCTTAGTCTATTGTAAATAACAGATGATACTAAAGGCATCTCATCTACACTTGCTGCTTCTTTTTGGATAATTGAAGCCATAGTAATATAGTAATACCATTTTTTCTTATCATAGTATCCAAATATTTTTTGAGAGAACTCTTCGTATTGTTTATTTGTGTTTGAGAATAGATAAAAAAGTAAATGGTCTTCTTTCATGCCGTACGGTAAAGAGTAAGTCTCTGCTAAGATATTTCCATCTTTTTTATATGCATATTTATTATATAGTTTTTGAAGTTTTTCTTCAGATAGATTAAACTTCTTTGCAATTTGTTTTAAGAAGATATAAGATGTTTCGCCAGGTATTAGTGTTATTGATTTTAAGGCAGCTTTAGACTTTGTAATTTTATATAAAAAATCACCTTTGGTCATGTATTGCGATTTTAAGTCAATCCAGCCACTTTGTGGATATCCAAAGAATCTAACTACAAATTTATCTATAATGTTCATTTCATAACCGTTTTTGTTTAAATGGGTTATAATATTATTAGTACTACCTTTAGGTATATGTATAACTTTCGTTGAACTTAAGGGTATATTTAAATAAAAAAGCACTGCAATAGAGGCTACAAGGAATAACTCGATAATGTTAAAGGTTATCAAACTAAGTATTATATTTTTATTTGTTCTTTTTTTAGGTATTGGATTTTCATTATTTTCAGGCATTAAAATTGATTCATTCTCTTTTGGTAATTTTTCTGTTTCGCAATTGTATTTAAAATTGGATAAAAAGCTTATATTAGAAGTTGAAGAAATTAAATTAGAATCAAAAAAATCACAAG
>JDSF01000459.1_pt1 | contig 13672 bp, 15 predicted proteins | sample 199441 | NCBI WGS metagenome assembly JDSF01 (sample SAMN02592751, study PRJNA231836) | bioreactor metagenome | isolation source: continuous culture bioreactor denitrification-DNRA | place: Germany: Bremen
GACAGAATTGGAATTTACTCCGGCGATTGAATTTGAACTGCTCCTTTACTCCGGCGATTGAATTTGAACTGCTCCTTTACCCCGATGCCATTGATCACCTTGTCTTTCAATTTTGGAAACCATGAGAAAAATAATCTCTATTCTGTTGGGACTGACCGTCCTATCGATTCTTACTTTCATCTGTCTTGATTTTTTTGACCTCCCCTGATTGGGCTATGGGGTGATCTTCAGGACGTTCTGGCACAACTTCAACATATCCTCAAATCGAGAATGACGATGCTGACCACGCGTCTACGCCAAGGAGATGGTGCGGTTCGTGGTTGGTTGGTCGGTTTAGCTTTTGCCTACGGCATCCTTCACGCCCTTGGACCGGGGCATGGCAAGGTGTTGGTTGCGTCATTTATGGTTGCTAATCGGACAAAACTCAGGCGTGCTGTTGTTCAGGGGGCTCTGGCGGCTTTTCTGCACGGCACCTCAGCAATTATTATTGTTACTCTTATCCGTACTTTTGCCCTGGGGCGGTCGACCCAGGTCTTTGGTGTCTGGAGTGCCAATCTGGAGGTGTTTTCGTATGCACTGATAAGCCTGCTTGGACTCTTTCTCGTCGTGACTCAGTGTTATGAAATTGTGCGTAAAGAAAAACATGGACAAGCCTCGGGAAGAAAAGCTCCCGGCTGGTGGATGTGGCTCTCTCTGGGACTTATTCCCTGTCCGGGGACGATGATTATTCTGCTGTTCTTTATGTCTCAGAAGCTCTTTTTACTGGGCATATTATTATCTTTTGTCATGGCCTTTGGGATGTCAGTGACTCTGGGATCTGTCGCGTTACTCAGTGCTTATCTGCGTAATACCATCAAGCCTGTCCAGACTGTTGAGGGCGATCGCCGCAGGGTAGGAGGAGCAGAAGTCCTGGGTCTTATGGGGGCAGCTTTTGTCCTCTGTTGCGGCGTTCTTCTATTATGGTATTCGCTTGGATAGAGTCCTGTCGTTTCTCGGTAAATTGATGCCTTCTCAGGTTGAAACGGCACAATGATACATCGTATTCGGATTGAATACTTAGACTATCAGGGTTCAGTTATTCCTTTTCATTCTTCCTGCCTCAGATAGTGCAGGTTTTTAGTGGAAGAAAAATAATTACCATCGGTTATACTTATCCTAATTTCTTTTGATGTCTTGATTGATCGTAGGAAGAAAAACGATGAGAGTAAACACATGACCCTCAGCCGCAAAATCTATTTATACTTTGGAACATTTATTTTTCTTGTCGTGCTGGTTTTTATGGCGGTGAACTATTTTATCGTTGAAAAAACACTGCACAAAAATGCCAGAAAAGAACTCCAGATTATGACCGAATCGGTCAATTCCGCTGCCGGCATAATGCTGAATATGGCTATCCGTAATTATCTCCACGGTGTTGTTGAACACTACCTGATCGACCTGACAAATCTTTACCAGCAACAACAAGCGGGGCGTTTGACTGAGCAGGAAGCGAAAGATAAATTTCAAGAATTTGCTTTGAACTATTCTTTTGACCATGATGGTTATGTGGTTGCCCTGCGTCCTGAAGATGCACGCATTGTAATTGATATTCATCCCTATGTTCGTGGATCCGATTGTGGTTTTAGTCAAGTGTGTCGGGATTGGATCGATCAAAAAAATGGTTTTAGCGAGTATGTCTGGAAAAATCCAGACGATGAGAGTGCTCGTGAAAAAGTCAGCTCTTTCCGTTATTTTGAGCCTTGGGGTTGGGTCGTCGGAGTGACCTCTTATAAAGATGAATTTAATCAACTGGTTGAAGCTGAGGATTTAAGACCTTTGATTGAGTCGTTCCAGGTTCTTGAACGGGGCTACTTTTTTGTGATGGATAACGATCTGAAAACTTTGATCCATCCAGAACTTGAAGGGGTTGATGGTGCGTTGACTGTCAATGTTGATGGTATTTCTATCGGTCAGGAAATGATTAAACATCTGAATAGTTTCTACTATTACAGGTGGAAGAATCCGTCAGATGAAAAAGCGGAAAATAAATTTGCCTATGTAAAAAAGATGGAAAATTATAACTGGTATATTGTTGCGTCCGGTTACGTTGATGATATTAAAGCACCCGCCAGAAAGATTTTACAGATCAGCTATGTTTTTATCGTGTTGGTGGCTGCTGTTCTGGCTTTTTTACCGTCCGGTTCAGTCGCAGTCTCAAGCAGCCGCTTGATTCTTTAATTGAGGGGCTGCAGGACTTTTACCGTGAGCGGAAGATTTTCAAAATGCCCTTCCAATCTGTTATAGAAGTTGAATCGGTCGGCCATGCCATTGAGAGCCTGACTGAAAACCTGGTGAGCACCGAGAACGAAAAACAGAGCCTGTTGGTGCAACGTGATGCCATTATCAATGCCATGCCATCAGCTCTTGTTGGCGTAGATACCCACGGAAAAGTCATCCTTTGGAATCGCAAAGCGGCCAAATATACTGGTTTGACAATGCAGTCAGCGCTTCAGCAATCGTTGGCGGTCGTTTTACATGATTTCAAAGAAATTCTCGATTTAATCCAACCCGCTTTGGATGCTCAGCAACGTTATAAGGGAACGTGCCAGGTCACCTCAGGGACTGAAAAAATCAAGCATTTTGAAGTCACTGTCTACCCGTTACCCGCTGGTTTTCAGGCTGCTGTGATTCGTATTGACGATATCAGTGAACGTGTGCAGATAGAGGACTCGATGCAGCAGAGCCGTAAAATGGAAGCGGTTGGGCAGCTTGCGGGTGGGGTTGCTCACGATTTTAACAACCTTTTGGCTGGAATTCAGAATTCGGCCTACCTGCTAGAGCGCAGGCTCGACCTGAATGGCCAGACGCAAGGCTATCTTCAGATCATTAAAGATGCGTCACAGCGCGCTGCTGATCTGACCTCGAAGTTACTCTCTTTTTCACGGAAAAACGCAAAAGTTTCGACTCAGATTCATGTTCATGATGCAATCGAAGAAACCGTCGCCATTCTCAGGCGTAGCGTCGATAAGTCGATTAATATCAGAATGGATCTTGAGGCAAAAAATGATGCTGTGGTGGGGGATCTGTCGCAACTGCAGAGCACCTTCATGAATATGGGAATCAATTCGTCCCATGCCATGCCGTCTGGTGGTGAGCTTCGTTTTGGTTCGTCCGAAATTATGTTGCAGGCTGCTGATTGTGAAAAGAGGTCGTTGGCGCTTAGTCCTGGGGGTTATCTTCAGGTCGAGATTGAGGACAGTGGTGAGGGGATTGCTGAGAATATCTTTGATAAGTTGTTTGAACCGTTTTTTACTACCAAGGAACAAGGCAAAGGGACCGGGCTTGGGTTATGGTCGGCAAAAGCTGCAATTTCACAGCATGGCGGCGATATTCAGGTCATCAGCAGAATTGGTGAAGGGACTCTCTTTAAGGTTTTACTCCCTCTTAGTGAGACGGTTACTCAGTATCAGATTCAGGCTCCGGAGGCGATCGTGTCCGGTTCTGGAACAATTCTGATGGTAGAAGATGAAGAGCTTTTACGGGTGACGACTAAGGGAATGCTCGAAATTATGGGCTACAAGGTGCTGATTGCAACGGATGGTTTTGAGGGTCTTGATATGTACAATATCCATGAGGATGAAATTGATCTTATCCTCATGGATATTATCATGCCCCGCATGGGAGGGCGTAAGTGCTTTAAAAAAATAAGGGAAAAAGCTCCAGATGTGCCTGTTGTCTTTGTTTCGGGTTTTTCCAGCAAAAGTGATTTACAAGAAATATTGGTCGGCGGAGAAGCTTTTCTCACTAAACCCTATGATGCTGTCAGTCTTAGTCGGACAATCTCCAAGGTTCTTAAAGAGAAGGCCGCAAAAAAATAATGACGTTGCGGACAACTGAGTGACAAATTGACATGTTCGCGAGGATTCAATATCATCCGACCTATGTTGAACAGGTTTTCACAACTTATCTCCGTGTTGATGATACTCTTTATCCTGCTGTTTCTCGCTGGAGTTTCATCCGCATCTGGCTGCGATTCTACTGCTGGGACTTGCCAGGCCAGTCACAGCCAGCAGGCTCCACAATCAGATGACGATGGTGATGATCACCATTGTGAGTGCCATATTTGTGGGGCCATCATTCTGTCTTGTCAACAATTTCAGATAACCTTCACACCCATAACAGCAACACTGCAATCGATATCATTTTTGTTCTTACCAGCCGACTATATTCATTCAATCGATTATCCTCCCGAAGCCGTTTAAATTCTCGCTTTACCCATACTATCTCAAATCAGAAAACCAGAAGGAAACTGTTCTGCAACTGTCTGGTTGATTGGTGTTGATTCTGGAATCAACTTACTGTAAAACCCCCTGCCGGAACCGGGTGAGGGGATGAAATATGAGGATAAAATTATGAAAAAAGAAACAGTTCTGCTGGTCGTCGTTTGTCTTGTTGTCGGTGTCCTGAGCGGCATTATCTTTACCAATGCCAAAAAAGATAAAGCTGGCAGTGAGGAATTTTCAGCTGTGGCTTCTTCAATCGAAAATCAACAACAGATTGCCACCTTGGTGAAATTTGTCAAAAAAGACCCAAATAACCGCAATGCTTGGGTTCAGTTGGGGAACAATTATTTTGATACCAATCAGCCGATGAAAGCGATTGAAGCATATAGCAAAGCTCTGGAATTGAATGGCAATGACGCCAATGTTTTAACCGATCTGGGTGTGATGTATCGTCGTGTAGGCTGGTACGAAAAGGCAGTCAATAGCTTTGCCAAGGCCAATCAGATAGATCCGCAGCATGCAACGTCACTTTTTAATCTTGGGATTGTTTATCTGAATGATCTGAACAATAAGGCGAAGGCTAAGGAAGCCTGGGAAAAGTATCTGGTAATTTCTCCCGTTGGAAAAGGAGCAGATAGTGTTCGCACTATGCTCTCAGAACTATAAAATATCCCATTGAAACAATAATAGGTTCTTGCTAACCCCGTCCTGTCGTTTCTGGGCGGGGTTTTATTTGGGTGATTTGTTGATGTCTGTTATAACTTTTCTTATTAACAATCGGTTCTCAGCTCATTTAATCTGACAAGAGAGATACTATGAATATTAAAATTGCCGATCTCAGCGATATTGAGGGAGTTTTAAAGCTTCATTACAAATACCAGATCAACTCAATTGCGGAGCAGGATAAAGAGGATGGTTTTATCACCACACCTTTTACCGGGGAACAACTGACTGAACTGATTAACCGGGAAAATGGTCTGTTTGTTGCCATAAAAGATGGAGAGGTTGTTGCTTATGTCATGGCAGCATCCTGGCAGTTCTGGTCTGCCTGGCCAATGTTTGCTCATATGATCAAAGGACTGCCCCGCTTGAACTATCTGGGACAATCTTTAAGCGTTGATAATTCTTATCAGTATGGGCCGATCTGTGTCGATGGAAGTGTGCGCGGAACGGGTGTTCTTGAACAGATTTTTGACTTTGCCAGACAGGAAATGGCAAAGCGCTATCCGATTTTGGTGACCTTCATCAATAAGATCAATACTCGATCATACGAAGCACATACCCGTAAGCTTGGGCTCGAAGTGATTCAGGAATTTGAGTATAACGATAACGAGTATTATGAGCTGGTTTACGATACTTCGAAGCCCTTGCCTGGGGCTTGTAAAAAATAACGATTGATTTTTGCAGAGCAGACCGAGGCTTTAGAAAATCCCCTTCGATTTATTCCTCCCAAAAGAAAGAATAGAATCAACCTCTTCGACAGACAATTCCCTCCATTTGACAGCAACCTCCCCAGCAGGAGATAATTTATAGTCGACTATTAAACTCAAGATTGTCTTCTGACATCGGAGGATTCTATGCTTAAAGATAAGTTGAACGAAATCAGCGCCGCTTCAGCTGGACAAATCCCACCGGAAACTCTGGCTATTATGAAGCAGGCCAAAGTGAATCTTGCTGCGTCCGGTATTATGGAAAAAACGATTAAGGTCGGAGATACAGTCACTGACTTCTCTTTGGAAAATGCTGATGGAAAATTGGTGAGTTTGGCCGAATTACGCCAACAGGGACCGGTCTTGATCTCCATCTATCGGGGAATCTGGTGACCCTACTGTAATGCGGAGCTGGAAGCTCTGCAGGAAGTTTTGCCACAAATCGAAGAGAGCGGAGCCCGTTTGATCGCTCTTTCACCAATGGTGTCCAAGTACACGCCCCAGCTGGTCAATAAATTGGGATTGACCTTTCCTGTGTTAAGTGATTTCGGGAGTAACATTCTCGAACACCTTGGTGTCGTTTATGAATTAGAAGACTCCATGGTTGAAATCTATAAGGGCTTTGGTATTGATCTGGATCGCTTTAATAATGATGATAGTTGGCGTTTGCCGTTACCTGGACGGATTATTATCGATACGAATGGTGTTGTGAAAAACGTTGAACTGAGTACTGATCATGCCGATCGACCAGAGCCGACCGAAACACTTGAGATCTTGAGGACTCTTTAGGCGTAGATCGCAGGATGTGGGCACAGGGGAGCGTGATGATCTGGACCTCGCTCCCTCGTTGTTGATTGACAGATCAAGGTCCAGAATCGATATCAATCGGAGCGCCTGTGTTGCGGACTTTAACCTTACAGCCGCTGTGAATTTTACTCAGGTATTCTTTAGCTGCGGTCTCATTGCCACTGCCCTGCATGGTCAGGGTGAAGTCTTTGCCCTTGATTTCAACGATGAATTTGCTGGCCATATTAATCCTTTCACTGCGAATTTTTTTGATCCTTTGTGATTCGGTAACTGTCAAAGGGTTCTGTCCGAAAAACAATAGCGTGTCTCGCGCCTGATCGCTCTTCTCACTCAAGCCGTAAAGTTCGCAGAGGAAGGTTTAGTATTTCTGAATGCAACCTTTGCGTTCTTTGCGCGAGTCATGGTTATAGGCTTTCTGGTTTGTTTCGTCAGTTCTGTTTTTTTTTACTCAAATTGATCACGGAACTGGCTGAACTGCTCCCTCAGACTGGTCAATTGCTCCTTAAGCTCGGAAACGTCATTTTCCAACTGGGATATCCGATCCTGACGGCTGACACCGCTGATAATTGATGCCTCAGCCTCTTCGATGATCGGCTCACCACTTAAAAGCTGGGCGTAGCGCGGTTCTTTGCGTCCTGCCTGACGTTCCAATTGAACCACCAGAGGTTCATCCCGCTCTTGCATATCGGTGAGTACCGATTCAACCGCCTCGAGATCGGCAAAAGCACACAAACGTTCGCTACGGGTTCTTAACTCGCCAAGCGTCTGCGGGCCGCGCAACAGCAACAGGGCCAGCAGCGCCTGTTCTTCTTCTGTCAGTTTGAGTACGCCAGGGACATTATGGCAATAACGCAGTGCTCGGACACCTTCGGACGATTTGTAGCTTAGTTGCTCACGCAGTAACTCTTGCAGAGCTTCGATGGCATCCGCTTCACTTAAGACCATTACCGGATCACGGTTTGATTTCTGGTTACAAGCGTTGACCAGTGCGTTCATGGTCAGGGGATAGTATTCAGGGGTGGCCATCTCTTTTTCGATCAGACAACCCAATACCCGGATAGCTTCAGGGGATAGTTCTAAAGACATGTGCAGGCCTCCTCAGTATGTTAATCGGTGGTGAAAGAATAGCAGGTCGGTAGCTGGGTGCGCTACGGTTAATTGTAAACTGTGTTTTGGGTTAATAAGGTAATGAATTGACTGATGTTATTTGGGTTGATAGGATGGTGTTGGATTTTACATCTTTTAGGGGGATATAGAAAACCGTGTACATTGATTGCATTATTGCCCTCATTGTCGCGGTTTTTTTTGTTTCGATTTAAGGGTGTTGGGATCTGTTTGATTTGAACATGAAGGTTTATCGATGGCATATGTGTAAACCGGTATATGGATTTGATGCGATGTTAGGATCATATTCGTAATCTTTTCTACATTTGAGAAGCCAAATGAAACATATTTATCTGGATTCAAATTTTTGGATTGATATTGGCGATGGTATACGGACAGGCTTTAAGAGCCATAGTGTTCAAGACTTCTACCATTTACTAAAAGAACTTGTTCATTCAAGGATTGCTATCTGTCCGATATCAAATGCACAATTTCTCGAATTATTCAAACAGGAATCCGTTGAGCAAAGAGCTTCGATCGCTTCAGTAATGGATGAGCTATCATTAGGCTTTACAATTCAATCAAAATACTTCCTCTTTAAAGAGGAGATAATAAATACGTCTAACGGAGATACTCCAAACCCATGGAAAACAGTTTCTGCTTTCACAACGGTACTTGAAGAAAAAATTAAAGATACTCTGGCATGGGAAAATTTAGTTACAGAATCAAAAGAATTACCATCAATAAAAGACCTAGCATCTACACAAATTGCTGGTAGTTTAAAACAATTAAATAGTATTTCAGAATCTTTAACTTATCACCTACAAGAAAACAAAAATAAATATGAGAATGAAGCTAAATTATTTAAACGTATGCAGGCGATAGAAGTATTAAACACAATGGAGTCTATTTTTGAAATATTTCCAGATCTAAAACAAGTTGTTTCAAACAACTTTTCAAGTAAAATAGATATTAATATCAACAAAACAATGCCTGCAATTTGGTCTTATGGTTCAATTCACTCCCTTCTTAGAAATGATAATTTAAGAAAATATAAAATTAATGATTTATTTGATATTGATCATTGATTGTTACGTCGAAATTTTGCAGTTTAGATCAGTTATGTATCATTGTCGACCTGTTGTCATTTGTTCCGGGAAGGTCAGGGGACATCCCGCTTGGCTGTTCCTCTCTTAATTTAGAGGGTCGGTTTCTAGGTCTTCCTTCCCGTGTGACGCCGCCGGAACGGAGGTAATTCAAGCCGGTTAAGCGAGGAATGTTTGAGGGCGTTAGCCCGAGTTTTGCGAGCGCGGCTTGAATTGCTGGAGTGAAGGGAACCAGCCGTTGCCAAAGGCAATGACTGGCCAGGAGCCGGGCGCCTTTTCTGCATACTCTTTTATGGCGGGATAAAAGAGTATGGCGACGAGCGGGGATGCAACCCTGCGACCTTGACCTTGATTCTGGATTGAAACTTAGCCTCTGAGGCTATGCCCAGCGGTATTTTGGTCGGGAAAACTGTCAATTGACAATGCAACCTGTTGCGTCCCACCAGAGGAAGTAAAGGGATAGATCTCTTATTCAATCTGAACCATCATCGATGTAAAAGGAATGATCAAATCATGAGCCACAGTTCTTTTGTAAATTTGTTAGTTGTCGGATTATTCATTATGTCAGGGGCTACGCTGAGTATCGCCGCAGAACCAAACTATAGTGATGAAAATACCTGGGTGGCCAAGCCGAAAACCATGAGCAAATCTGTTGATGTTTTTTATGTTTACCCCACAGTCTATGTTGGAAAAACACCTCAAAATATGGATGTTTTTGATCCACAGATGCGTAAAATAGTGCAGGGGCCGTTAATTTCTCAGGCAGGGGTCTATTCTTCACACGCTAATCTATATGCTCCGTTTTACCGTCAGCAATCTGCTGACACTCAGAGTATGGAACCAAATAACGGTGGGCGTGATGCCTTTGTCGATCCCCTGTTTCTTAAGGGCTATCAGGATGTAGAGCGTGCCTTTGACTATTATATAAAACACCTGAACCCTGACAGACCGTTTATTCTTGCCGGTCATAGTCAAGGAAGTATGGTGGTCATTCACCTTCTGCGGAATCGCTTACAAGATCCGGTATTACAAAAACGCATGGTCGCAGCATATCCGATTGGATATACCGTGAAGAACAGCGATTTAACTCGCTATCCATGGATGAAACTGGCTCAAGGGGAAACAGATACAGGGGTTATTATTACCTTCAATACAGAAGGGGAAAATGCAAAAGGCTCTCCTGTTCTGCTGACTGATGCCGTGACCATCAACCCATTGAATTGGAAAACCGATGGTACGCCAGCAGCGCGGACAGAGAATATAGGGGCTGTGTTTTTTAATGAAGGAGCCAGTGAGGTTTTGGAAGAAATTCCGCATTTCGCTGGTGCTTACATCGACGCCAAGACAGGAGCCTTGATAGCGACAGATATCCAAACACCAAAATCGGATAAAATTGACCTGGTGCATATTGGTCGTTGGCCAGCGGAAGTTTATCACCAATACGATTATGCCTTTTGGTTCGGTAATCTCAAAGCAAACGTAAAAAAAACGAATTGAAGCCTACCTGGCAAAACAATCAGAGTAGAAATGTATGATTTACCTGTAATCATTTGATATGATTGCATTTTATTATTCAAATAGTGGAGGAATAAATATGAAGAAACGCTCGTTACTGATCTTGCTTAGAGGATTGCTGGCCATAAGCATTAGTTTCATCATTGGAGGTGTTTGTCTGGCTATGCCGCCACTGGATTTAATCAACCCGCCAGAAGAACCAGATTTTAAGACAACAGAAGGCTGGATTGCCAAGCCTGATACGCCGACTGCTGCTGTTGATGTTTTTTATGTTTATCCGACGATATTGTTTAACGATACCGACTGGATCATGGACACGACAAAATCGGATATGCGCGCGCTTGCCATGGAACAGGTCAAGACTCAGGCTTCTGTTTTTGAAGGACAGGCGAATATTTACGCGCCGTTGTATCGCCAAATGAACCTTGCTGGTTTAGGGTTGAGTGATGCAGACGCGGCGCCATTGCAGGAGATTGTTCATAGCGATGTATGGCGAGCATTCACCCATTACTTAAAATACGAAAATAATGGCCGTCCCTTCTTTATCGCAGGTCACAGCCAGGGGTCTATGATTCTGACAGATCTCATGCTCAAACATTGGGGAACGACAGGTGCCGAAAAACAACTGATAGCAGCTCATCTTCTCGGCTGGTCTTTAACTGCAGAAGATCTAAAAGCCAACCCTTCTGTGAAGATGTGTGAACGTTCAGATCAAACTGGGTGCGTGATATCGTACAACACAATGGCTGAGGGGCGTCAAGCTGCTGCACCGACCCTCAAAACAGGTGCTTTTGCGGTTAACCCTTTATCTTGGACTATGGACGGTGGCTTTGTCTCTGCGGAGAAGAACCTTGGTTCGGTCTTTTTTGATGATTCATTAGCACCAACCTCATATTCAAATTTTACTTCGGCACAAATCGTGGACGGTGGTTTAATCGTGCAACCGAAGAATGTGGATTTGGTAACGGTTGTCGGTGGTCATTTCCCAAAAGGCATTTACCATGCCTTTGACTATTCCCTCTTTTTCGAGAACCTTAAGGCCAATATTGCAGAACGTATCGATGCTTTTGCTCGTTAGATCGGCTGAAAAGATTGCTTTTTTAGATGCTTATTAGGGGGGAATATGGAAGCGTTGCCATATTTAAAAAGAATCTCCTTAAAACGTGACAGAATAGAAAGCTTTCATCGTTATCCATTTTCAATCGCTGCCGTCCGGGAACTTGACTCCTTGGAATTTGGAAAAGAAGTCACTTTCCTGATCGGTGAAAATGGAAGCGGGAAGTCGACCTTACTGGAAGCAATTGCTGTAGCCCTTGGTTTTAATCCTGAAGGTGGAACCAAAAATTTCAGTTTCAGTACTCACGATTCACATTCAGAGCTTCATCAATGCCTCCGTTTGTCTAAATCGATCATTAAGCCCAAAGACGGTTTTTTCCTTCGGGCCGAAAGTTATTTTAATGTCGCAACGAGTATTGAAGAATTAGATCGTGAACCATCTTTTGGTCCCAAAGTAATAGACTCTTATGGTGGTAAGTCGCTTCATGAGCAATCTCATGGTGAATCGTTTTTATCTCTTTTGCTTCACCGCTTTGGAGGAAAGGGTATTTACCTTCTTGACGAGCCGGAGGCTGCATTGTCTCCGACTCGGCAGCTCTCGGTATTGAGTCGAATGAAGCAGTTAATATCGGATGATTCTCAGTTCATTATAGCCACACATTCACCAATTCTGTTGGCGTACCCTGGGGCGACAATATACCAGATAGGCACCACAGGAATGGCTCAGGTTAAATACGAAGAAACTGAGCACTATGAAATTACAAGAGCATTTTTACTCAACCCGGAAAGAATGCTTGGAGAGCTCCTGTGGGAATAAAACCACACCTGGCACTTATCTTCTGTCTGGGAGACTGACCAGAGTAGGTATTAAATGTCAAAAATAGCTTTCTGTTTATTGAAAGCTGGTCCCTATACTGTTGCTGGTTAAACTATTAATGACTATGGCAGTTACGTTAAAACGAATCCTACTTTCGGATACGTTTACACTTTGGCACTGATATGAAACGTATGACTTCAAAACTCAAAATTCTCACAATACTTATTCTTCTTCTCTTACCGTTACAGGCACAGTCCTCATGCGTTGTATTACTTCATGGGCTGGCGCGAAGCGATAGCTCCATGAAGACATTAGCGAAGGAACTAGAGGGAGAAAAATTTCAGATAGTTAATGTCGGTTACCCTTCGAGGGAACAGCGCATTGAAGAATTGGCAGAAACGATTATTCCCGCTGCCATTCAACAGTGTGAGCCAGATCGGTCCATTAATTTTGTAACCCACTCCATGGGTGGCATTTTGGTTCGGCAGTATTTATCCAACCACAGTATTCCGAATCTCGCTCATGTTGTCATGCTTGGCCCACCTAATAAAGGGAGCGAAGTTGTTGATAAATTGAAAGGCGTTCCTGGGTTTCATTTCATCAATGGTGATGCTGGACTGCAACTTGGCACCAGTGAGATGAGTGTCCCCAACAGACTTGGTCCAGCTGAATTTGACGTAGGAATCATTGCCGGAACTGACAGTATCAATCTGATACTATCTTTGCTGATACCGGGAAGAGATGATGGAAAAGTTTCTGTCGAAAGAACCAAACTGGAAGGGATGAATGACCATATAACGATGGAAACGTCCCACCCCTTTATGATGAAGAACAAAAAGGTTATTGCTCAGGTGATCCACTATCTTAAAAATGGGGAATTTGAGCATCACGGGCAGTAAAAACAGCCAGTCATAACGGGAGAGAACTCTTACGTTTGGGATTGAAAGGAATGACCATGACACTGATCGCGAAGACACCGAAGCCGCCCTATTATGCTGTGATTTTCACCTCCCATCGGACAGAAGGTGATCATGGCTACGGTCAGATGTCTGAAAAGATCGTTGAGCTGGCGTCACAACAACCGGGTTTTTTAGGTGTTGAATCGGCAAGGGAGGATGTTGGTCTGACTATTTCATATTGGCGAGATCTCGAATCGATTAAACAATGGAAGGAGAATATAGACCATAGACAAGCCCAAAAAATGGGTCATGAAAAGTGGTATTCATCTTTCAAAGTTCGCATTGCCAAGGTTGAGCATGATTACGGGATCAAATAGCAGTAAATCAGGGGATGTAATATCCATTAAGTGGGGATGCAACCCCACAACCTTGATCTTTGACAGAAAGTTAACCATCTGAGGATATGTTCAGTCGTATTCAGGTTGGAAAAACTGCCAATTCACAACCGGCGGGTCGCGTCCCGCCCGCCGCCTTCCTTTTTGCAGCGTTAAAAAAGGAAGCAAAAAACTTTTAAATTCGTTCGCTAGAAGTCAGGCTTCGTTGAAATCTTTGCGGATTATATCAACCGTGTAGCATTGGCGGTCTGTTGTCATTTGATCCGGGAAGGTCAGGGGAC
>JDSF01000460.1_pt1 | contig 13663 bp, 17 predicted proteins | sample 199441 | NCBI WGS metagenome assembly JDSF01 (sample SAMN02592751, study PRJNA231836) | bioreactor metagenome | isolation source: continuous culture bioreactor denitrification-DNRA | place: Germany: Bremen
GGGAACACTTGAAGGAAGCTCTCGCTTCCCCCCTACCCTGTAATCCTTGCATTCCGCCATACAGCGAAGGAGGACGCTCCAGTACTTCTTGCAGCCATCAAGGAGACCCATGTACGGTTTCTTTATGGGCGTGATGTACTCTATTGGGCTGGACGGGCAACCCAGTATCTATTCCCCCGACTTGGCTTTATCGCTGTACAGAACAGGAGCGCAAACAAGGAGGGAATGCAATACCTGAGAAAGGAATTGGCCAGACCAGATTATCCTCTTGCCCTGGCACCAGAAGGCCAGGTGACGTATCACATGTATCAGGTATCGAAATTACAGTCGGGGATTGCGAGTATGGCAATGTGGGCGATGGAAAGCGCCGGTGGGGTTACCATTCTTCCACTATCCATCGGGTATCGATATGCGAACACTACAGAGGATTGGATTGCTTCATTACTGAATAGGTGGGAACTAGAAAGCGGATTAACTGCAGAGGGAGAATCAATTGCTGATCAGCTGACTTATGCTATGGAGACCATGCTCACTGAGATAGCTGCCACCTATGCGTTGGATGACAATCCCCATCATTCATTCATTCAACGACGAGACACGCTCTGTGAAGGATTGCTCTCACTTGCAGAGGCAGAAGCTGGCTTACAGAATGTCCAAGGTTCCATCATAGATAGACTCTATCGTGTGCGCTTTACAGGCAGCGATACGCTTTTTACCAGGAACAGTTCAGTCGAGGAAAAGGAAACAGCAAAACGGTACCTTCTGAAGAATCAGATTGTGGACCTGCTTGAGTATTTAAACCCGGCTTATCTGCAAGGTAAGTACCAAGCTGGGAGAGCAGCCGAAAGTGCCTTGAATCTCCTGGACTTGGTGAACAGAATGAGGGGTGGAACGATCGATACCCGCTACTCCCCACGTGGGAAAAGAGCATACCTCAAGATGGGAAAACCACTGCACTATAAAAAAAGGAAGCGCTCTCCCCGCTTGGAAGGAAATCACAACAGAAGCAGATACTCCTCTCAGTCTCAGATGCACTACAAACGTGCAGTGAGGAGTTGGAACATATGCTTATGTGATGGTCTGGGTCAGGGTAAATTCAATCGGCATGCCTGGTAGTATCCACGTCTCTCCTTGGGCATCAAGGCAGCAAGATGAAGCATGATTTCATCACCAAGCTTTTCCCTTGTTTCTGCGTCAAGGCGACCACCCTTCTGGATGATCTCAAAGGGTTTACCCACCTTGACCGATATGACTGTTCGTCTCAGACGTTTCAAATTGGCTTTGGTCTTTTCAAAGCCCATTACCGCTACGGGAATCATTGGTACGTCTTTCTTGTGAGCGATAAACGCAACGCCACCCTTCCCCCGCTGGAGTGTCCCATCCTTGCTCCTGGTGCCCTCTGGGGCAATGGCAAGAATATGGTTTTGTTCAAGTACCTTGAAACAAGCATCCATGGTGGCACGCCCCATGTTCTCCCTGTCGACAGGAATACTTTGCCAGGAATCCATCAGGAAAGCCATGAATTTACTCTCCCAGAGCTCTTGTTTGGCCATGGCATTGAGCTTCCTCGGCTGCAGGAACTCATAGAGCATGGGACCTTCAAGTGCCGAGGTATGGTTCACCATCATCAGCAGCGGCCCCTCCATCGGGACGTTTTTCAACTCACTGCGATCAATTTTAAAGCAAACACGAAAAAAAGGCACGCAGTAAGGCATTGATCATTCTCTCACTCATTTTCATTGGTCCATAGTAGCAGAGAGAGGGTCCACTGCCAAGCTTATCGCTTACGTATCAGGACCCATATATAGCAAAAACCAAGAGTGTTGCCGCTATTGCCATCAAGGTGAATGAGAGCAAGAGGGAGTGGGTGTTTCCGATCAGGCCAACCAAGGGGAAGATCATGATCATGAACAGGCTGTATGCCATGCTCTGGAAGCTCAGAATGGTAGCCCTGAACTTGGAGGGTATGAGCTTGTTCAAATAGCTGCTGATCGTAGGAGCAAGCAACCCTTCCATACAACCAAGAATGATATAGAAAGCCATGGTGTATGGGGTGAGGGCAATCCCCCACAGGCAGAGTGCAAGAAAGATGGGACAAGCAACAAGGATTCCTTTCTCATTGATCTTTCTCTCGATGCGATGGGCATTGAGAGAGAAGAATGCGGCCAGCATTGCGTGGGCTGCATAGGCATATCCTATGGCATCAGGGAGGTACCCTTGGTCAGTCCAGAAGTTCTGCAAATAGAAGAAGAGACTGATCATGAAAGCGAACAGGGACTCACTGAAGACAATCAGGAAGGCAATACGGGGTGTTTCCCGAAAGACCTTCACGCTTGAGAAAATCTGGGACTTCAGGGAGTTTAGGATTCCGGAGAATAGTCCACTTCTTGGTTCCTTCTCTATCTCGGGTTCCTTAAAGAACAATGCCAGCAGGAAGGCAAGGAGATTGGTCAGGATGGTGAGAGAGAATGCATAACCGTAATCGAGAGTGGCTAGCAATCCACCCACTAGGAATGCAACCACCGAGCATGATTGATAGAGCAGTTCATCCAAGCCTTTTACCCTTAGATAGGAAGACTCCCTCCCATCGAGTAATAGTGAATCATAGAGCAAGGCATCCCCTGCCCCGGACTCGAGATTATATCCCAGTGCACTGCAGATGAAACCTAGTACCTGTAGAGGGAAGGTAGGGGCAAGAAACATGATGGCAAGGCTTAGGGCACCGAACAACCTGCCTGAGAGACGGCTTACTTTTCTTCCCCAGATGTCGGCAACCGAACCTGTGGGAACTTCCATCAGGAAACTGGTAACATGGAAGATTGCCTCCAAGAGACCAAGTTGCACCAAGGAGAATCCTCTTGACGCAAGATACATCATCCAAAGCCCATGCGTAAAGGAGAGGTTCATCAACGCAGTGAACCCGTAGGAAAGTGGAATATTCCTTCTGTACCTTATCAATTTCATCATTTCTCTCCCCAAACCTTGTCTATCATAGACTCGCCTAGGTCGAGTGCAAGACGATAGACCAAAAAAGAATTGAGATGCAACACAGAGAAATATTTTTTTTATGGTACCATTAAGAAAATAGGAGTTTGGACATGGAAACACGGTATTTTGAAACATTGGATATTCACGCATCCCTTCTTGGATTTGGCGCCATGCGCTTCCCTACAACCCCAGAGGGCAAGATTGACCGAAAGCGTTCACTGGCTATGATGAAGGAAGCCTATGAAGCCGGGGTGAATTATTTTGATACCGCATATCCCTATCATGGTGGGGAGAGTGAGCCGTTGGTAGGAGAATTCCTCTCCACCTTGGACAGAAGCAGCTTCTACGTTGCCACCAAGCTTCCCCAATGGTCGGTTACCTCAATTGATGATGCAAAGCGCATATTCAACGAACAGCTTATAAGACTGCAACAGAGCTATATCGACTTCTATCTTATCCACGCAATCGACAAGAAAGCATTCGACCGGATGGTCGACCTTGGTGTGGTTACCTACCTGGAAGAGGAACAGAAAAAAAAGGGCCGTATCAAGCATCTGGGCTTCTCGTTCCACTCCATTTATGAGGATTTTGATTATATCACCCGCTTCCGCCCCTGGGATTTCATCCAGATCCAATACAACTACCTGGACACTGAAGAGCAGGCTGGAGACAAGGGCTATGAACTGTGTACAGAACTTGGTATTCCTGTAATCGTGATGGAACCGATCAAGGGAGGATCTCTTGCTGGTCTGTCCCCAGACCTGGAGGCAAGATGAAAGCCTGGGACCCTGATGCATCACCAGCTTCCTTTGCCCTTAGGTGGGTAGCTGACCATCAGAATGTGAAGGTCATCCTTAGTGGCATGTCCACCGAGGAGCAGGTCAGGGAGAACCTACAGACCTTTTCCCCCTATAAGCCTTTGAGCGAGCACGAGAGAGCGGTACTGGAAGAGATTGGAAGCAGCATGAGAAGCCGCATAGGCAATGACTGTACCGGCTGTAAGTACTGTATGCCCTGCCCCTTCGGTGTCGATATTCCCGGGAACTTTGCGCTCTGGAACAAGTACCGGATGTTCAACAACTATGAGGTGATCAAGGACCAGTGGAGAGTGAGAGCAGTGCTGACAAGCGTCCGCCTGCCTGTACGGAGTGTGGTCAGTGTATCCCACTCTGCCCGCAGCATATCGATATACCTACCGATCTGAAACAGGTCCAAGAGGAGCTTGAAGCTGCTCGGATAGCGTATTACAACAAGTAGTAACATCTTACTTTTCAAGAAGCCACGCTGAAAAAACAGCGTGGTTTTTCTTCGAAATGGGCATTACCATGATTATATGTACTTTATTCCGATAGCGGTATATACTAAGCGGGAGGAAAGCCATGCAGTATATCAGTACAAATGCAGCAAGTAAGAGATGGGGAATCAGCGAGAGAAGAGTTCGCCGTCTTTGCAACGAAGGAAGAATTGAGGGGGCTTCCAAGATGGGGAGAAACTGGATTATTCCTGATCACGCAAACAAACCCATCGATGCACGTAAACATATAGAAAAGCACTACAATGGAATTGTCTATGACTTCCAGAGAATTGATTCATTAAAACGAGCCATCGACAACCATAGGCCCTTCTCAACTACGCTCTCTCATTCCCTCCACGAAAAACTGCTGGTTGAGTGGACCTATCATTCAAATGCAATAGAAGGAAATACACTTACACTCTCTGAGACAAAGGTTGTGCTGGAAGGGCTTACCATTGGAGGAAAGACCATGGTAGAGCATCTGGAGGCAATCAACCATCGTGAAGCAATTCTGTTTATCGAACAGCTCATTTCCAAGAAAGGAATACTCACTGAATATACCATCAGAAATATACACTCACTCATACTGCAAGGAATCGACAAACACAATGCAGGAGCATATAGAGAAGAAAATGTACTAATCAGTGGAGCAAGTTATATTCCTCCAAAGCACTACGAGGTAGCAATGCTGATGGAGCATTTGATAACAGAGTATCGAACACGCTGGGAATCATTCCATCCTGTTGTACGAGCAATATTGTTACATGGCGAATTTGTAAAAAATTCATCCTTTTATTGATGGGAATGGAAGAACTGCAAGACTCTTGCTTAATTTTGAACTCATCCGCTGGGGATATCCTCCTGTCATTATCAGAAAAGATCAACGTGCAACCTACTATGCAGCACTTGATACAGCTCATACGACCATGCATTATGGGCCGTTCTTGGAATTGGTAGCATCTTCACTTCTGGAATCTGAAACACTCTGGTTATCAGTCCTGGATTAAAACAAGGATATGAAGCACAAAGAGACTCGTCTTTTGTGGACACTTACGCTATTGTTAGAACCATGAATATACAAGAACGCGCTAACGGCGCTCTGCTTGGTTTGTTTGTAGGCGATGGGTTCGGCAGTCAGTGTGACGGCCTCTCCAGGGAAACACTCCAAGAAGAAGTACAAGATACGATAGAAGAGGTATTCTCCCTCGAACACCTACGCAGTGACTGTGGCATCTCAGGGGAAGTGAGCGACTTGCCGCTTCTGCTTTCCATGAGCCTTTTGGCAAATCAGGGTCTGGATGCCGATCATTTTCATGCATCGGTCAATCGCTACCGCGACGAGAGTGAAGAAGGGTTTCCCCTTCAGGAGTATCGCGCAGCGCTACCCCTTTCTGTCATAGTCGCGATAGCAGGTATTGAGTTGAAACAGAGACAGGTCAAGGAAATAGCTCTTACCACATCTTCACTTTTCAGTGAAGATGCTCTTGAAAAAGAGGCGGTAGTGCTGCTTGCCCACTGTCTCCACCTTTTAATCAATGAAGAGGTATTTGATGCAGAGAAACTCATGCATGACCTATTCACACAACGAGGTGGCAAGAATTTGGATGAACAGCTTACCTCTCTCCTCTCCAGAGCAAGAAAATCTAAACTCATCTTCTCAGGGAATCATACGCTAAAGGAAACACTGCTCTTGGTGTTTCACACATTGTTGCATGCTCCCTCCTTTGAAGAAGGCATGAGCAACATTGCAAGGGTGGGAGGAGATGCCCGCTTGGCTTGTGGTCTCTATGGAGCACTACAGGGAGCCTTGAGAGGACCGGAACTGTTTCCTGACAGATGGATTGATGAATTAGTCTCTTCATCTGCTATTGAGCAGGCGATCAAGAAACAGACGCAATTCAAACGTGAGACGATAAAGATGGATAGGCTTGCCTTAACCATGAGTGAGAGACTACTGAACGCTTCAGTATTTGGGAGGTAACTATGAAATACAAGTCACTAGGGAGAACCGGCATAAAGGTTTCTGAGCTCTGTTTTGGGACCATGTCCTTCGGTGGAAGAGCAGACAAGAGTGAATCAGAGAAGATGTACAAAACCTGCAGAGAGGCAGGGATCAACTTCTTTGACTGTGCCGATGTCTACCAGAAGGGAGTTGCGGAGAGCTATCTCGGAGATTTTATTTCGCAAGAACGTGACAAGGTTGTCATTACAACCAAGACATATGGTGCTATGGGTGACAATGTCAATGAGAAGGGCCTGAGTGCAAAGCACATCCGCCTAGGAGTGGAAGCAAGCCTGAAACGTCTGAACACTGACTATGTAGATGTCTTGTTTCTCCACCATTTCGATCCGACCGTAGGAGAAGAAGAAACCCTTAGGGCTGTTGACCGACTTGTCAGGGACGGCAAAGTGCTTTCATTAGGAGTCAGCAACTTTGCTGCTTACCAAGTGGAAAGAATGCTCCACGTCTCAGCGATTAACCAGTTTGCCCCCATCTCGGTAATCCAGCCAATGTTCAACATTGCAAAGCGTATGGCCGAGGTTGAGTTACTTCCCATGGCTGAGAGTGAAGGGCTTGGGGTCATTACCTACAGCCCACTTGGAGGGGGGGGACTCCTCACCGGCAGGTACAAGGACGGCTATTCCAATGCCTCAGGCAGGTTGGTCGAGAACCAGAGCTACCAGAAGCGCTACGGTGGCCAGTTATACGAACAGATAGCCCGTGAATACTCAGAGCTCTGCAACAAGTGGGGCATTAGTGAAGCAACACTCGCTGTGGCTTGGGTAATGGCACATAAGCAGGTTACTGCCCCGATCATCGGAGCAGCAAACACTGAACACCTGAAGCAATCGTTGCAAGCTGCATCCCTTACTCTTGACCCTGAGCTTTTAAAGGCAATTGATGCAATCAGTCCCCCACCACCTCCGGCAACTGACAGGAGTGAGGAACAATAGGATCAGACTGAAGCAAGGTTGAGAATACATATCTTTCTTTTACATGAAAGATGAAAATTCAGCCCATTTCCTGGAGGACCAGATCACTAGGCTCCTCCAGGAACGTTTCAACATCCCCTCCCTCTACCCATTCCAGCAACTGGTAATCCAGCGAATTGTGGAAGAAGACAGCAAAGAGAGTGATCATGAAGGATCAGTGGTAGTACTTCCAACCGGTGGAGGCAAGAGTCTTTGCTTTATGCTCCCTTCCCTCCTTGTGGAAGGAATCACCGTCTTGGTCTATCCCTTGCTCTCCCTTATGCATGACCAGATCAGACGCCTCGAGGAAGTTTCGATTCCCTATATCTGCATACAGGGAGGCCAGAGCCATGAAGAGAGGGACCTTCTACTAGAAAAATTAAAAAACAGGGAAGCTAGAATTCTGGTAACCAATGCAGAGTGTCTCTCTATGCCCTCTCTCATCACTGCCCTTGCCCAGATGACCATCAGTCTCTTGGTCTTGGATGAAGCACATACTATTGTAAGCTGGGGGGGGAAGGATTCCGCCTGCCCTCGCTGCCGTCGGACCCATTATCAAACATCTACCGGTGCGGCAAGTCCTCTGTTTTACTGCTACAGCAGATGAGCGGGTTCTCGAAGGATTGAACCGCCTGATATTTCCCAGTACAAGACCGTATCTCATTCATGCCAGCAGCAACAGGACAAACATTACCTACCATGTCATCAGAACGCTGAGCAAGAAAGAGAGTATCGCTGGCTTGCTCCGTCAAAAAAAATCTACTACCTGCCCTTGTTTTCTGCAGTAAGCGAAAACAGACCGAAGTTTCAGCTCATCGTCTACTCTACGCACTTCCAGATTTGCCGGTCCGCTATTACCATGCGGGGCTTACCAAGGATGAGAGAAGATATCTGGAGAAGTGGTTCAATGACACCAAAAACGGGATACTGTTCGCTACAAAAGCGTTTGGAATGGGAATTGACGTCAAAGGAATTCGATGCGTAATCCACCATGACCTCAGCGAGGATGTGCTCTCCTTCCTACAAGAGAGTGGAAGAGCGGGAAGAGATGGTAAACCTGCACTCTCTATCAGCTTGCTTGATGGAAGAGAAAAACCTTCTCCCTCGCTTCCATCCTGCAAAGCACAGAGCACTGTTTCCGAAAAGGCCTCCTAGAGGCAATGAACGAGCCATTTGAGTATTGTAGTGGTTGTGATGTTTGTAATGGAAGCATCTCATTGAAGCGACAGGGAGAGATGGCAATACTGATGAGTGTGGTATCACATCCTTTTCACTTTTCCCCTTCATCCCTTGCTTCCATGCTTCAGGATACCAATGGGTGGTATTCCTATGGAGGTATACTTGCAACATGGGGAATGCAGGAAGTACAAGAGGCTATCATGCTCCTGATCAAGGAAGGAAAACTGCACATGCTTAAAAGAGCCAAACGTCGACTATATATAGATTACAAAGTTGTACCCACACTCTTGACAACTACGCATTCATGACTGAGGCTTAAGTATGAGAGTGCAAAAGAGAAGGCTGAAGAGAACCGGCCCCAGCTACCCTACCATGCCTCGTCCATTTCTCCCGATCAAGGAGATCCAAAGCTCCAAGACACCGCAAGATAAAAAAAAGCAACAAGGAGAAGAAAATCTCTCATGGAAGAAGCTTTTTCTCCTCCTGTGAAAGGCTGCGTATAAGTTTTGGCAAAATAGTGGTGCAACCGGATCGATTCCCTGCCAGTAGACCTAACAACTTCTCTGCCGCCCTTCTATAGAGCTCACCACTCTGAATATCAATACTTGCTATAGGAGCGGGGTATACGCCAAATAGAGGGGATGCATCATACCCTACCTTTGGCAGGTCTGTTTTTATGCGTAGCAAGAGAGAAAACAAGGCAATATCATTCACTGCGGCGATGCATCTATAGTCTTGGTATCAACAAGTTCTTGTACTCTTTGAGCAATACCCTCCATGGCACTGGCTTCCCCAATTTCCGTCGTCATTACCAATGCCTCCCGGTAGTGTTCTCTGAATCCAGCAAGACGCTCTCCATGTGGAACGACACTCTCAAGGTAACCGGTGATGTACAGTGGCCTTTGTACACCACAATTTCTAAGATACTTTGCTTGCAGGGTTCCCCCCCCATACCTATTGTCTGTTTTAATACAACTCTGTGTTTTAGTGTTTCCAGATAGATGATGGGCAAGCACGTAGGGGATGGAGATGTAAGAAAAGAGTGCTTCTTCTTCCTCTGTATCAACATCATAGGCGAGGATACCATCACAGCGCATTGCAATTGCTTCCAGCTCACGCTGTGTTTCTACAGTATAGAATCGCATCTGCCAGGAACTTGTTGCCAGCACTTCCTGCACTCCCTTGATCGCCCTACCAAAGAACCAGTCAAAGCTATCCAAATTCCCCCCCCAGTAGTAGGGTCTGTCCTCCTTCCTGAACTGGACAAAGGCAATGGTGCCGGTTCCGCTCCGTCGCAAGGTAGCTGCTGCACTGTTGGGTTCATACCCCAACTCACTTGCTGCCTCCAATACCCGCTTGGCAAGTGATGGGGAAACCTGACCGGGGTTGTTGTACACACGGGAGACTGTTGCACTACTCACCCCTGCCTTTTTTCGCGACACTGTCTCTTGTTGCTCCCATCGATCATCCTCTTTTTTTATTGACAAATGCTTGATACAGGGTTAGTGTACACGTGTACATTTGAGAATGCAAGCACATTTGCACTGAAGGAGCAGACGATGGCCAGAAAAGAAGCGTTACAAACAGGATTGCTGCATGCGCAGTACCCATCCCTCTATGGGAATTCCTTCCAAGCTGAAGATATGGATAAGCGGTTTATCAGTTTGGTTGAAGAGCATACCAACTTGTTCAAGGAACAGGATGTCAGACTCTTCTCCACAGCTGGAAGAAGTGAGCTTGGGGGAAACCATACCGACCACAACCTGGGGAAAGTCATCGCTGCTACCATCAATCTGGACACCATAGCCGCAGTAAGCAAGCGTGTTGACAACACCGTTGTCTTGACGAGTGAAGGCTATCCTGAGGTCGTTGTACATCTTGATGAGCTTGAAATCATAGAAACAGTGAAAAAAACACCACCGAAGCACTGGTACGCGGTATTGCCTTTGCATTCAAAAAAAACGCGGGCTCAAGATTGGAGGATGGCAGGCCAATACCACGAGCCGGGTACTCAAGGGCTCTGGGCTCTCCTCATCTGCCGCAGTAGAGGTGTTGTGTGGAACCATTTTCAACCACCTCTACAATGAAGATGCCCTCTCCCCTGTTGATCTTGCGATCATCGGGAAGTTCAGCGAGAACAACTACTTCGGCAAACCCTCAGGTTTGATGGACCAGATGGCGTGTGCCTATGGGGGAATCATAGGAATTGACTTTGCTGATGAGGAAAACCCGAAGATTGAGCCGGTGCACTACTCCTTCAGTGATCATGGCTACCAGCTGGTTATTGTGGACACCGGGGGAAACCATGCAGACCTTACCCCCGAGTATGCTGCTGTTCCCAAGGAGATGAAGGAAGTAGCTGCTCACTTTGGGGCAAAACATCTCAGGGAAATCGATGAGGCAACCTTCACCTCTCAGCTTCCTCTCCTCAGAAAAACACTACAGAATGACAGGGCAATTCTACGCTCCATTCACTTCTTTGAAGAGAACAAGCGAGTGACCAATATGCTCATAGCTTTGGAGAACCAAAACATTGATGCATACCTGAAGGAGGTCAGAGCAAGCGGAGAGAGCTCCTTCTGCTTCCTGCAGAACCTCTATCCTTCAGTATTCCCTCAGGAACAGGGTCTGAGCCTGGCTATTGCCATGACCAAGAGCCTACTGGGAAGTGATACGACTGTACGTGTCCATGGAGGAGGTTTCGCTGGTACCATCCAAGCCTACATCCCCCTAGATAAGTATGAGTTCTACAAACAGAAGATGGAGGCTGTATTCTCAGAAGGAAGTGTCACTCCTATCGCGATACGACAGAGAGAAAGCTGTTGTATTGCTGAGTAGATTGAGCGTATTACTGTTTGAGGCAGGTCCGTAAAGGACCTGCTTTATAGTTGCGTCCCCATTATATCTCCCTTTGCATATTGGCTTTTCCGTTGTAGAATAATCAGTTAGGGAGAGAATCATGGACATTGATAATCGTATTCACACGTACTTCCAAGCAGAGGCTGAAAGCTTGCATGTGGAGAACATCTTTCTTGGACTCGGCTACTCTGCAGTCATCTTACAGGATGGACGTTGTGGACTCTGTTACACTCCAAAAGGGAGTGGAAATAGTTGTTCAGTAAACAAGAACAAGGATGAATATGAAGGGTTTCCTGCAATCAAACTACTTAAGAACATCAAGAAAGAGAACCCGCTTGAGAGAGCCATGGCAATTGCGCTCTGCAATGCTTGAATCAGGACCACTCCCTCCTACAGGAGGAGGATGACGGCAATCTGATACGCGACCTTAAGTTGAATACAGGAGACAATGTTGCCATGATCGGATACTTTGCTCCCATCGTCTCGTATCTGAATACACATGGTATTACTGTTCGTGCCTACGATATTGGAAAGGAAGTTGGATCAGAGCAAAAGTTCTACCAATGGGCTGAGACAGAGAGCGATGCCTTGATACTGACTGCCACCAGCTTGATCAACTCCTCCCTTGAAGAAGTGCTCAGTCATTTCAATGGAAAAAAAAGGATTCCCACCGTACTCATGGGGCCCTCCACCATTATGGTTGGGGAAATTTACAGAGAATTGCCTATTGATATACTGGCAGGATCCACCGTTTCCAACCGGGATGGTGTCATCAAGTCAATTCGGAATGGTCGGGGAACTCCCTACCTCCATAAGGACTGCAAGAAGGTTCATCTTTACCTCTAGAGATACGTGCTGAGAAAACTACTTTTTTTCCGTAGGCTCAGTTTTCTCTTTTTTTGCACTTCCCAAATTTCTCCAAATTTTCTTACGTTTCATGTCATATTTTTACTTATGTTCAAGCTCCAATGCAATTTTTCTTCAACAATTTATACAGACTCTCAATATTGACAAATCATTATAAGCATTTAACTATGAGTTATGAGGCATGGAATAGAAGAAACAAGGAAGGCTACTTGCACCACTAACAACCTTCTCCCCTTCACCGGTTGCCTCATCATGTCTATTCCCTTCGTATATATTGCTGTCTCACTCATCAGAGGATTCTACTCTGGTTAGCCAAGACAAATCACCACGGAAACATCATCTTGCATTGTGCTACAGACCAGAAACATCTGGTAGGGGTGGGAGGCTATTATGAAACGACTGATGAAGGCTGTATTTCTGATTCTTTTAGTGCTTTTCTGTTTGCAACCAATGACCGCAAAGGTCAGCAGAACCAGTTCAAGGGTATTGAGCATTCCAGATGACTTAGTTGCAACAAGAAAGGTGAATTTCAATATTGGAGACATTTTGACTGTGCCCATGGTCTCCCTCACTATCGTGAATGACCCTATCCCTGCCTACCTCTTGCTCGTACTGGAACTAGAGATCGATAGCACAGAAATACCTGCATCTGAGAATACCGCAACGGCTGAAATAGTCAGGCAGTTTGCAGCAAACGAGACTCTGACCTTCTCAAATACTGACCTCATGAACTATGTCAGCAATGTCCGCGGGGGCTCTGCTCCCACTGCCATCAGGGATGCCTTTGGTGTCTCCTCAATGAGTTCAATTACTTCTGATTTTTTTTGAGAATTCCAATACGACCATTCCTGAAGGAGAGTATACCCTGACACTCAAGGCATACGAAATAACAAATGAGGATGCCAGTGTCACTACAGGGAGAGTGCTCAAAGAAGCCCAATCAGTTACCTTTAAGGTACTCTCCATTGGGTCCCTCTCAGTAGTACAGAACCCAACGGTCGGGGATGAAACACTCCGTTTCCAGCTTCCAGAGACTCCGTATTATAGTGAATCAAGCATACCAACTACATCCACAACCAAAGTTACGATCAACGGACCTGGAGTCAAGCAGAGTGTAAGCAAATCCCACAGCAGAGTGGTTGCCTCGCTTGGTTCCTCCATCAAGGGGTATCCTGGCGATACTGATAGAGGAGAGGTCACCTATGACCTCTCAACCATCAAATTCAGGGCAGGTGAAACGTATACCTTTACCATCGAATACTTTGATGCATCAGGCTATCTTATTGTCAACAGCGTAAAGAACATTACCTTCCCCTCTCCAAAATTCTTCACCTCCATAGATACAAGCAACTCCTACACTCCGGAATTCAGCTGGGGTTTCAACGATGATTATGACGATTGGACTTCTGAATACAGAATCTACCTCAATGGTCAGTATTATGGTTATACCCGGTCGAACAACTACACCTCTCCTCCCTCTCACCATACCACCTACTCTGGTAT
>JDSF01000461.1_pt1 | contig 13663 bp, 17 predicted proteins | sample 199441 | NCBI WGS metagenome assembly JDSF01 (sample SAMN02592751, study PRJNA231836) | bioreactor metagenome | isolation source: continuous culture bioreactor denitrification-DNRA | place: Germany: Bremen
ATAGATGCATTTGAAAACAGAGATTCAGTAAAAAACATATTATTTTTTGAAATTAGAAAAATCAAAAAAAAATTCACATCTTAATCTAAAAAATACAAATACAAAAATATATGAAAATGATTTCATAGAAATAATAATAAAAGACAATGCAGGTGGAATACAAAAAGATATATTAAATAAAATATTTGATGCCTACTTCACAACAAAACACCAATCACAAGGCACAGGAATAGGATTATACATGACCTATCAAATAATCTCTAAGCACCTATTTGGACATATAGAAGTAGTAAATGAATCATATAAATATAACAACAAAGAGTATATGGGGGCAAAGTTTACGATACAGATACCAATATCTTAAATATTAAAAAAGCCCGACTTAAACAATCGATAAAGATTGATTAAATCGAGCTTTTAAATGGCACGCCTGGTAGGATTCGAACCCACAACCACCGGGGCCGAAACCCTTTTTAAATGATTTGCAAAGTTTTATAAACTTTTACAAAGTTTTCTATAGTCATCTATAAAATGGTCTCTATAAAACATTTTACAATAAAAAATTAAACTTTTATTTTATATACTTTTACAAAGTTTTACATTTTACTTGTGATTTATTTGTGATTCTAGTAAAATAAAATAAAGGAGTTTAAATGAAAGTTAATTATAAAACACTTCCAAAAAGACATAAAACAAATTCAATAGGTGTTTACTATAAAGATATACAAAAAACAACTATTGATAGTGATGGAAATATTAAAGTTAAAAAAGACTTTGACAAAGTTTATTTTATTCAATATAAAGATACAGATAAAAAATGGAAATTCAAAAGTATTGGGAAAAAATCAGAAGGTATTAAAGAAAATTATTGCAAAAAGATAAGAAGTGATATTATTCAATTAACAAACCTTGGTGAAGTTCCTAGATTATTAGAAAAAGAAAGCCAAAAAGATATTATCACATTTGATTTTATAGCAAATAAATTTTTTGAGAGAAATGAAGAAAGACTTCGTGACATTAAAACATCCAAAGGAAGATATAAAAATCATATCAAACCTTTTTTAGGTGATAGAGATATTTTAACTATTACGTCAAAAGATATAGAAAATATTCAATTAAAAAAACAAAAAACTCATTCAAGAAAAACAGTAAATCATATAGTTACACTTATTGGAACAATTTTTAATAATGCAATAAAATATGAAGATATGGATATTGTCAACCCTAAAGTAAAAGTTAAAAACTTACAGCTAGATAATGATAGAGAAAGATATTTAGAACTAAATGAAATAAGAGAATTATATAATAGAATATCATCAGAGAAAACATTAACATTGTTTGTTCAACTTGCGCTTAGTACAGGAGCAAGATTAAGTGCAATTATGAATATAAGAAAAAAGAATGTAAATTTAGAAAACGGTATAATAAGTTTACAAAATTTAAAGCAAACTAAGACATATAATGGTTTTATTACAAATGAATTAAGAGAAACATTATTAGAATTATTACCGAAATTAAAGATTAATGATTGTTTAATATCAGAGTTTGCTGCGGACACTATACAACATAAATTAAAAGAAATTTTTGATGAACTTTTTAATCAAGGACTAGATGCAAATGATGCAAAAAACAGAGTAGTTACTCATACTTTACGTCACACTTTTGCTTCCCAACTAGCAATAAAAGGTACTCCTATTTATACAATTAAACAACTGATGAATCATGAAGACTTAAAAATGACTCTTAGATATGCACATTTATCACCTGATTATGGGAAAAAAGAGGTTGTAGATTTATATAATAAAAAATTAAAGTAGCATACTTTATAATAAATTAAGGTAGACTACTTTAATATACATTTGCATTAAAATAGAGATTATAATTTACTATCATCAATACTTTTCTGCACTAAATATCTAAGCATACTTGATACACTTCTTTTGTTTAGCTTAGATATTGCCTTAAAACTTTCTAGCTCCTCACTCGACAAATAAGTGGCTATACGGTTTTTTTTCACAGGGTCGTCAACTTTTGGTCGACCCTTTCCATTTTTAATATCTTCAGACATAAAAAACCTTAACAATAGTATATATTATTAGAGTAGCATATTTTAACTTTTTTGTTAATTTGGTTACTTAACATATTAAAGTAGCATATTTTAATCTACTTTTTGATATTATTTAAAAAATTAAAAATAACAAGGAAATAAATTCATGATTGAATTCATAAGTAGAATAATTATAGATGTTGTAGTTATAAATACAATAAATTTGACGGTAGAAATTATTAAACTACCTTGTAAATTAATATCATAAAAAGGAAAAACAATGAAAAAGACACTATTAACTTTAGCACTTGTTGCTAGTTCATTAACAGCTAACCAATTATCAAAAGAATGTTCATACTTAAACACTATGAGTCAACATCAAATATTATCAGTACCACAAGATAAAACAAAAGTTGAGAAGCACATGGATTGTTTATTTGAATTTATTTCAAAAGACCAAAATAAACAACTTCAAGGTAAAAGAATAGATAAAAATACAGTTTTTGATGGTATGTCATACAATAAGAGAACTAATGTTTTACAATCAAGTAATATAGTAACTAATATTAAGGTATCAACATTAAAACAAAATACACAACAAGCAAAGAATTATACTTGTGAAAATCAAGTATTCAGTTCATTCTTACCTTATGGTTTATCAATGAAAACAGTGTTTAAAAGCCAAGAAGGTAAAGAGTTACACTCTTTTAATGTATCACAAAAAGATTGCAAGTAAAGGTAAAAAATGAAGAAAATAGCACTAATAATTATTATAGCATTAACAATTTTTACAGGATGTCAAGAATCAAAATCTTCAAGTATAGAAGATAAGTTTGCAAATAAAAACTTTAGAATGGAAACAATGTTTGGAACTAAATTTTTAACTATTGATAAAAGTTTAAAGTGGACTATGAATGATGATGGTGAAGTACTGCCAAATAGTAAAGTAGATATTAAAACTGATAATATAGTATTCTATTATAAAAACAAAGCAATTTTAAAAGCAAAATATCTTTATGATAATGGTGTAACAAAATTTGATATTTATGAACAAAATGGCAAAAAATCTAACTCAACTCAACTTTGGATAGATGAATCAAAAGCAGAGCAAATTTGCTTTAATTACGCTACTAAAGACGCAATTGATTTTTTGATGAAAGGAAAAAAAGAATTAGATTGTGATGGCTCACTAACATATAAAATCAATGAATATTACAAAAAGCAATTTAAGAACTTACAAGTAAAAAAATAAATTAATGAAAAAATTTCTAGTAAGGTATTACTTAAAATCAAAGTATCGTACCTTACTTACTCTACTAGTATTAATACATTTTGCATCTTGGTTAATATTATTCAATATTAACTTGAAATTATCACCTTAAAAACTTCTAGTTACTTTAAATCTTAAGTTTTCTGTATCAAATTCAGAGTACCTTTCCAAAAGGTACACAAAATTATAATCTCTCATAATTTGGTACATGAACTTCCACTCTTCTCTTAGAGTAATCATTATTTTGTTCACTTCTTTGTTTACTTCTTTGTTAGCTTCTTTGTTTACTTCATTATAAGTTGAATTTAGTAGCTCACTTCTTATATTTTTCTTTATATTTGTCACAAATTTTGAGTGACCATTTATATTTCCTATTTTTGTAAATACTTTATTATCAATTAGATTCTTATAGTCATCAAGTAATTCTTTTGAACTACTTTTTATTTTTAGATATGGATTGTTTTCATTTTTAAGTTGGGCAAGTTCAGCAAAATCTTTATACTTATTACCCCATTGCTTTTTAATTGAGTATGAATTAGCTTTGAAATTATCTTTTAAAGTTTCATCTATAGATGTTTCATAATCAATAGGAGCTATATATTCGTCATATTCAGGACTACCTTCTGAATAATCCTCATATTTTATTGAACTTATTTGTTGATGTAACTTTAAATCTTCTTGTAATTCATTTAAATCAACAATATCCCCATCAGGAGTAGTTACATAGTTAGGGATATAAACTCTTACATTTTCTAAAAAACCTTCATTAAATAACCATTTTCTAGCTTTTATATAATTTATTTTTTTAGTTAGTATCTCTAATGAAGTAATATAATTAGGCTTTAATAGAGTAGCTTGTTTTTTTAATTCATTATAATCATTATAAAGTTTTAACCTTCTAAATCTAACTCTATTTAATAATTGAGAATAAATTTTTTTTGCAAGATTTTTTCTTTTTATAAAACTAGTTTCATAAGAAAAAAGTTCATTTTCTAATACAGATATTCTTTCATCATATCTTAATGGGTTGAAAAAAAAAGTTTGCCAATCCTTTTCATCATAATGTGGATTATTCACATGCTTTTTTATTAATTCTTTTAGCTTCTCTTTAAACTTAAACCTTCTATTATAAACATACATATTTTCTATTTCTGAAATTATTATATTGTAATCTTCTAATTCAGATATAGCAACATTTTTTTCATATATTCTTTCAGTAGGATTTTTTTTTACGAAAGAAAGTGCCTTATACTCAGTATCTGTATAAAATATTAGACTATAAAGAGGTTCATTATTTTTCGGTGATAGTTCGATTCCATTATTTACAATTATATCATTATCTTTAATGGCTATTTCTAAAGAACGAACTACTCTTCTTTTTGATGAAACTTTTGTATCTTTAAATACTCTATTACTTTTATATTTTCTTATTTTCAAAATAAACCTTTTAAGTATTTTACATAAATAACCTTACAACTATGCTCTTTGAAATTAAGAAAAGTAATTTTCCATATATACTGACCTTACAAAAAAACATAAAAGGGTTTATATGACACTTACATCAAAATACATTAACGAAGCAGTTTATACAGATTTAATTGCTAGATATAACAAGACTACTCTTAATAAAAGAGAGTTAGCAAATGAGTTAGGAATATCTGTCTCATCAATTAATTCATATATTGTAAAAGGTTATGGAATTCCCGAATATACAAAAATTGGTTCTTCAAAAAATGCAACAGTTTTATTTCCAATCATATGCATAGCAGAATTTTTATCTAGAACGATAAAAGTAGCTGCATAAGCATCTTATTGAGTACTTATTTGAAGTATTCATAGGATGTCTTATATGGCTAATCACAATTGAACGATACCGTAAACACAATAGTGAACGACAACCACTCAATTTATCCAACTAACAAAGGGTTAAAAATGAACAAACATATTAAAAAAATATTAAAACTAAAAGTTGAAGATGCAGTTTTTTCACAAGAAGAAATAAATACTTGTATTAATTTATCAGAAGATAAACTTGCAGATGCACTACATTTAATACTATATAATATGAAAAAATTTCTGTTATTTCTGAAATAAAAATATCTGAATTTGATTTCCTAAAATTTATGAGAACTATATGTTCTTCAAAATATTTTAAAGATAAGTCACTTGCTAAGTTTATTGAGGAAGATAACTTCTCTAAAGCTATATATCAAGAAATTGATTATACATTAAAAACTATTTCACAGCAAAATATATCTATTAAAAAAAATTATAATATAATTCTTAATCAGATTGTTATATCAGTATTGTTTAGTAACTTTATTGATGATATTAGTAGGTTTTCCAAAAAATTACATAACTTGGCTAATCAAGATATTAAAAAAGAATTAATAAAACTAATTGCATTCTTCTATAATTATAATATGATTGATATATCTTTTAATATTGAAGATATAGAAACTGCAAAACTAGTTAATCAAATTAAAAATAATTGCTATGAAATAAAAGTTATTAGTTCTTCATACAAAGAAAGAACCAACCCTAATAAACAAAGTGTAGAATCAATATTTGATATTTCAAACCTCATTAATAATTGTATGAAAGAAACAAAATATGTCTATCGTGAACCTGAGTTAAAAGGAAAACACTTAAGCCATAAGAATCCTATCCCTCATATTAGAAAAGGTCACCATACAACTCTTAGAAATGGAAAGAGAACATATATAAAAACTGTACTTGTAAACGCTGAAGAAGCAAACCCTTTACTTATTGAAAAGTTTCAAAGAATCATTAAGTATGAAGAAGTATATTTAAAGAAGATAAATATTGAAAAAAAATCCAACACAACTTATTATACTAATTATATGAATTCACAGGAGGTAGCATAAATGAGTTCTGCAAATAATACACACTATTTCAAAAAGAGTCTTACTAAATCTGATATTTTAAAAAAGCCACCTGCTAAAGATGAAACTCTACTTGGCTTACCACGTAAAGAGGTTGGTATTTTAATCGCTCCGGGTGCCACAGGGAAGTCTTTTTTTGTATTAAACATTTTACTAGCTAGTTGTGAGTTAACTAAAAACCATCTAGTTAAAAATAGTCTAAAAGTTTTATATGTTTCGTTGGAAGATAACCTTGATGATATACAAAGGCGTATGTACAGCTATAAAAAAGCCTAAATCTAAATGAGACTAAACTAAATGAAAATAAAGAGCTTAGCTTTGAGATTATCTGTTATAAAGGTGCAGATAGACTTATCTCAAAAAAAGTTGAACAGTCTAAAAATCCATTATGGAAAGAATTTAAACAAAAAATTCAAGATTCTAATGCTGACTTGGTGATTATTGATACACTTATAAAAACATACGAAGGATACTTAGAAAATGACAATCCTGATATGTCAATAGTTTTATCATATTTCAATGAAGTTGCAATTGAGAAAGATTGTTCAATCTTATTGCTACATCATACAAATAAAGGGGCAATAAATAGTGACACACAATCGCAAACAGATAGTCGTGGAGCATCAGCTATTGTTGATAATAGTAGATGGGTAGTATCTCTTAAAAAGATGAAGATGAATCTAGTATTATCTGTCAATCTGTTAAGACAAACTTTACAGCATCAAGTAATTGTACTTACAACAGAAGAGTAGAAGGTACACTTATTATGGAGACTGAAGATGTTGCCTAAGGAATTTAAAGAAAATAGAGCCTCTTGTATTGAGGTTCTATTTAATTTGTTTAAAGCAGTTCCTTCAAACTATTATCAAAAAGAAGAACTACATGAGAATGATTTAACAACTACAATAACTCAACTACAGGTGATAAAACAAAAACTAAATAAAAAAGATACAGGTTTTGACTATGTTGAGCTTTCAAGTGATTACCTTAATGCATTTGACCAAAAAGTTTTCAGAGCTATTTTGCAAGTAGTTTATAATCAAAAAGAAGTACCATTAAAACTATCTGATTTAACAGTTGCAAAAAGTTTAAATGAAGAGTATATTTCTATAGAAAGAAAATTATATTCTAACAGTATCAATATTGACATTAACTATTTTTATAAACTTATAAACCCAAAATCAAAAACTAGAGCATCATCAAATCTTTTTAAAAAACTATCTAATTCACTTATACGATTATCAAGAGTTTCACTATCTTTTTATACTAAAGATAAAAGTAAAATAGTTTCTACATCTTTATTAATATTTATAAAAAACAATAGTGACCTCTTCTTACAAGTTCATCCATTAATCAATGCCTATAACTTTGAATCTTTTAACCATAAGTCACTAATAAAACCCAAACAAAACTACTATAAAATTGATAACCATGAGTTCTTTAATTTAAACAATTCTATTCAACAACTTTTATATTCAAAAATACAGTATAAATTTGCATCAATGCCAAAAATATATAAAGAGATTAGTTTTGATTTTAACCTGTTAAAGTCTCAAATCTTTTTACCTACTAATTCAAAAAAAACTAAAAGCAATCAAAGTTCAAAACTAAAAAATGCAATAAAGGAGTTAGACGCTAACTGCTCTTATTCTTTAAGACTTGAAGGAACATCAAGAACATTACAGTTAATAGTTAGAAGAGATTGATTGAAGCCTTAGCTTCAAATACAATATATAGTATAAGTAAACTGAAGTAACCACTTTTAATATAGTAGTTCTGTAGTTTTTTTTACCCTTTAAGAGGTTACCTTCTCCTTTTATTAGGTTAAGTTTTCCCTCTATTAGGTTGATTAAATATGTTCAGATAAACTTTTAAAGTTTTTAGCTTGAACAAACTTAATATCCTCAGATATTGCTTCAAAGTGTTTATCTCCACATTTGATTTTTGCAGTTTCTATAGCTCTTAAATCATCACTAGAATCACTTCCTTTACTTTCAACTACAAAGTAAAGTCTCTCCTCATTATCTTTTTCAATTAATACAGCCCAATCAGGGTTATAAGAACCAAGAGGGGTATTTATTTTGAACCATGAAGGTAGTTTAGTAAATAGTTTAACATTTTCATTTTCATTAAATGATTTTGCAAACTTCATCTCAATATCAGAATCATAAACTGTATAATCATATATTGATTTATTGTCTCTATTTTTGTACATATTACTTGAAAGGTAACCATATAGTTCATTCTCTTCAAAACATTCCTGAGCATAATAAAAGTCATCACCTATTTTTCATATTTGATACCTTCAACTATAAATAGACTCATAGTTTTTTTGATTATTTCAATTGTTTTATCTATAAACTTTTGGGGATTGTTTTTAAAACTTTGTAGTTTATTACTTCTAGTTAGTATTTCTACAATATCTCTTCTAGTAAGGTTTGTTTCATTTTGAAGGTAGGTTACAATATCAGGTAATTCATAGTCTACAATCTCACAATCACCATATTGTTCTTTTATAGTGTCTTCATCAATCTCTACTCCAACTTTTGAGATTTTATTTGTTGCTTTTGAGTATAAATATTTAATCTTCCCAATAGTTAACTCATCTTCAATCTTTTTAGCACATTTGTTTATTAGGTCTTCTGTATCAAAGTTAACTCTATAAGTTGTTTTATATTTAACTTTATCCCACAACTCTTTAAAGTCATCACTAAGTAGTACTTCTTTATTTAGTTTTACTAGCTCTTTTTTATCTGCATTTTTAACATTTAAATTACCTGCTAGTTTTTTGATAACTGCTTCTATATCAAGTTTTAAATGATTAAATTCTTGAGGAACTTCAAACTTATCATCTCTTATATCTGTTTTTAAAATATCTTGAATTTTACCTTTTTTATCAATGTATTCTTTTTCAAGTAAAAAGTCATAAACTCTTTCACTATTTTGGGCACCAAAATATACAGGGTTATCATTTTCATCTACCGTTGGTATATTTGCGAAGAAATGTTGTTCTATAACTCCAAACTTGATACCCTCTTCTTTTTCAATCTCTTCTTGTAAACCTTTTGCAAAATCTTCATAGCTTTCATTTGCCATTACTGTTAAAGTATTTGCATAAAAACCATAAACTCTTTCACCCTCTTGATTTACACATATTCTAAGACCTCTACCTATCTCTTGTCTTTTTTTAATAACAGAACTTGTCTCATTTAATGTACATATCTGAAATACATTTGGATTATCCCATCCTTCTTTTAATGCACTATGAGAGAAGATAAACCGTAATGGTTCATCAAAACTAAGTAGTTTCTCTTTATTTCTCATAATCTTATTAAAAGTAGATTCATCATCTGCATTTGCTCTTAGTTCACCTTTTGTAGTTAGGTTACTATCCTTGAACTTACCTTTTTTATCTTGAGAGAAATATCCATCATGAATAGATTTTGCCAAATCTTCTATATTTTGACTTTCAAATAGTTTTGAATATTTTCTTTTTTTAGCTATCCATAAAAACTCTTCTTCAAACCATTTAGCATATTTACCTTTATCTTCAATTCCTTCTTCATCATATAGTCTATAGTTTGCAACTTTATCAATGAAAAATAGAGATAAGACCTTAATACCTTTTGGTTTTAATCTAAGCTCTTTATCTAAATGCTCTTCAATAGTTTTTCTAATTTGTAATCTCTTAATAGTATCATCATCCATATCACCAATTGATTCACCTTTACCTAGAGATTCACCATTACTAAACTCAATGTATTCATTTCCCTTTTCAGTATAAATATCAACTATTGAATAGTCTTTATAAACATCTCTACCCTTTGAAAGTTCGTATAAGTCACCTGAACCAATATCTTTAACCGTTATCTCTTTTCTTCTTGTAGAACCTTTATCATTTATATCTATCTCAATTTTTGCACTTCTTGGTTTAGCTTTTACATCTACTAACTTGATATAAGCATTATTTGCTGATTCTGTTGTTCTTACATTAGCAACTTCAATCTGTTTTACTAACTTTTGTTCATAAGCATCAATACTATCTAGTTTATACATCAAGTTAAACTTTTCAACATGAGTAGCACTATATCTTAATCTACATAGTGGATTTAACTTTTCTATTGCTTCTTTTGCTTTTGCTGTTTTATCAACACTTTGAGGTTCATCAATGATAACAATAGGATTTGTAGCAGAAATAAACTCTATAGGTTTTTGACCACTTAATCTATCATTTGCTCTATGAATAATATTTGCTTTTGTATCTTTACTTGGGTCTGTAAAACTTTTTCTAAAGGCATCAATATTTATAACCATGATTCTAATATCACTACTTGTAGCAAAATCTCTTACTTGCTCTAAATTAGAACTATCATAAATAAAATAGTCATAATTTACATTGTCAAAAATACTCTTAAAATGTTCAGTTGTAATATCTAGTGTTTTTTTAGTTCCCTCTTTAATAGCAATTGATGGAACAACAATAATAAACTTTGTAAATCCATATCTCTTATTTAATTCAAAAATACTTCTAAGATATACATATGTTTTTCCTGTTCCTGTTTCCATCTCTACAGAAAAATCCATAGAGTCTAGTTTTTTACTTTGTGCTAGTCCATTTTTTAATTGTATTTGTTGAACATTTGAAAGTATCTCTTCATCTATTAACTCTAGTCTATTTCCAATACCTAAGTCATTGTAGTCATACATTGACTTTTGACCTTTGATATTTGAAGTTTTTGCAACAGAGAAGTTACTTTGACAAATCTCTTGTCCTTCAAAAATATTTACTATACTTTCAATTGCTTTTTCTTGGTATTTTAATTCTGAGTCAAATTGTATTTTCACTATTTATATCCCATTCTTTTTGTATCTATATTATGTTGTTGTATTAATTTATCAAGTCTTTGTTTCCAATGATTATTGTCATTTATTATATCCATTAAGTATTCACACATTACTAATGTATTGTAGATATATCTTTTACTTGATGAATTAAACTTACTTGCTAATTCCTGAGGATTATTAGGTAGTATAAAATCTACTGTAAACCTCTTATTCCAAACTCTTGAATGATGAGCACAAGTATTTCTTACGATTGTCAAGTGGTGAAGCAAAGAACGTAATATCTTTTCATCAAGGTTATAATACTTAGCGATACTTTGTCTATGCTGTCTGCTTTTTATATTGCTATACCAATTTGAAATTTGTCCTAGAGTCATTACTTCTACACTTACCCAAATAGGTGGCAATACTTCAGCATATTTATCTAAATGATGACTGATAAATGTTTCACTTTTATTTCTATCAATCTCTGATTTTAATTTATCTAATGTTTTGTTATATTTATACTCTGATGTAAAAGCACTTTTATTTAAATGAACATGAGAGCCAAAAGCATCTGCTAAATGATATGCAAGTTTACTTCTAACTGATACTTCAATTCTTTCAATTGCATCAAGAAGTAAAAGTCTAAGTTCTCTATCAAAAATATATAGATTTAAAACATCTTCAAAATATACATTATTCTTAAAAGTATGAGTTGAGTGATTATCTTCAAATAGAAGCCAATATCCACCAAGTCGGTAATAGTTCAAATTACCAAGATAATGTTTTGCTTTAACCTCATCATGAAAATTCATTCCACGTGCTTTTAGTTGTTTAATTTGGTCATCAAGGTTTAAAATGGTTTGTTAAATGATTGTTTTGTTGTAGTACTCATGAAGTAACTCCTCGGGGTGAGCATTGTAAAGAGGCTTGAGGAGTGTTATTACTGAAATTATAATATAAGTATTCTAAAAATTTGCTTGTGAAATGTAAGTAACGCATATTCTATTAACCTCTTTTTACTTGGGAAAACTCAAAAATAAAGCCTTTACTCATCATTTTTTCCATAAGTTCTTTAAGTGAAAACTTTGCTATATTAGACTTTATTTGTTTAAGCTCATTTATATCTTTGAGATTTTTCTCATTTGCAGATTCATCTAATACTGAAAGAATATAAATTAATTTTTTTCCATTTTTGAATAAATCAAGAAAATCATTCTTTGAAATTTGATTGTTATAAGTAGTGCTACTATTCATCTTATTATAAACTTCTGTTAAATAAGTAAAACTGTTAGAATTAATATCTTCATTTATTCTACTTGCAGATATAAAAACTTGACTACATAAGTCTCGCATAGAATTATTAAACCCTTTTTTTACATGAAATAAATATACATTATCATTGTCATCATATTTTAAAATATCACAAGGTTCTATTCCATCAGGAGTTAATGTATCAAGTACTATTGTTTTTATATCACCTTTATATGTTAAATTATAGTCACCTTCTATATAAGATAAGTTACCACTTCTAGGACTTGTTGTCTTACTCCATATTTTATTAAGCATATTATTATAGTTACTATCAATGAAATCATAACAAGTTTGGTTTAATTCATCAATAAAGTTTGAGGTAATTACAAACCATTTCCCATTTATAAAAAAGTAATTATTGTTATCATATTCTAACTCTAATATTAAATGGTCTAAAAATTTACCTGTAGTCACAAGTACACTATTTTCATCATATGAAGTTATTTTACCATTCCTTAATCTTATTATAAAATTTTCTTTAGATAATGAAGATATTGAGTTTATAATATCAGTAAGTATGTAGTCTCTTTCATTTAAGCTAGTTTTATTAAACTCAAATTTAATAGCAGTAAGAAAATTATTAAAATCTTTATGTGTTACATCAATATTTGAAATCTCTGTTTTATCACTTTTTAATTTCCATAAAAAATTAAATAGTTCTTTGTCTAATTTTTCAATTAATAGAGGGTTCTTTTTATTATCAACTAGTTTTATATTATTAACATCAATTTTAATATCTTCATTTTCAATAATATGATTACATTTTTCTACTATCTTTATTAAATTATCAAATGTAATAGATTTATTAACTTTAAAACTATTTTTAGCCAAACATAAAGCATTTTCATTAGAATCAATATCTAAACCAACCTTTTTAACTGTATCTTTATCTAAATAAGTTGTAATTTCTCTATAAACATTTCCAAAGTTATTATTCTCATGAAAATTAAAATTTTGTCTAAAATGTTTTGTAATTCCAAGAATACTGCCTGTAACTCCTAATTCTTTTGCATGAGCAATTATCTTTTTATTTTTACTATCTACTATTCTTGACAAAACATCTATCCCGAAACTGTCAATAATATAATCTTGTATTGTAAAAAACCATGTCCTCCACATATTGAATATAAATTCTTAGATGTTTCTTCATACAGGAACAATACAAAACTTTCATGTTTATTATTAATTCTCTTTAAGATATTTTGATTCTCTTCGACAACTTCACTAAGAAAATCTTTCCAATCAGGTTTTGACTTAGGATTCTCTCTATAATACAAATACAATTGAAAATCATTTATTTTG
>JDSF01000462.1_pt1 | contig 13604 bp, 15 predicted proteins | sample 199441 | NCBI WGS metagenome assembly JDSF01 (sample SAMN02592751, study PRJNA231836) | bioreactor metagenome | isolation source: continuous culture bioreactor denitrification-DNRA | place: Germany: Bremen
CAACACTTGCAATGGTATTTATGGCAATAAATATGGAGCGTAACAGAATATCCCTGTTGCGGAATACTTTTAATCTCACGCCAGAAGCTGGCCTTGATCCTCTTTTTTAGGCTTCCACACTCAGGACATGATGTTGCTTTCGTGTAGATAACTTCCAGTCGTGCGGGCTTTAAGCTGATGACCTTTTTGATTGTAAAATCGACGAGGCCAGTTAATAATCTTTCCATGAATTGATCTCCTTTCTTTGGTTGGAAATTTGATCAATTTATGGGGCATACCATAATTCTTTGGTATGCCTTTTTTCATGGAGAGATTATTTCGTCCCCTTTCTTTGAGGTAGAGCCAATAAAAAGAAAACTTTCACTTTCTCGTCAAGCTATTGATTTGTCTTCTACATTAAAAAAGTGCACACTGATTCTCACGACTTAGTTGTTATCTCTGTAATATGATTTTTTGATCGTTCCATAAGGAGAAAGATGATGGAAGGCTTTACCCCACAATACTGGCATTGGCTTGTTGCAGGGATGCTATTGATTGTTTCTGAAATTTTTTTGGCATCATTCACCATCTTCTGGTTTGGGCTGGGAGCCTGTCTCGTTGGGCTACTTCTCTGGACAGGTTTTGATCTATCACTCAACTGGCAAATTTTACTTTGGGTTTTCTCTTCCATTATTTTTACTGTCGGTTGGTTTAAAATCATAAAACCACTCTCTGTTGATCGAACTATGGCAGGTTTATCACGTGAAGCGGTTGTTGGTGAACGGGGATTATTGACAAAGGGAACAGGTATGGCGGGAGAACGTGGCGAGGTTCGTTTTCAGGTCCCTCTGTTGGGAAGTGATAGCTGGCCCTGCATCTCAAGTGTCGCAATTAAAGCGGGTAATACCGTCGAAGTGAAGGATGTCATGGGCAACGCATTAGTGGTCTCTGCGATAACTCCCACGCCAGAGAAATAATAAACAATCCAGATCAACAAATAGAAACATAATCGGGGCCAACACATCATCTCAACAGGAGGATATGAATGGAAGGTTTAATCATCGTTGTTGTCTTTGCAGCACTTATCATCATCACAATTGGTATGGGTGTGAGAATTGTTCCACAAGGTTTCAAGCATGTCGTTCAAAGACTCGGTAAATTTCACAAGACCCTATCCCCAGGACTTAATATCATTATTCCTTATGTTGACACGGTTGCCTACAAGGTCACCACCAAGGATATTCAGGTCGATGTTGCCCCTCAGGAATGTATCACTAAAGACAATGCCGTCATCACCACCAATGCTATTGGCTTTATTAACATCATTAGCCCGGAAAAATCTGTTTATGGAATTGAGAATTACCACTCGGCCATCGGCGCACTGATCCAGACCAGCCTGCGCTCAATTATCGGTGAGATGACACTGGATTCAGCTCTTTCTGGTCGTGATCACATCAAGGCCAAACTGAAGCAGGCAATTTCTGATGATATCGCTGATTGGGGTATCACCCTGAAAACAGTTGAAGTTCAGGATGTTAATCCCTCCCCGACCATGGCTAAGGCGATGGAAGCTCAGGCCGCAGCAGAACGTGAGAGGCGCGCCACGGTCACAACTGCCGAAGGTGAAAAGTCAGCAGCGATTCTGGAAGCGGAAGGTCGCCTGGAAGCCGCTGAGCGAGATGCCAAAGCTAAGATTGTCCAGGCGGAAGCCTCTCAACAATCAATCGAAATGGTTGCAAAAGCCGCCCAGCATGGCGATCTGTCTGTTCACTATCTCTTGGGTGAAAAGTATGTTCAGGCCATTCAGCAGGCAGCGACAAGTAATAACAGTAAAACGGTCATTCTACCGGCTGACCTACCAGCAGCAATCAAAGGTATCTTTGGTGGTCTTGGTCGATAAACTCATATCCAATCAACGGACAAAAAAAGCGGCAGGTCATATAACCCGCCGCTTTGTGTTTAACACGTCAGTTTTCCTGCCTATTCTTCGTCGTGATAGGTCTTTCTAATCAGCAAGGCAATACAGCCACCCAGCAGCAAGAGTAGAACAATCCCGCCACCAGCCATTTTACGCTGACTTAAGGTATCTTCGTAATCAAGAATAGCCGCTTTGGTTTCGCTCAGTTCTTCATCGAACTTTGCCGTTTGGCTCTTGATCTTATCGATGTTGACCGTATGGAACAAACGGCGGAACGAATTCCGTGACGAGAACAAACCATCTTCGAGTCGCTTGGTGTCAATACCAACCCGATGCAACGTTGCCACAGAATCTTCCAGTTTGGTCAATGATGCTTCGGTCGCACTGATTTCATTTTTAACGTTGGCTGCCCGATCATAATCGTGACAGCGTGAACAGCTGGTCTCATTGATCAAATCAATGGACGCTAACTGGATAGCATGATTTTCATGACAGACGACACACTGAGCACCACCCATCTCTAGAGCTTGACCATGGGCGCTGGCGAGGTAGTCTTCTTTCACCCCAACATGACAACGACCACAAAAATCAGGAACCTTGTCATAGTCCGGGACACCGATAAAACCACTTTCGGGTAACATGGCCAACTCGAAATCGGTCGGGTCTCCTCCGTGACAATCATGACAAGAAATCCCGTTGGCAGAGTGGACACTCCCTTGCCATTGTTCAACCGGTGCACCCAGTTCGCCATCCAAACCACCATGACACTGGATACAGACGGTATCATCTGCAGCTCCTGCGATATTGACCAGATAGAAGACAGAGACAATTGCGACAATTACGATCAGGATGTTTTTTGATATTTTCATGAGTAGTGCCCCCAAATCGACAGGCCGATAAACAGCAAAAGTCCCAACAGATACAGGGTGACAAAAATAGGACGTTTAGATGGTCGACGCTCTGGACTGCGGTCAAGGAATGGTAACATGGCCAAAAAGCCCATAGCTGCCCCTTGTGAAGCCAATCCAAGTAACTCACTCGGGAAGATCTTCAACGTCTGGTAAGCCCAGAGGAAATACCATTCTGGCTTGATATGATCAGGGGTTACAAATGGATCAGCCGGTTCCAATGCATCGAGTGGAATAAACAACCAAGGAGCATAAAAGGTGATTGCCACCAAAGCAGCCAGCGTAAAAAAGACCATCGAGAGATCTTTAATGGTGTAATTCGGGTGGAATGGAACGCCACCGATATGCTCTTCATGATGGAAGCTCTGAGTCAACTCAGTCGGTCGATAGTCATCACCAAACGGTGGGCTGGAGATCCCAACACGACGAACAAAGAAAAGATGCGCCCCAACAAGACCAAGCAATGCCATCGGAAGGCCCATGACATGTAGAGCGAAAAAACGTCCGAGCGTTGCTTCACCAACAGATGGTCCACCGCGCAAAAATTCGATCAGATAATCACCGATCACCGGAATAGCACCAGCAGCGTCCGTTGCAACAGTTGTGGCCCAAAAAGAAAGTTGGCTCCAAGGTAACAGGTATCCGGTCAAACAGAAAACCAGACCGAGGTTAAAAAGGCCGAAACCGGTGAGCCAGGTCAGTTCACGCGGGCGTTTGTAACTGCCCATAAATAGGACTGAGAGCATATGCAGAAACAGAAGAACCATAATCAAATTGGAACCGACGACATGGAGGTAACGCAAAAGCCAGCCGTAGGGAACTTCATTCATAATCATCGTAACACTGGCAAATGCTTTTTCAGTGTCGGGGACATAGTAGACCAGCAATACAATTCCAGTCAGAAACTGCAGTCCGAACATTGCCATCAGGACAGCACCAAGTGTGTACCAGATGTTAATATTGCGGGGCAGCAGATACCCTCCCATGTTACTGTGTATCAGCTCCCTTACGCCGTAACGCCTGTCCAACCAATCCATTGCTTCTTTAGGTAGATTCATTCCAGGCCTCCTTAGCCGATCAGGATATCATCGCCATCGATAGTTACAGAATAAGACTCTAGTGGCTGTGGTGGTGGGCCGCCAAGAACCTGCCCCTCCGTTGAAAAACGACCCGCATGGCAAGGACAGAGGAATTCCTGCTTTTCATCAACCCACTTGACGATACAACCAAGGTGAGTACACACCGCAGTCAGCGCAACAAACTCGCCTGCTTGAGGCTGCAAGACAACAGCAGGCCGCCCCTGATAAGAGAAAAAGTGGGCCCCCCCCACCTTTAACCTGCTGACGGGCAACACGCACTTGCTCAGCAGTTCCACCTTTGTCGATAGGTGAGAGATAACGAAACAGAGGCCAACTGAACGCTCCGGCAATAACTGCGCCTATCGCTCCCAGCATAATTCCGAGAAAGGTCCTCCTTTGTTGTGCATTTTCAGGGATGTCGCTCATACAGACTCCTTCAGTAAATAATCCAATCTAGTTGGTGGATAATCGTGCCGAGACAGGCACTCTCAATTCAGGTACGGCGGGAAAATCACTATGGAGTATAACATAACCGGCAAGCCTTTTTTTTCCATGCGGAAAATTCGCAGTAACTTCTAACGATACTTTTTCACCTGCGTCCAGTGTCATGGAGGATAATTGGGCAGAAAAGTCCGAAACGGTCACAACCGGAGGACTCAAGGAAATCGTCTGATCCGATTCATTGACCACATCAATCACCATACGCAAGGGTGTACCTGCCTTAACCCGGCCCCAGTTAATTCTTTGAGGAGAGATAAAGAGCTCTGCCTTAACCACCCCCTGAAGGACAACAGATACCGAAGGGTGTTTAGGATCATTGGTATCAAACGTGACCACTTTCTGAACACGTCCACGGAAACCATGGGAATCGAAGGTGACCGCCAATTCGCCCAATGTTCCCGGCGATAATCTGCGCGTAGAAAGAAGTGCAGCAGTACAACCACAGGAACTCCGAACCCGGCCAATTTCTAACACCTGATCACCGGCATTTTGAAATCGGAATGTATAGGTTAACTTATCCCCTTGCGTGATTTCACCAAAGTCATGTTTGATATTTTCGAAAACAACGGAGGGGGCAGCATAAACATAACCACCGACCGACAACAAAAGGAGGAGAAAAAGAAGAATTGATACGTGTCGCATAGACGAAATAACCTTGCTTAAGACAAGTATGAAATGAAAGTCTCAGGAGCATAGCATACTTTCATTCAGAAAACAGCCGTCGCTGAATTCGTTTCAATTGACACAGCGACTTTCTTCCTGCTATAGATTGCTGCAAATTACAATATCAGGGAGTCACTAATCATATGTTGGAACAAAGCCGCAGAGTTCTTTTTTCAAGAGAGAGAATCGCTGCTGAGATAAAACGCATCGGACAGGAAATCAGTCGCGATTTCCAAGGCGAGGAAGTCATGCTGGTCGGAGTCTTAAAAGGCTCCTTTTTATTTGTAGCTGACTTGATCAGAGAAATTGAAATCCCGTCAGTCATCGACTTTGTCCGCTTGGCCAGTTACGGTTCCGGCACACAAACATCTGGGATTATCGAGTTTCGCAAAGAACTGGAGATGCCAATCCGTGGTCGCAATGTCATCATTGTCGAAGATATTGTAGATAGTGGTTATACTCTAGAATGTCTCTATAACAAACTGCTCCTTCAAGAGCCGCGGTCACTAAAGATCTGTACCCTGATCGACAAAACAGCACGGCGTGAAGTTGAGATCAATGCAGACTATATCGGTATCAGTATGGAAGACGGCTTTATTATCGGCTATGGTCTTGATCATGATGAAAAATATCGAAATCTGCCTGACATCTACCTGGTTGAAGGCGTTTAACCAGCAGTAACTAGATTCAATCAAAGTAACAATTTGATGATAGCGGCCAATAAGGTCAATTGAGTCCGACTGTGTTAATGCCCAAAAAGGAGAGCACAAGATGATCATTGTCTGTCCCGAATGTTCGACGAAATTCAAAGTCAATGCTGAACGGCTTCCTGCCGCTGGAGCAAAGGTTCGTTGCGCCCGCTGTAAACATGTTTTTCATACAGAAAAGCCTGTCGAAGAGGAAGTGATCGCACCGATTACGGCAATGGAAGTCCCGGAACCAGAGACTTCAGAGACAGATTTTGAGCAACCAACGGCGGATGAAGCATCAGAACCGGCACTCACGACATCTGAGCAATCGGAAGAAGCAGAATCGACCTTCAGCTACGACCGGTTCCGAGAACTCGACTCAGTTGAAGATCAGGAGGAATCGTTCACATTCGCGACGGATGATACTTCTGAGGATCAACTCTCACCATCAACGGCTGAAGAGATGTTCGCCTTTACTGGGGAACCAGAAGAGGACATCAGCCCAATAGAAAAAAGCTTTGAATCTGAGACTCGCCCTGCGGAGCAGGACCCGATTGAGTCTCAAGCACAATTAGCCGCAGAACAGGAACACACTCAGCAACAAGCACCAGAGAAAAAGAGTGGAGCGGTTTCAGCCATCATCAAAGTCCTGCTCGTGTTAATCCTCGGGATTCTGGTAGTCGGAGGAGTCCTCGTCTATATAAATGGCACAGATCAACTCAGTCAAACCATTCAGCAATTACTAGGGCAACAGGTTGAGCGGCCGGTACAAACCGGCCGGATTTCTCTCGCCAACCTGGAGGGCCGCTTTATACAAAATAAACAAGCAGGAGAGCTCTTCCTCATTCGTGGAGAGGCGACTAACGATTTTTCTGAATCTCGTGCGGGGATACAGGTCAAAGGTGTCATTTTTGACCAAAATGGCAAACCTCTTCTACAAAAAACTGTATTTTGCGGAAACCCCATAGGAGAGGAAGACCTGCAGACATTATCCTTCACAGAATTAGAAAAGATGATGGGAAACCAGTTTGGTGCTGAGCTGAGCAACATGAAGATCGCAAAAGGCCAGAAAATTCCTTTTGATATTGTGTTTAAGGATCTCCCTCAAAATCTTTCAGAGTTCAGTGTTAAAGTGACCTTTTCAAAACCGGCAACAAATTAAGTCCCTACCAGCGACATCGACTCACCTGAAGAAACCTAGAAACATTTTCCTTCAAAAACAAAAAAGACGGCAACAACCGAAGTCATTACCGCCTTTTGGAGCACACTGTCTATGCTGTGAGATTACTCAGCAGAGATAGCGTCTACCGGGCAAGAGTCAACACATGCGCCACAATCGGTACAGGTTGCTCCGTCGATCTCGTAACAAGGATCGCCTTCAGAAATTGCGTCTACAGGACAAGTTGCCATACAAGCACCACAAGCGATACACTCGTCAGAAATTACATGAGCCATTGTTCTCTCCTCCAAATAAATTTGAGTTGTTTTGCGACCCGCTTATCGGGCGCGTTGTTAAATTCGAAAACACTCTAACCGATCTTTAATCGCCTGTCTAGCCCAGAAAAACCTGAGCATTTCACTAATTTTAATCTTATCCTCTTGACTTTTTTTGTAGTCAATTTTAATAACCACAGGTAACATAGGTGAAATGCTTCAGATCTCATCATAACAGGTTGAGTCCGAACACAAATTACACTGGAAACCATATATTCAAAACGAGGAGAAGATCAAAATGGACATTCTAGCCCTTAACTGCGGAAGCTCGTCAGTTAAATACCAACTGTATGACTGGACTAAAAAAGAAGTTATTGCCAAAGGTATGGTCGAGCGAGTCACCATTGGTGATTCATATATCGTCCACGAAGTTCCTGGAAAAGAAACCTACCGTGAAGAATACGAATGCCCTGATCACAAAGTTGCTATCAACCTGATCATCAAAACCTTGACAAGCAAAGAGTTCGGCGTTGTTGCCGATATGAGCTCAATCTCAGCAGTTGGTCACCGTGTTGTCCATGCCGGCGAAAAATTTGCTTGTTCAGTTATGATTGACGATAGCGTTCTGGAAGCCATCAAGGAAGTTCAACACCTAGCTCCTCTGCACAATCCACCAAACATCCTTGGAATTGAAGCAGCAAAAGCAAATCTTCCAGATGTGCCACATATCGCAATTTTCGACACAGCCTTTCATCAGACCATGCCCAAGGAAGCTTATACCTACCCTGTTCCAAGCGAATGGTATGAAAAGCACGGTGTCCGTCGTTATGGTTTCCATGGTACAAGTCATCTCTACGTTTCCAAAAGAGCATCTGTTCTGCTGGGCAAGAAACCAGAGGACTGCAACATTATCACTATGCATATCGGTAATGGTGTCTCTCACTGTGCAATTAAAAATGGTATCTCTGTTGATACATCTATGGGCCTCACTCCACTTGAAGGCGCTGTAATGGGGACACGCTGTGGCGATATCGACCCAGCAATCCCAGCTTTCATCATGGAGCGCGAAGGTCTGACTCCACAGGAAATCGACAGTATTCTAAACAAAAAATCAGGTTTGCTTGGTATCACCAATGAATTCACTGACCGTCGTGACGTTCAGGAAGCCGCAGAAGCTGGCAATGAAAAATGTCAACTGGCCATGGATATTGAGGGATATCGTCTGAAAAAATATATCGGAACATACTCAGCTATCCTCGGTCGCCTTGACGCGATCGTCTTCACTGCTGGTGTTGGTGAGATGGGTGCTGAAATCCGTGACTTGGCGCTGGAGAACCTCGAACATATGGGCATCAAGATCAATAAAGAGCTCAATCTCAAGACAAGAACCCGTAAAGAAGAAGTCGAAATCAGCACACCTGATTCACCCGTTAAAGTGTTTGTCATTCCGACTGATGAAGAATTGGTTTTCACCGAGGATGTTGTGGCTATCCTTGAAGGAACCTATACAGACCACATGAATTTCAAATATACATTTGCTGAAAAAGGTTTCGAGCGTAAATAGAAACTATCGACGTAAGCTAAAAAGCCGAGAGGGGCCCCTTCTCGGCTTTTTTTACTTTACATGTTCCTGCCCAGTCCTCTTGAAAAATGACTATCTCTCTAGGAGTTTGCGATGTCAGAATCCATGGATCAACTAAAAATGCGCATCCAAGAACTGCAGGCAGAAAACAAAACCCTCGCCGACTCACTAAAGGACCTGCAACAAGCCTATGCAAGTTATGAAGAAATCATTGGCGACAATAACATCTCGTTGCTACGTTCCGATATGGCTCGTATGGAATTAGAGTAGATTTTTTCAGCGTACACCGATCCAATGTGGGTGATCAGGGAAGATGGCGTTGTCGTCAGAGCAAACAATGCCATGTACACCATGCTCGAAAACGAGAACAAAGAAATTATAGGCCAAAAGTGTACTGATCTTTTCAAGCACAGCCTGTGCAATAAAGAAACATGTCCTTTAACCAACCTAAAGCAACAGAAATCAACCGAACAGGATATCATTTTTCAAGACGGAGACAGTGATAAGCACTACCTTCTGACAACCGCTCCATTAGTCACAATCGACGGAACTCCTGGAATTGTCGCACAGTTCAAGAATATTACCCGCCGTAAAAAAACGGAGCGAGCACTGGCAGAAGCCAATGTATCTCTGGAGAAAATGGCCCGTATCGATGGGTTGACTCAAATTGCGAATCGACGAAGCTTTGATGAAACGTTGACTCAGGAATGGCAACGACTTATTCGAACAAAACAGCCAGTCAGCCTGCTCTTAGGTGATATTGATTATTTTAAGAAGTATAACGATCATTATGGCCATCAAGCAGGCGATGAGTGTCTCAAACAGATCGGAAAAGCACTAGCCGATTCGATTCTCAGACCAGCAGACCTTGCCGCCCGTTATGGAGGTGAAGAATTTGCCCTGCTTCTACCTGAAATTGAAATACACGGGGCTCTGATGGTTGGACAGCGAGTCATCGAAAGAATAACAGACTTGGAGATTCCTCATGCAGGATCAGAAAACACTGATATGGTTTCCATCAGCATGGGGGCAGCAACTCTCATACCGTCAACAGATACCAACCCAAGCGCGCTGATCGGACTTGCCGACGAAGCTCTTTATCAAGCCAAAGAGCAGGGAAGAAACCGTATTGTTCCTTCCATCAGACTTGAAAAATCTGCTTTAGGCTGAAGCCCAAAGAACTCACGGGTTAATAATACTCTTCTCCATAATCAGGGACCTGACGAAACCAGTTGGCATGACAGCGAGCTTCAGCTAAGGCTGCTTCCGCTTGAGTAATAATTCGTTCCCTGTCCTTAGGATAACTCCCGGCTAAATTAAGTACGTTTGACACATGATTGGAGCGTAGAATTGTACGGTGGGGATTTAGCTGCGAAACAATCAGGAGAGCTTCTTCAATAATGCCCCCATTGGTCAGCGGTTGAATCAAATCAAAATAATCGTCATTATGACGTTTAAACATCGTTAACAATGAAAAGTATTCAGGCGACAGTTGATTAATCCACTCTGCTGTAGCCAGAGCATGCACACGACTTCGTTCGTGCCCAGCAAGCCCTAATATAGCTGTCACAGAAAGTTTCATACCGGCAGTCTGCGCTTTCAGACATTGCTCCAGCATTTCTTCTGGACTAAATCCCTTATCGACCATTGCCAATGTTGCGTCATCACCGCTCTCCAAACCAAAATACAGAATCCGAAGTTTCTTTGCCTTTAACTGCCTCAGTTGTTCACAACTTTTTGTCGTTAAACTGCGTGGGGAAGCATAGATACCAATCCTGGTCAAATGAGGAAAAGAGGCTTCGAGTAAATCCAAAATCTGCAAAAATTCAGAATGTGGATAGATCAAAGCATCACCATCTGCCAGAAAAATCCGCCGATAGTGAGCTCGGTGTGATTCTGGAATCGCTTCAATATCATGCGCAATCTCTTCTAACGAACGCAAACGAAACTGCTTCATTTTATACATTCCACAAAATCGACAGCTATTCTGGCTGCAGCCGATGGTCAGCTGAAGAATGAGTGAACTTGCTTCCGATGGTGGACGAAAGACAGGCTCTTCGTAATTAAAATAATACATATTAAAACTCCATCAAAACGATTGCCGCTGTTCTTCAATCTGCCGCAAGTAAGATTTAGCCTCATTGGCTAAATCTTCACTGCATGCCAGATCGTAAGCTGAAAGAAAATAATGATAGGCACTGGTTGTGTATCGAGGCGTACCTATCATGGCCTTCCCCGCACCAAGATAAGCCTGATCGATTTGACTCTCCGTTGGACGCTCACTAATAAATCGCCTAAATACTGTCAGCGCCTCCTGTCTCCGCCCCTTGCTTAGCAGGTAATTCCCAACGATAATAACATCAGCGCCTTTCACTCGCCGACGAGCTTCGCGAGTTCCCAGTCCTAAATAGCACTCTGAGGCTCCGTCAAAGTCGCCATCAGCAAGTGCTGGGCAGATTTCCCCGAGAGATTCAAAACCACTTTGAACGACAGTCTTTTTCTTCATTGTTTTCTTGAGCAACAGATAAAAACGATCAGCTCCCCACGCAATAGCCAATCCACCAAAGAAACCACCGATATGCGCACCATGGGCAATGCCACTACCTGAACCAGAGGTAAAAAGGAAAGGAAGAACATTATCGATCAACAGATAAAATCCAAGAACCATACGAGCGGAAAGATAAATGCTCGTCATTAAAAATGGGAACAGAAATAAAAAAACGCGAACCCGATTACGCGGAAACCAGAGAAAGTAGCATCCCAATACGCCAAAGATTGCTCCAGAAGCTCCAATCAATGGAGTCTGTGATCCTATAGCAAAAAGCGCAAAAAATAATGTAGCGATGACCCCACATGAAAGATACGTCAGGAAGTAGCGCAAGTGGCCAAGGCGATATTCAACATTGTTCCCAAAGACATACAAAAAGAGCATATTTCCGGCTAAATGCATCACCCCACCATGAAGAAATAATGAGGTGAAAATCGCCACAAAAGAAAATTCCGCAGGTCGAAAACCATATTTAAAAACAAGCAAATCATTATTCGAAACATGTTGATAAACATCTCGTGCCGTCACCTGTCCATGAAGACCAAGAGCGTTTAAATATTCGAACAATAAAGGATCATTCAAATCAACCTTAGTCATTGTTGCAGGCAAAGAGATCAGTAGATAAACTGCAACATTCGTAGCAATAAAAAGCCAAGTGACATAGGGACGGCCTGGTGGGTTCGGTGTATCTGCAATCGGGAATAACATTTATGCTCCAGGGAGGCGATGATTCAATTAATCATATCCTATCACATACGTTCCCCCGGCTAAAGCAGAAGGCTTGCATTTCCGCCCACATAGAGATATCTTCCCCTCCATGAATTTACTCTATACCCTTGATCTGATTGGCACAGTGGCTTTTGCCGCGTCAGGAGCCTTGGCTGGTGTCCGACGCGGAATGGACCTGTTTGGTATACTCGTTTTAGCAATGGTCACTGCAATTGGTGGTGGAACTTTACGAGATCTGCTATTGGGCGACCTCCCCCCATTCTGCCTGCGTAACGAAACCTATCTGTGGCTACCGATTATTGCAGCGCTTGTGGTTTTTTTTACACACCGCCGGCTGCCGAGGTTCGCTCCTGTTCTACTTTATTTGGATGCAATTGGACTCGGGACATTTGTCGTCATCGGAACCGGAAAAGCGATCAGCCTTCATACCGGTCCTATTGGCGCGGTGCTGATGGGAGTCATCACAGCAACGGCAGGCGGAGTCATGCGCGATATCCTTTCAAATGAGATTCCACTGATCATGAGACGTGAAATCTATGCATCAGCCTGTATTTTGGGAGGGATCATTCTGGTGTTACTAACAACGATACATACACCTGATAATCTTGCTCTTCTGATATCTGCATCAGCTGTTATCCTCTTACGGATCATGGCCATTCGCTATAATTGGTCCTTACCAAAAGCAACATGATCGACTCTTGAGTTATTGTCCTTAAGGAGAAAATAAAATGCGCAAAGTTAAACTGATTGGAACTGATAGAAACTACGCGGTCGGTAAAATCATCTGTCTGGGTCGTAATTACCTCGATCATATCCGTGAACTGGGGAACAAAGTTCCGGATCGTGCTGTCATTTTTTGCAAACCTGCCAGTAGTATCATCCCTGATGGTGGCCAGATTTCTATCCCAGCATACAGCAATGACTGCCATCATGAACTGGAACTGGCAGTCTTGATTGGCCAGGAAGGAAAAGAGATCAGCGAAGAACAGGCGTTGAGTCATGTTGCCGGATACGGAGTTGCTCTCGATCTGACGTTGCGAGACCTGCAAAGCCAGTTAAAAGAAAAAGGTCTGCCCTGGGAAATTGCCAAAGGATTTGACACATCCTGCCCACTCTCTGATTTTGTCCCAGCGAATCAAGTCGACACCCCCAACGCCATTGAACTCAGCCTTCATGTTAACGGAGAACTGCGGCAGACAGGGTCGACCGCACAAATGATGCGCTCAGTAGAAGAAATCATCTCTGAAATTTCACAGTTTTATACTCTGGAAGAGGGTGATATTATTCTAACTGGTACTCCTGCCGGAGTCAGCCGTATCGTTAGTGGGGATAAACTGGAGGGCAAAATTGATCAGGTTGGAACTCTCAAGGTCACCGTTTCATGAGGCCAGATATTGCCCTGATCGGACCGGGAAAAGTGGGCTGTGCCATCAGCCGCCGCCTTTATCGATCCGGATATCCAATCACAGCAGTCATTGGGCGGGATATTGAGCGAGCAACAGACGCCTGTCAATTTATCGGTTGCACAACAAATGTAGCAACGACAGATCTCACCCGTGCCAGTCAGGCACGGG
>JDSF01000463.1_pt1 | contig 13557 bp, 18 predicted proteins | sample 199441 | NCBI WGS metagenome assembly JDSF01 (sample SAMN02592751, study PRJNA231836) | bioreactor metagenome | isolation source: continuous culture bioreactor denitrification-DNRA | place: Germany: Bremen
AAGATTTAATCCATACTTTCTCATCTTTAGTATATAAAGAGCCATTCTCTTCTAATACTTTTTTTGTTTCATCCCAATTAACATATAAAGATTTTTCACTAATGTAGTTATCAAATATAATTCCTAAGTCAGCCATATCTTTTTTAATTATATCAAGAACTTTCTCTTTTGCAAAAAGTGCAAGTTCCATTTGTCTTGATTCATCATTAAAGATTTCGCTTCCAAACTCTTTTTCTACATCTTTTGCAATATCAAAAAGGTATTCACCTCTATAATATTTTTCAGGATATTCTACTTCTTGTTTTAAAACTGACTCTTGTCCTGCTAAGGCAAGTGAAAGTCCTAACAGATCCATTTGCGCACCTGCATCATTTACATAATATTCAGTTGTTATATCAAAACCTAAATATTTACCTACACGTGCAAGAGCATCACCTTGGATAGCACCTCTTGCATGACCAATATGTAATGGTCCAGTAGGGTTTGCACTAACATATTCTAAAAGAATTTTCTCATCTTTTTTTGAATCTTTAGCAAACTCTTCACCTTTTGATAAAGCATCTTTTGATAACTTTTCTAAAAAGTTGTTTGATAGTTTAAAATTGATGAACCCTTTTACAGCTTCTACTTTTTCAAACATAGATGAATCAGCAAACTTTGAAGCTAATTCATCAGCAATTATCATAGGTGATTTTCTAAACTCTTTAGCTAAAGAAAAAGCAACTGGTGTTGCAAAATGACCTAATGTAACATCTTTTGGTTTTTCTAATACAACTTCTTTTTCTAAAACTTCTTCTATATAATTTTTTACTACCTCTTGCAATGTTACCTCACACTACACAGTTTTATTTTCATTAGTTTCTTCTGATTTAGGTTCAGCTTTCTTTTCAATTTCATCTGTTTTTTCAGATTTTGCAACTTCTTCATCTTCTTTAACTGCATTTTTGAAATTTTTAATTCCTGAACCAAGCCCTTTTGCTAATTCTGGAATTTTCTTTCCACCAATAACAGTAATACTACTAGAGCAATTAATACCCATTCCATACCACCTGGCATACCCATATTAAATCCTTAATGTTTAATTTTTAAGGAATATTATATCTTCTTGAAGCTTAAAAAAAATGATTAAAATCAAAATTAAATTAATATAGAATCTATTATTTTATAAAAAAGTGTAAAAGTTTGTATCCACTTGCAGCAGCTAGAACTGTTCCAGTTACGTTTAATAACATATTTGTAAGTCCTAAAAATAGTGAAGTTTGAAGTAAAAAGAAACTCTCTATTGCAAATGTAGAATAAGTTGTAAGAGCCCCTAGAAAACCTGTAGTTAAAAAAGCTTTTATCGAATCATTAACTGTATAATGCGCAAAAATGGCAAATAACACACCTATTGCAAAACTTCCTAAGATATTAACTATTAAAATACCTAAAGGAAATTCAATGGGAACTACTTTATTTGTCATATGAACAGTATAAGCACGAGCAATAGCTCCTAAAAAGCCTCCTACACCAATTGCTAAAAGTGTTTGCCATGACAGTGACATATTTTATGAGACCTCGTTAAAAACTTTGTTCATCTGCTCTTCGGTTTGCTTAAACCAATCAGTTTTTTTATCTGCTTGAACAGGATCTAAATATATAACTTTTACAATTCCTGGTGTTTGTGTTAATTTTTTTGAATCTAAAATATTTCTTGTATTTATTACAATTACAGGCTGAACTTTTAATCCAAGCTTATTTGCTATCATTTGTCCCCCTGATTTAAATTTTAACATTTTAGAACCATCACCTCTCGTTCCTTCAGGGAACATGGCAATTGGTCTACCTTTTGATAATCTATCTTTTACATCTTTTAATAAATTTATAATACCTATTTTATTTTCTCTATCAATAGATATCATTCTAGGTGCTTTTATAATATGTCCAAAGAAAAATAAATCTGATATCTCTTTTTTAGCTACCCATGCTAAATCTCTTTGATGTAAATGCTCTATTACTATAATATCAAGAAGAGATTGATGGTTTATAAAAAACATATCTGCAGATTCGTCTCTTTTACCTTCTACTTCTAGTTTGATTCCTAAAAGATAAATTTGTAGTTTCATCCAAATTTTAATAATCTTATGAGTATGATTTCTAAACATATACATTGCAGTAACTACTACTGCAACTGTAATTGAAAATTGTATTAAAACTATAAAACCTCTAATTCTTGATAACATCTTCTTCTTTTACCCATCCAATATAATTCTCTGAACCACTACCAAACATAATTTTTACAAATCCATCTTTTCTTTTCATATCTTCAACAACAATCTCTTTTGATACTTTTTGGAAAATTGTTGAGTTTTTTGTTGGTAAAATATATATAACACTATTAGCTTTTAATTTAATTGTTTTATTTGGCATTGCAAAAAGTATGAATATTATTGTAAAAATTAAAAATAGAACTAAAAAGATAGTTTTTCTTTTCCAAATAAACAAAAATAAAGTAATAAGTGCTAAAACACCTAAAGCAATTTTTTTATAAAATTCGAAACTAGAATTATTTGGATTTAAATCTGTTTGTGTACTTACTAACTCTTCTTCAAATACAACAGGGATTACTATTTTTTCAAATTTATTATTTGTAGTATTATAATAATTAAATACAATTGATTTTTTATGAATTGGTATTACTAAATAGTATATAATTTTTTGCTCAGGATAATTATCTTCAATTACTGTAATACCTTGATCATCAATATTTTTTAAGTAAAAGTCTTCTAAATTTGATTTAATTGCATTTATATCAATTATTGTTAAGGCTTCTTTATTAGTATACTGCTTTGTTTTTGATGCAATAACTTTTAAATCTTTTGCAATTACATTTGAAAATCTATCATCACTTTTTGCTATTTCAGAAAATGAAATATCAAGTCCTGATACTCTTCTTGATTCAATTAAAGTTTTTCCTTTATAAAGTCTAACTTCAATTGTTGGCATACTAAATTTTTCTTCATATGCTTTAAAATAGAATTTATTTGTATATGTATTATCTGAAGATTTTTTCCATGACTCTTTAGGATTTAGAGGAGTCATATTAATTCCATTTAAAAACCTAGTTTGAATATAATCATAGTTTTCTCTAGTGATTAAAGCTTTAATTTCAACTTCAAATCTTTGATTCTTATAAATATGCTTTGGATAATTTATATACGATAAATATAAATTTTTAGAACCATAAGTTCTTGTAGGCTTAGCAACCTGCTTTTGGATAGGTGTTCCAAAAGCAGAACTTTCAGTACTTACAAATTCTTCTGCATTTAAGAAGCTTACTATAAATAGAAATATTGCTAATATTTTTTCACTATTTTAAAAAACCTTTTAACATAATAACACCGTCATCACATCCTAATAATTCTTCCATAGCTCTTTCTGGATGAGGCATAAGTCCAAATACATTTTTCTCTTTATTGCAAATTCCTGCTATTTGAGATACTGAACCATTTAAGTTCTTATCTTTTCCATTCTTATCACAATACTTTAATAAGATTTGTCCATTTGCTTCTAAATCTTTTAATCCATCATTATCAATAAAATAGTTCCCATCATGGTGTGCTACTGGAATATTTACTACTTCATCTTTTTTAAGTTTTGATAAAAAGATATTATCATTGTTTACAACTTTTAAATGATTATATTTAGAGATAAAATGTAAAGAATCATTTCTTTTCATAGCCCCTGGTAAAAGTCCAGCTTCTAAAAGAATTTGAAATCCATTACAAATACCTAATACTTTTCCACCTTTTGAAGCATACTCTTGAACAGAATCCATAATATTTGCAAATCTTGCAATTGCTCCAGATCTTAGATAATCTCCATAAGAGAATCCCCCTGGGATTACTAAAAGGTCAGTATTTTCAGGTAAAGAAGTATCTTTATGCCAAACTATTGTTACATCACACCCTAACTTTTCAAAAGCATATTGAGTGTCATATTCACAGTTAGTACCTGGAAATTGTAATACAGTTACATTCATAATATTAACCTATTATTTCAATATCGTAATCTTCAATTACAGTATTTGCTAAAAGCTTTTCACACATTTTTACAACTTCAGCTCTTGCTTCTTCTTCATTTGAAGCATTTAATTGCATAATAATTTGTTTACCAATTCTAACATCTTTAACAACTTCTTTAAATCCTAAAGTATCTAAAGCATGATGTGTTGCTTTACCTTGATCGTCTAGTACACCTTGTTTTAATGCTACATTTACAATTGCTTTCATTTATTACCTTCAATTTATATTTTTGCGATTATATCTAAAACCACCTTTAGTGATTTAAATACTAAAATTCTATTTACTTAATCTATCTAAAATAGTTCTATAACCATTTAAAATTTCATCTTTAATTGATTGTGGAACTTCTACTTCTAATTTTTGACCAGGACTTAACTCTTTTGATTTCTCTTTCCAGTTATCTGCTTTTCCAAAGTCTCTAAGGATTTGTTTATCCATTGAGATATATTCACCTGCTTCAAATTTCTCACGTGCAATAAATCTTGAACTCTCAGGAGTTAAAACTTCATCACCAAGAACCCATTCACCTTTTGAATTAATAAAAATTTCAAATTTTGTATCAACTACAACAATTCCATTCTCTTCTGCAAACTTAGTAAAATCTTTAAATAGTTTCTCCATGCTTGAAACAATCTCAGGGAATTTTTCTCTTACTACAGCAGTATTTAAAGGCTCATCTTTAATTCCTTTTGTTGTAGGAGTAAAGATTGGAGTTTCAAACTTATGCCATTGAGGTAAATCATTTGTTAACTCTAAACCATAAGGATCATTTCCTTTTTGAATAGCTTCATATAATGAACCTGTTAAATAATTTCTAAAAATAAATTCAAATTGAACAACATCTCCATCAATCTCTGCTTCTAATGGCTTACATAATTCCATTAATTGACATCTAGGTGCAACACTTAACGATGCATCAACAGTCTCAGATAAAATAGCTGTTCTAATTCCAGAATCTTTTGCGAACTGTGCTCCGCTATTTGAAATAGCTGTTTGAGAAACACCTTTTCCTTCAATCTCTAAGTTTAAAGGGATATCAAATACTGAACATCTATCACTTCTTACTAATAATACTTTTGGGTCATTTCCTGGACATGTATAAAGATCCGCATTTTTTCCAATGTAGTATAAGTTATATCCTAACTCTTCTAATTCTGAAATACCTTTTTGTGATGTAGTTTTTTTTTGATTCTGGCCAAAGACCATTTGCTACAATATCACTAATTTTCATTCATTTTCCTCCAATTATATTTTTTATTTATTGATTATTATTAATGATTTTAAAATGCCAATACTTGTATTAAGCTGGTTATCTTTTAAAATCTGTTCTTTTGTAATAACTTTTTTATTTTTTGGTTCAATTTTTTCTTTTTTTACACCATTATCTTTATCAAGTTCTACTTCTAAATGTTTCTTTAAATCTGCCTCTTTGATTTTAAATTCTGAATCATTTTCAGTAACTACTTCACCAGGAAAAGATATTACATCTGGAGTAATTCCTTTAGCTTGTATAGTTCTACCACTTGGTAAATAGTATTTTGCAATAGTTAATTTAATATTTTCACTTCTATCTTGTGTAATTGGTAATATTGCTTGAACAGAACCTTTTCCAAATGTTTTTTCACCTATTACAACTGCTCTTTTGTGATCTTGCAATGCTCCAGATACAATTTCAGAAGCTGATGCAGAGCCACCATTTACTAATACTACCATCGGCACTTTAGTTAATGTATTTACTCTTTTTGCTTTAAACTTTTCTTCATCTTCAGCACTTCTACCTTTTTGAGAAACAATTACTCCCTCATCCACAAATAAGTCTACTACGCTAATTGCTTGTGTTAAAAGTCCTCCAGGATTATTTCTTAAATCTAAAATAATACCTTTTGTATTTGGTTTATTTTTTATTGCTTTTCTAAGTGCAGTTGTAACTTTTCTATCAAAACTTGCAACTCTTAAATATAATAATTCTTCACCTTCTATTGCCTTTGTAAATACAGAAGGAACTTTGATAATATCTCTAATAATATCTATTTTGATTGGTTTATTATTACCTTTTCTAACAATTGTTAAAACAATAGGTGTTTTAGGTTTTCCTCTCATTAGAGAAACCGCTTCATCTAAAGTCATATTAAGTGTCGATTTATCATCAATTTTTAAGATAATATCTCCAGCTTTTACTCCAGCTTTATAAGCAGGTGTTTCATCAATAGGAGAAATTACAGTTAAGGCAGAATCTCTCATTCCAACAGTAATCCCAAGTCCACCAAATTCACCAGCAGTTTGGATACTCATCTCTTTTGAAGATTTTTTATCTAAAAATGTTGAATGTGCATCAAGTTCTTGCATTAAACCTTTTAAAGCTTTGTTTACAATCTCTTCAAGTTTTACATCATCTACGTAATACTTTTCAACAGTTCCAATAACCTGAGTTAACTTAGATAAAGACTCAAATCTAGTTTGATTCGATTCTTTTACTTCTTCTTTTGCAACAATAGATTGTGACAAAAATAAAAATACTGATATTGATAATAAAATTTTACTCATTAGTTGCCTTTTATTTTATACTTATTAAGAGGTAGTATTATATAAAATTTTATATAAAAGTAAGATTTTATAATTTTTTTTGTATTATTTAGTCTTAAATTTTTATAGAAGGTTTTAAATGAGTTTAAAAGAAAATGTTGACTATGTAAAAGATGAGTTAAACACTGAAGAGAAGTTTTTAGAAAGCTTTGTTAAAGTTGAAAGATTTTACAAAAAAAAATAAGCTACTTTTAATTGCTGCATTAGTACTAATCGTTGGTGGAACAATTGCTTACTATACAACAAAGTCAATGCAAAATCAAAATAAACTAGAAGCAAATATTGCATTTAACACACTAATCGAAAATCCAAAAGATAGTGCTGCTTTAACAACATTAAAAGATAAAAATCCTCAACTATTTGAAGTTGCACAATATATGCAAGCAGTTAAAGAAGGTAAAAATTCAGATATTCAAGTAAAATATTTGAAAGATTTAGCACAATATCAAGTGGCATTAAAAGAAAATGATTTAAATAAATTAAACTCTGTATCAATGCAAAATGATTTTTTATTAAAAGAGTTTGCCATTTTTAATAAAGCATTAATACTTGCAGAGCAAGGAAAGTTCGAAGATGCAAAGGCAACTTTACAACTAATTCCAGCAGATTCTAAAGTAGCAGAGTTAGTAAAAGTATTAAAACATTACTTAGTAACAAAATAAGGAAAAACAGATGAAACACCTATTACTTTTAGCAGGATTAATTTTTGTTCTTGCAGGTTGTGCAGGTAAAGAGTTCTATGAACCAGAAGATACTATTGGGGATTATGACAACAATAAAGCATCACTAAATGGAGATATTATATCTATGAATAAAGATGGTGCTACTTTAGATAGTGGTGAAATCATTACTAAAAGAGGAGTTTCAAAATTTAAAATTCCAGAAGGTTATAACTTTTTAAATATTAGTGATGAAGTTGTAATTTCATCAAACTATAAAGATAAAGTATTACTTGACAAAAGAGAAATTGAAGTAGGAGGAGTAGTTATTGCTGCGACTTTAAAAGATAATAAACTTGCTTTACTATTTTCAAATAATTCAATTCAACTTTATGATATAGACACAAATAAAATTCTTTTAAAAGAGTATTTTACACATTCATATGTAAATGATACAAGAATTGCAAACCCTCACTTTATGAGTAATATTATTCTTTTCCCTACACTTGATGGAAAGATTATTGTTGCTTCAAATGCAAGCAATAAAGTAATCAAAAATATTGTGGTAGATGCAGATGGACAATTTAACAATATCATCTTCTTAGATGTAATTGATGACACTTTAGTTGCTGCAACTGCAAATAAAATCATCTCTGTTGGAGATGGTGTTTTAAATATTAAAGATTATAGTGTAAGAGATATTATTACAAAAGATAAAAATATCTATATTGCTACAATTGATGGACAAATTATTAAAACCGATATTTCATTAAATATTATGGATAGAAAAAAATATAAATATGCAAAAATTTACTCATTAGCATATGGTACATCACTTTACGCACTTGAGTCACAAGGTTATTTAATCAATATCTCAGAAGATTTCAAAACTGATAAGATTTATGACTTTGATTTTGATAATGAGAAAAAAGTTATTGCTTTAGGAGATACAATTTATTATAATGATGAATATATCATCTTAAAATAATTTAATATTTTCAAATACAAGAACAAAAGTATAAGTAATTTGCTGTACAACTTCATAGTGTAAAAGTTCCTGATGGGATTAAGATAGAGGAAAAGAAAGTTACTGGTGAGTTTGAACATATGATTCTAAGAAATAAGACTCCTTTATTAGTACAAGAAATATTAAATACTCAAAAAGTATAGGTAGTTAAGAAATCTTTCTTAAACTACCTTCTGTTAAACTTTCATTATATAAAAAACAGGAAACTTTATGCAATACTACTATAAAACACCATTTGGAATATTCTTCATAGCTACTGCACCTTACGGTGGATATAATCTAAAACTAGATGATGATGTAGTTAATTGGTCAGAAAAAGCTGAAGATTTAGCACTACAAGTTTATGAAAAGACTTCTGGTTTTGAGGATTGGGACAACTCTGATATAGAAAATATACCTACAAATTTAGAAGCTTGGCAAGTTAAAATTTAATACCTCTTTTATTTTATATATATTTTACTTCATAAGAATGGTATGATGAGAATAATATCACTTTACAAAAAGGTGATAAAATAGAAATCTAAGACTTTAGATTTCTATTTGCAATATTCTCAATCAATACAGTTGCATATGAACCTTTTGGAAGAGAAAACTTTACCTTACACTTACTAGTCTGCTTATTGTAATTTACAGATATATCTTTTGGATATACAATGGCATCTCTTCTATAACCTTTTTCTTGGATATATATGTCATCATATTTTTCTTCAATAGTTCTTGCCTCATGCATACTTCTAAAAGCTTGACGTCCAGGAAGTAATCCTGTTGGAACTATTTTTTTATCTTCAAAATCTTTTAGAATCTTTTCATTTAAATTTTTTGGAGTAAAAAATTTATCCTTTGAATATTCTCTAAAAACATCTCCAGATAAAGGTTTAAAAGTGTCATCAGCTTTTTTTTAATCTTTCTACTAACCATTTATTAAAAAAATCACTTTGATAGGCAGAAATTAACATCTTAGATATTTTCCTATCTTTTATAATCAAATCTTCATATATATATTTTCTAGCTTTTTCTAAATTCTCTTTTCCCTCAAAACCAAATCTTTGAAACCCAAAATAGTTTGGCATCCCAACTTTTGAGATTTCTTTTAAAAGTTTTTCAATTTTTCCTACATCTTCCATTTTTACATCATGTAAATTTATTTCAAATCTATTTCCCTCTAAATCACCAATATTTAATTTTGTACCATGAAGAGTTGTTTCTAAGATTTCTATTTTATTATGTCTAAAGTTTTTTAAATCTTTTGCATATTTTTTAGGAATAGATATATATTGAGTAGTAGTTGCATTTTTATCTTTTAATCCTGCATAACCTAATTCATTTTCATAAACACGAAGACCTTTGGCTAAACTTTCTATTAAATCCCAAGTTCCTAATTGCTTTTTCTTTATTTTTGCAATAATAAAATTTCCACGTCCTGTAAACTTTATTGGTAGTTCCTCAACTATAAAATCATCAACATTTTGATAGAACTTAAAGTCAATAGGCTTATGTTTTTGTATAAATTCTCTTTTTATCATTTCTTATCTTTTTTAAAATTTTGGTATTATATAATAGTTTATCATTTAAAAAGGTTTAATATGGATATGCAGAAAATTGAAGCAATTATAAAAGAGTTTTCTACAAAGCGAGATTGGGAAAAATTTCATAATCCAAAAAACCTAACAATGGCTCTAAATGTAGAAGCTAGCGAACTATTAGAGATATTTCAATGGCTAAGTTTAGAACAAGCAGAAAATTTAAGTGATGAATAAAAAAGAGCATGTAAAACAAGAGATAGCTGATATTGCAGTTTATCTTATTCGAATTTGTATGCATTATAATATTAATTTAGAAGAAGCAATAATAGAAAAAATGAAATTAAATGAAAAAAAATACCCTTTAATAGATGAAAATGGAAATAAAATAGAGTATGGAAAAAAGAAGTGAAAAAATATATATAGCAGGACCTGATGTATTTGAACAAAACTCTATTGAATTAGGAAAAGAGTATGTAACACTTTGTAAAGAGTACGGTTTTAAAGGACTTTACCCACTAGATAATGTAATCAACTTCAATCAGCCAAAAAAGAAAATAGCTCAAGATATTTTTATAGCAAATAAAAACCTTATAGATGAGTGTGATATTGTTGTTGCAAACTTAAACTCTTTTAGAGGCATGGAGAGTGACTCAGGAACAGTTTGGGAGTGTGGATATGCAACTGCACAAGGCAAAAAAGTGTATGGGTACCTTTATAGAAGTAGTGATTACCATGAACAATTCCCTGATAGTGAAAAATTAGCTAGTAAACATGGTTTTACTGATTTACAAGGGAAAACTATAGAAGATTTTAACTATCCTGTAAATTTGATGATTGCTTGTTCTGTTGAAGAAATTTTCACAGGTAATTTTGAAAATGTATTAAAAAATATAAAAGAGAAGGAAAAAGAAAAAGAGTCTATACAAGCTTTGTAAACTCTTGATATAAACTATCAGATAAAGGTTTTTCTAGTTTCAACTCACAATCAATTGGTTTATCATTTTTATAAGAAATTGTATTTGCTAAACCTAAATATATAAAGCCTTGTGTTTTTTTATCAACTTGAGTAAATTTTCTTGCAAAAATATGTAGTCTTACTTTTTCACTATTATTATTTATTAATCTTTTTCCATCACCTCTATCTTGTGAATGACTTGGCTTACTAGAATAGGTAAAAACATCTTTAGATAAAAAAGCATTGTTATATTTTTCACCTTTTGTAAACTTATCTTTTTCAATACTAAAAAATAGAAAAAAATCATTTTTATACTTTAAAAATCCACTACCTCTAAAAGAGCTATGAATTTTATCAAAGTTACAAAGCTGAGCTATATTTAGCATATTGTATTTCTCATACAGTTTTAAAAATGGTAAACCATAGTTCTTTATTCCAAATGAGTTTTCATAAACAAGCAAACCATAATTTAAACTATCTTCTAAAAGTTTTTTATATTTTAAATTATCTAAAAGTATTTCAAACTCTTTAGTTCTTTTTATCTTTTCATCTTTAAACTCTACAAGTTTTAAAACTCTTTGTTTTTGAGCACTATCAAAATAATCTTGATTTAAAAACTTAAAAGAGTGAAGAATAGTATCTTTATTTACATCTTCTAAATACTTTTCTAAAAGATATAAAGCAGTTTTTTTATCGCAACTTTTATTTTCAAGAAGATACTTTAATATAACAAATTCATATACTCTTTTTATAGGAAGTAACCCATCAATAAATCTTATTGCTTTTAGGAAATTTTCATCGGCACAAAGAGATTTCAACTCTTCATTTTTTTCTACTTTTGTTACAAATTCAATATAGGATTTTGAACTGCTAATAAAATCTAAAGGATCTATCAATTCATCACTTGATACATAATCAAGCAAATTTGGTATTCGACCTAGGGTCTGTTTAAAATCTAAATATTTTTCTTTTAGATATTTAAAATTGTTGAAATTTTCTTTATCAATTTGTTCTAAAATTCTCTGTTTTGAGATTTCATCCATAAAAATATGTGCATTTTTTATATTTGAAAAATTGTTTAATAAACTTAATTTTACACTATCTTTATCTAAAGCTTTTTTTCCTAAAAGTGCAAAAGCAACTTGATAAGCTCTATTATGATTTCCTATAAAATCTAAAAGAGTTAAAAACTCTTTATTTTTATATTTTCTTAAACCTCTTCCTAGCTGTTGTATAAATACAATTGGAGAGTTTGTTGGACGAAGCATCATTATTGTATTTATAGAAGGTATATCAACTCCTTCATTGAAAATATCAATACTAAAAATCACTTCTAAACTATCTTCTTCATTTTCTAGTCTTTTTATAACTTCATCTCTTTTTAAAACTGTGTCTTCACTTGAAAGAAAAATAGAAGAGATTCCTCTTTTATTAAACTCTTCACTCATAAATTTTGCATGTTCTTTAGAGATACAAAAACCTAAAGCTTTTCTTTTATTTCCTGAGTTTCCATAAAAGTTTAATTTTTCGATTATATAATCAACTCTTCTATTTACCATCAAAAACTTTGCTATTTGAGATATATTTGTTAAATCTATTTTTTCATAATCAAGTTCTTTTATATCACTTATTCCATAATAGTGAAAAGGCACAATTAAATTATCTTCTAAGGCATCATTCAATCTTATATCACAAGCAATATTTTCATCAAAGACTTCATAAATGTTAGCTTCATCCATTCTATTTGGAGTTGCTGTAAGTCCTAATAAAAATTTTGGATTAAAGTATTCATAAACCTTTTTATATGAAGGACTCGTTATATGATGAGCCTCGTCAATGATTATTATAATCAAACTCATCTTTTTTAAATTCATTTAAATTCAAAGATAGAGATTGAATTGTTGCAAAAAGAAAATCTGCTTTCTCTTTTTTATTTCCAGTAAATAGGGCACACTCTTTTTTACAAATATTTTCAAAACTCTCTTTAGCTTTCAAAAGTATGTTTTCCCTGTGAACTATAAAAAGTAGTTTTGATGGATTGTAGTTTCTAACATCAAAGGCAGCTAAATATGTTTTTCCTGAACCTGTAGCAGAAATAGCCAGTGCTTTTTTTTGATTATTTGCTCTTAAAAAAGCTAATTTTTCTAAAGCTTGTTGTTGCATACTATTAGTAGTAAACTCTTTTTTATAAGTAAAACTTTTTTGTGAAGAGAGATTTTTTTGAAAATTACTATAAATCCTTAAAAATTCATCATCTACATAAAAAGATTTATCCCAAAGTTCTTGAAACTCTTTATCCACTTCTTTAAAAAATATATCATCTTTTTTTGATAAAGTTTTTACATTCCATTCAATATTTGATTTAAAAGCACTTGCTGTTATATTTGAAGAGCCAATGACTATTTCATAGCTATCTTCTAGTTCAAAAATATAAGCCTTACTATGAAATCCAACAGAATCACTATCATATATTTTAAGTTCTAAGTTTTGAAAAGAGTTAAGTCTTTCCAATGCTTTTACTTCTGTAAAATTTAAATATGTTGAAGTTAGTATCTTTCCTTTCACTTCTCTTTGTTGACATTTTTTTAAACTATCAAGTAAAAGTTGTGTTCCACTATAGTTTATGAAAGCCACATTAAAATAAAAAGATTTACATTTGTCTAAAAGAGCTGTAATATAGTTAAAAAAATTTGATGTTTGGTTATTTGTAATTAAGTAGTTCATTATGCTAGCTAAAGTTTGTAAG
>JDSF01000464.1_pt1 | contig 13523 bp, 13 predicted proteins | sample 199441 | NCBI WGS metagenome assembly JDSF01 (sample SAMN02592751, study PRJNA231836) | bioreactor metagenome | isolation source: continuous culture bioreactor denitrification-DNRA | place: Germany: Bremen
ACCTATGAGCCGGTATCGATTCCCAATTTGATCACCTAATTCACTCAGGCCTATTCTCACTCTTCTTTGCAATGAAGGAGAGAGAAATAGAGCCCTTACCAGCGTGCAATGCAATGACAGGAGAAGCCTGCTCCACGAACATTGGTTTGATCCCTGTTTTCTGTTCAACTATCTCTGAAACAGAGGTAGCCAGCCCTGCATCACCGATGTATGACAGGCCATATGAGTGAATACCCGTTTCACGATATACTTTCATGAATCGTCCAACTAAGGCTGAGATACTACCGGTTCTGGACAATCGTATACCGAGGAAGGCTCCACCACCTTCCTTGGACAGCCCTACCACTGGCTTAAGATTCAGCTTCAGCAACAAGGAACCAAGCCTCTTGGGAATTCTACCACCTGCGACCATCATCTGGAGCGATTGGACCGACACCAATATAGAGGTACGCTCTGCAGTTTCTCTGATACTTTGTAAGAGAGCATCACCCTGCTCTCCCCTTGCAGCGGCTAGAGCCGCTTCTCCAGCTACAAGTCCTTGAGCAGAAGCGTTGAGCTTTGTGTCGATGATGGAAATATCGGCGCCTTTCTCTTGCAATGTTTTGGCTGCCAACCGATACGCATTATACGTGCCACTGAGCTTGGAAGAAACAGAAAGCACAACGATGTGCTCATAGTGTTGGGTAAGAAACTCCAGATGGCGCTGTATCTCCCCAATTGAAGGCATCGAAGAGGAGACCTTCTGAGGAAGCGTATCCATTATATTCAACAACAAGGAAGATGAAATCGTAATGCGGTCAAAAAAAGGAAGTCTCCCCGATCTGTATAATCTGTGGAATCCTATAGATTCGTAGCTCATCTACCACCTCTTGGGGGATATCGGCTGAGGAGTCAGTGACAATGACTGTACTGGAAATACGTGAACTGACAGCAAGCTGCTGCATGTACATGTCATCGACTTTTTGTTCCTCTATTCGGGAACAACGACCAAGCCGTTCAAACATCAAGGCAGGGTCATCAGTATGAATATGTATCTTCATCTGATCCTCATAGCTTCCAATTACCAGAGAATCCCCAAGACCCATCACGCACCTCTCACACGCTCCTCTTCCCCTTCAGAAATGCGAAGGAGAGCCTCCGTGCAGTACCTATACCGGCCATTCTCATGAGCATAGGAACTCTCCATCGATTCTTGAGCTACATGTACAAGCAAATCAGTTTCAGAGAACACCCTCGTAGGGTTCAGGATATACTGATCAACACCTTCCAGGATGGAAACAAATGCTTTTGCACCAGCATCCACTACCCCTAGGTGCTTGAGAAGTTCCATCTGGTTGGTTGTTTCTTTCTCCGCTTTTCGTGCTGCACGAAGGGCACGACGTAACTGAATAGGAATGGGAATATCAGAACCTTCTGCCCGGGAGAGTTGATTAGCCCAACTTCTCATAACAGTAAGTATGGTTCCTTCCATAGGTGTCTCAACTGCATTGTAGGCTGCAGTAACTGCAGCCTTTACTGAGTCTATGAGTGCGTTGACAGTGAGTTCCTCAAACTCCTTGGCTATGAGGGAGAACCCGTGAAAGAACTGGGCGACGATCATTCCAGAGTTACCCCTGGCCCCAATGAGAGCTGCTCGTGCAAAATTGTTTGAGATATCTGCAACAGACCCAGATCCATCAGTATTGGAGAGGATCGACTTGAGCGTATGGGTAATGTTCGACCCGGTATCTCCATCGGCGACCGGAAACACATTGATGGTGTTGATCTTTTGCATGTTTTCCCTAAGATGGTAAAATCCAAAGGTCAATGATCCATAGAGATCTTTTCCCGAAATGTTCATGCGCGCTCCTTGTCAGCTGATAAGCTGAATCTAGGTTCTGTGTGGTGCATCAGACGTTGTATGTTCGTCCTGTGAGTAAAGACAATCAACAAGGCAAGCATTCCCAGAAAAACCAATCTGGAATACTCGATCGGCTGCCCCTTGATACCGGAAAACAACAGATAGTAAGGGATAAGTGCACCATAGGTCATCATAGAAGCAAGGGAGATATACCGACTTATAAGTGCAACAGAAAAGAAAACAATCAGACCGGCAAGTATTGCAAAAGGGAAGAGGACGGCAATAACCCCTGCTCCGGTAGCCACCCCCTTGCCTCCCCTATGGGAAGGGAGAAAAGGAGTATAGATATGACCGAGAACGGTGACCATGCCAATGCACAGGAGAGGAATGGTGGTCAAGGTGAAGAATTGAATGGCGAGCAAGGAAGGAATCACTCCCTTGAACAGGTCAATCACTCCTACCATGACGCCAAAACGGAAGCCAAGTGTTCTACTCGTATTGGTAGCCCCAAGATTTCCGCTGCCCCTCTCGCGTAAATCGATATGCTTTCTCCTTGCAAAGAGATAGGCAGTAGGGATGCCGCCAAGAACATACCCAAAGAGACAGAGTACCGTTGTTACCAACAGATTGCTCATTAGGACCTCTTTTTTCCAGGGAATAAACAGAGAGGTCTGGCGTACATACATTTGGTAGTACTCCTCATTTCCATACTTCTCTTTCCAGGATTTCTCCAGAAGGTTGACTCCACTGACAAACAACAACAATAGGGTTATGAACACCGGCCCAAAAGCAACAAGGTAATATGCCCCTTCCAGATAAGGAAGAACCATAACAAAGATTCCCCACCATACCAAGATTTCACCAAAGTAGTTCGGGTGACGACTATAAGCCATACACCGGAGGTGATGAGCTTCTTGGGATACTTCTTCTTGAAAGTGTTTTTCTGATAATCGGCAACCGTCTCATAGATCAGGCCAAAGAGGGAAATGCCCAATCCAATAAGAAGGAAGGGATAGTTTATTTGCAAGTCAATCTGCCCCATTGCAAACGTCACTGGCAACAGAATAATCCATACCGCAGTTGCCTGGAGAAGCCAAAAGGTTCCGAATCGAACAAATGAATCACGTTTATCATCGAATCGATGGTCAACTTTGGTAGCAAGGATACGACTGAGCAGATAAGAGCCCAAACGCAAAGCCCAAAGAGACACAATCCCAAGCAGCATTGTTTGTAAAAGCGCTCTCTCTGCATGCAGCAGATATAAGTAGAGAACAGCAATCAAGAAGCTTAGGCTATATGAGAGATCTGTAACAACATCGGTCTTTCGTATAAAGGCATAAATAAAAAACAGGGTATTGATACCAAAGGATATGAAAAGGATTTCAAGAAAAAGATTCATAGATTTCTCCTATTGCAAATCGTATTCAATAAAGACATGTTAACAATAATTTATATTGGTCAGAAATGCAATCTTGGACGGTACTCGTCAAGCTAGTTTGCTATATTTACACAATGAATCTACAAATTTTAGTACACCAACATCATGAGATTAAACTTACTTGATCAACACCTATGCAGGGGTTTCCTTATGGAGTATTGGTTGCTTTCTCCAATTGCCCGAAGAGCCCAAGCTTTCGAATGCTTCTATAAAATTGCGATAATCAGTATACACTTCCCTATACATTGCTCTTTGGAGAGCAAGAAGAGGCTACTGGAGAAATTCCATCAGCGTGGAGTTCTTTGCCCACTGACCAGAATTCACTTTCGATGTTTGTAACTGGAGTCGACAAAGCTCATGTAGAATCCGCTCTTACAGATAGATATCAAGACACAATACGAGTGGATTTAACACAAATAGAGACATAGACAAGTATTTGCATCGTTTTATCAACATAAAATCATACATTGTTTATATTTAAAACCTTCAAGTGAAAGATTTTACCTATACTGATTGCTCACAGTGTCAGTTTTCAGTACCTTCTATGCATGCGAACAAAAAAAAGATACTTCTCTTGTTCATTGCACTACTCACCCTCTTCTCTCATGCACTCTTCTCAGAGGTGCAGGTTACCTATGAGCCGGTATCGGTTCTGAAATTTGAAAAGGGCCCCATTCCCTTTGACGCTCAACATTTCGTAGTTCAGATTGGAACACTCACCTTCACTTCAACAGACAACTCACTGTTTGACCCTACTATCTTTGCCTTGGACACCCCTATCCACTTTGGTTTCACGGGCCCTGTTACCTGGTATGAACAGAATGGACAACCAGTCTATGTAGAACAAGAGACTCTTTTTTTTAGAATGGCAAGCGTATCAACTATTAAAGGGTCAACTGGGTGGAATTATATGCACTCAGGTGATTTTCAGCATGGCCTGGCTGATTGGTACAACGGAAATATCAACACCAATCCATTTGTGGCAAAGATCTATCTTGTCAGCGACCAACCCGCCTCCATCTATCCTGACTATGCTAGCGATCCTTCAAATCATGGGGAGTATTACACGCAAACCACAGGAAGTTTTGGTGGTTTCAATGTTGTGGTGGCAGAAAACAATAGCGGCCACTACAACGGCTACGAATACGTTCCGGTAAACGGTCAGGAAATCCCAGAGGATGGGACGCCTCCTTCAACGGTAATTCCCTTCTTGGAAGGAGGAGGAAATACCCCTCCCCCGATAATCTATGAGAACCCAGATAATCCACTGCCAAATGTAGGATATCTGCTTTCCATCCTTGATGAAACAAATTTTTCCATCCAAAATGCGTATGGAACAGATAAGACCAAGATTGCAGAAGCCCAACTGGCACTGCAGAATGCTCAGAGTGGGAAAACGTATGGAGTGGAGGTTACCTTCAGCAATAGTGTGGGAAGCCAAACCTTCAGTTTGCATCTTGATGGCCAACGAACTCTTTTTTTTGCCATTCCTTATCGCCTTCTCTTTGGAGGAGAACCGGTCACTGGTAGCGTCCCCCCCCTCGATTGGGTCGGTCTTACTTCCAATGATCAAAATTTCCGCATGATTGAGGTTACAGGAATAGACCAGAGTCGTGCTGACATGGCACCAGCTGGACTGTACCAAGATACCATTACCATCAGTATCACGCCAAAAGATACGTTGTAAACCTCTGCCTTATTGCATAATCATGCAAAAAGTGTGTATTGTCTGAGCATACTAATCAGAGGATGGGCACTATGTTCGATATTGACTACGCCAAAACACCGGTTACCGATTTCTATGGAGTTAATTGCTTCACTGAAGTAGAGATGTGTAAGTACCTCAGCGACCCGATTATCAGGCAGCTGAAGGAAGTCCAGCGTGGTCAACGCGAACTAACCAGTGAATTGGCAGACTTTGTTGCAAGTGCGATGAAACAGTGGGCCCTCGCAAAGGGAGCAACCCATTTCTGCCATTGGTTCCAGCCTCTTACCGGGCTTACCGCAGAAAAGCATGATTCATTCATCAGCCCGACCAAGGGAGGGAAAGTCCTGCTCGAATTCAGCGGCAAGGAGTTGATCAAGGGAGAGGGTGATGCCTCTTCTTTTCCCAATGGAGGACTGAGAGCAACCTTTGAAGCACGTGGATACACTGCTTGGGATACCTCCTCCCCTGCCTTCATCAAGGACGTCAACGGGGTAAAAAAAACCTTATACATACCTACTGCGTTCTTCTCCTACAATGGGGAAGCACTCGACAAAAAAAAGTACCTTTGTTGAGAAGCAACCAAGCGCTCGAGAAACAGACCCTCCGCGTACTAAAGGCTCTGGGAAATTCCAAATCAAAACGCGTTATAGTCAATATCGGTCCTGAGCAGGAATATTTTCTGGTGGACAAGCAATTTTATGACCAGAGACCAGACCTCAGGCTCACAGGGCGGACTGTTATGGGTAACTTGGCAGCCAAGGGGCAAGAGCTGAATGACCACTACTACGGCACCATTGGGGATCGAGTAACTGTGTTCATGAGTGAACTCAATTTTGAGCTTTGGAAGCTTGGCATCAGTAGCAAGACTCAGCACAAGGAAGCAGCTCCCAACCAGTTTGAGATTGCAGTCGTCTATGACGCAGCAAATCTCTCCACGGACCATAACCAGCTTTTAATGGATGTACTTCAAATGGTGGCACTTCGTCATGGAATGGTTGCCCTCCTCCATGAGAAACCTTTCCTGGGAGTTAATGGATCAGGTAAACATGACAACTGGTCACTCAGTACTGATGATGGTACCAATCTTCTCAGCCCTGGAAACAATGTTGAGGATAATCTGCAATTCCTCGTATTCCTCACAGCTTTTATCAAGGCTATGGATGAATATGCTCCTCTTATCAGATGTGGAGCTGCCACAGCGGGAAATGATCATCGCCTCGGAAGTGCCGAAGCACCTCCTGCAATTATCAGTATCTATCTAGGAGAGCAACTCAGCACCATCCTCGATACCATTACGATGGAAGGCTGTTGCACCAAAAGCGACAGACAATTCGTGCAGATGGGAATGACCATGCTGCCTCAGCTTCCTAAAGACCTGACCGACCGAAACAGGACCAGCCCAATTGCATTCACCGGTAATAAGTTTGAATACAGGATGGTAGGGTCTTCACAGTCAATGGCAGGCCCCAATATCTATATCAACACCGCTGTCGCACAAGTTCTGGAGGAAGCAGCAAATCGTCTTGAAGCTGCAGAAGATATTGAACTTGAGTGCCACAACATTATTACGGATTTCTATCAGAAACATAAGCGCATTGTTTTCAATGGGAATGGCTATAGTGATGAGTGGAAAGCCGAAGCTAAAGAACGAGGACTTCCGGAATTCAAGGATACCGTCAGCGCACTTCCCCAGATGTTGAGCGAAAAAAGTCTGGACCTGTTCGAGAAACAGCATGTTTTCACCAAGGGAGAAATTACCTCCCGGCTTGAAATATATTTGCAGACCTACAGCAAACAGATCAATATTGAGGCTTCAATCATGGTGGAGATGTGCAGAAAATACATCATTCCCGCTGTTAGCGAATATGTGGGTAAACTGAGTGACACCATTGCTAAGCAAGAACGCATCAACCTCGATACTACATTGCAGAAGCGAAATGTTGGTATTGTCCAGAATGCACTCAATCAGGCAATTGAAGCAACTGAGTATTTGCATGTATGTGTGGCAAAAGCACTTTCCTTCAATGACCAAGTACTTAAGCAGGCACAAATCTATCGTGATGAAGTCGTACCTCAGATGCAGGCGCTGAGAAGTTACGTCGACCTTGCAGAAACATACACAGAAAAGCAGTACTGGCCATTTCCCAGTTATGATGACTTACTCTTTAGACTGTAGATACACCCTTGCCAAGGCTGAAGGACAAATGATTCAGCCTTGGTATCCGACATCATTCTTTGTGAGGTAAACCGTAGAATCCAGTCACTTTTTAGATGTTTCATGTCGCGTATGGTAACATCCTGCTTCCTTCCGCTGAAATTCAAAAGTATCAGTCGCTTTTCACCATCATACTCTCGTATATAGCAAACAGTGTGTTTGTTGTTCGTTTTAAGATACGAACAAGTTCCACGTCTAAAGATAGACTCTTCCCTCCTCATTGCAATCAACGCACGATAATAATGAAGCATGGATGAAGCGTCTTGCTCTTGTTCTGCCACCGAATAGGATGCTGCATCCGGTGCGAACGGAAGCCAACTCTCTCCTTCAGTAAAACCATAACCTTCTTCAACAGACCAAATCATTGGCCCTCTAGCAGGATCTCGTCCTGGATGAACTGGCCAATAACGTTTTCCAAGAGGATCGTGAATAGCTTTCCAAGGAACTTTGGAATCAGGTAAACCCAATTCTTCACCATAATATAGGAATATTGAACCCCTCTGTGTGAGTAGAAACAGAGAGACCAGCTTCGCTTTGGCTACATTACCTTTAAGTCGGCTCATTACCCTAGATATGTCATGGTTATTTAATACCCAACTCGGTACTCTATTTTTACCTATTGCTTCACACCATCGTTTTGCACCTCGTTGCCACTTAACGGCATTGAATCGCGTGTAAGCAAGTGAAAAGTCAAATGAAAGATGGAGTTCATCCCTGTTCCTACCTAAAAAGGAAGCTGCCAATTCCGGCTCCCCAGGCAACTCAACCATGATCTCACCCACCAGCATCCTATTTGGGTATGTATCGACCAATTGACGCATCATTCGAAGTTTCTGGTGGGTTCCTGGCCTATTCCTATCAAAAAAATATGTCGTTGCATATCATACGGCCTTGGACGAGATCCAACAATTTTCGGATTGCTTCTGAGCGTTTTATCTTTGACTATACAATTGATCACATCAAGCCTGAATCCATCAACACCACGGTCCAACCAAAATTTCAGAATCGAGAACATTGCATCTACAACTTCTTGATTCCTCCAGTTTAAGTCAGGCTGCTCCTCCAGAAAGGAATGGAGATAATATTGCTTACGTGATTCATCATATGTCCAGGCTCGCTTCCCAAATGCTCCATGCCAGTTATTTGGTATCGTATCACTCCAGATGTAATAGTCAGCTTTATCATTGTCCCTTGAGAGTCTGCTCTCTTGGAACCATGGATGTTCTATAGAGGTATGATTAAGCACCATATCAAAGATTACCTTGATATTTCGGTTATGCGCTTCTTGAATTAATTGGTCTAAATCATCCAATGTACCAAATACAGGGTCAATATTCTGGTAATCTGAGATATCATACCCAAAATCGGCCATAGGTGAGTTATAAATCGGGCTCAACCATATAGCATCAATGCCAAGTGACTCAAGGTAATCCAATCTTCTGATAATACCCTGCAGATCACCTATACCATCCCCATTTGTATCCTGGAAACTACGTGGATAGATCTGATACACGACACACTCTTCCCACCATGCTACTGCCATTTCTGTACACCTCACACAAGAGTATACCGCATGATGGATGAGAGCTCAAAAGAGAAATCGAGAAAAGAGGAATCACAGCAAAAATATTGTCTATAGTATATGTATTGCACTAATATTGTATGTATTTCGATTGTTATTATATCTCTTGTAAGAGTCAGTTGAATTTTTTTGCCACTGTAAGTCAACAGAAAACTTTCCAGCTTAGGACAACTAAATAATTGCCACTTCCCCCCCCAGAACTCTCTAATGTGTTGATAACTACATCGCACAAGGAGAATTCATGAAGAGAAGTGACGCACAAGTAATAGTATCACAAGCTCAGGAAGAGTTGAAGAAACAAGGCAAAGATCCATGGAATATCAGCTTGCTATCAAAGTTGACAGGGATAAGCCGCCCGACCCTGAGGAAATACAAGAATGAGGGATTCATCCACACACATGGAAACAAGGGAAGGAAACGTCCTTCAAAGCTTGAAGGCTTCAGGAAACTGATTGATGAGCTTCTAGCCAAAGGGGTTAGCAACAGTGACGTTGTTTTCACGAAGACGAGGAAGGCCGGCTACCGTGGTGGCCTGACCACAATCAAGGTGTATATTGCAAAGAACAAGCATCTGTGTCCCAACACGGTGCGTACTTACAAGGTGGTAAGAGGCAACCGCGGAAGGCGCTACCGATTGGGATCCGGGGACTGCTTCCAGATGGACTGGGGCTTTGTGAACACGATTGACAGCCAGGGACACTTGCAGAAACTGGCATGTTTTGTGATGGTTTGCGGGCATTGTGGGAAACGGTACGTGGAATTTTTTTCACAAACGCAAGGCAGGAGAACCTGTTCATCGGGATGCTCCACGGTTTTGCCTATCTAGGAGGTATTCCCGAGAGGGTCATGACCGACAACATGAAAAGCGTATGTCTCTCAAGGTCTGGTACAACCATCAATTGGAATGAGAAATACAGGGATTTCATGCTGTTGCTAGGTTTCTCGACAACACTCAACAAACCCTATCATGCTTTTACAAAGGGCCGTGTGGAGCGGCTCGTGAGATATGTAAAAGACAATTTCGTCCCCGGAATTGAATATGAGCACCTGGGTGACCTGAACCAGCAAGCCCTGCAATGGTGCAATGAGAAAAATGCATTGGAGCATCGCGGCCTGCATTGCATTCCCAATGAGCGGCATGCCGGTGAATCCTTCTCGGCGCTGCCTGATGATAGGAGACTGTTCCCATACCTGGCACCGGAGAGAAGCATATCCTTCGATGGGATGGTGTCTTATGAGGGATACCGCTACGGGATTCCCCTCACCTACCAAAGGAAGACATTGCGCATTCAGCGCGAGGGAAGCTTTGTGACATTGCACAGCCATGAAGGAGAAGTCCTGTCTTCGTTTGCCTTGGACTGGGTGACCAGGGAATACTACTGTGAAAATCAGTGGGACCTTCCTGGAGAAGAACCGGAGGAACAGCCCAGCCAACCTCCTCGCCCTGTAATGATGCGCCAATGCAATCCCATTCATGCATCATTGGTAGGCGATGGTATCGATCTGAGCATCTATGACCGGATAGTGTCACAAATGGGAGGTGAGCAAGATGCATGACCTCTATGTTGATATTGCCAAGAGGCTGAATGATCTGGGGGGGTGAGAATTGAGGAATGCGAGGTCGCTGCTGCTGCAACGGAGATCAAGGCTGACCATTCGGCACTCACGCTGACCGATCGGATACTCTCCCTTGCTCTCCAGAAGAAAAATGAGCGTACGGTGGAGACCTTGCGCAAATTCAGCAGGATTCCCGTCCACAAACGGCTGGAGGATTTTGACTTCTCCTTCCAGCGACCATCGATGAGAAGCAGATCAAACGCTTGGCGACTCTGGGGTTTGTCCATGCGCAGGAGAACGTTCTACTCATTGGGCCCCCCCCTGGTTGTGGGAAAAGCCACATAGCTATCTCCCTTGCAGAGATATGTATAGACCAAGGACTGAGGGCATACTACATCACCATATCGGACCTGGCGATGAAGCTTGTCGAGGCCAAGAAGGAAGGGAAGCTGAAACGGGTGATGGCAAGCCTGATGCGTCCATCATTGTTGGTGATTGATGAGTTGGGTTATGACCATCTGGATTTGGAAGCCTCGGAACTGATCTTCAAACTTGTGGCAGCCCGCTATGAGCAGAAAAGCATCGTGGTGACAAGCAACTTTCCAATCTCTCGGTGGTCAGAGGTGTTTGGTAGTGACGCTCTTACCCAGGTCATTGCAGACAGACTCATTCATCATGCCGAGATTATCAATATCAAAGGTAAAAGCTATCGCCTGAAGAATCATCTCTAGGTGTTTGAAGCCGATGGTTGGGAAAAGTGGAAAAAAAATTCAATTGGCGATGTAGTGGAAACATTTTTCCTGACTATCGGTGGAAAGTTTTAGACTGACTCTAACACTCTGTAATATACTTTTTGTATTACTACGATACTTTTTACGTTTGTTTCAATACATTTGTTTATCAATTGAGTCTATTTAAATCAAGATAAATTATTATATTATATTTGTACTATTTTTTACTTTTTCAATATAATTACAGTTTGCTTAAATATCTATTCAATTTTGTATCAATACATATACATATATTACCTATATCTAATTACGTATATTTCATATAGGTATACATTCAATTATTACTAAATTAACTAACTTTTTCTATCAAAATGCAGGGTATTATGAACAAGGATAGGGTATGGCTATTATAAGTAAAACGATCAATCCTCAGCATGTTTTTTTTGCAAATTCACGAAGCGAAAATCGTATTCCAGCAGCCCAACCTAAGCCCATGCTCTGGAATAGTTCTTCTAATTCTCTCTTGAAAGACGGTTCTATCGAAAACGTAGTTAGTACCTTATTCTCTTTTTTTTCCGCTTCTTCGGCTCATTTGAGAATAATTCCTTTGCTTTCTGTCCGCTAATGCTTTCATCCATAACTAATTCATTTTCCATATCCGGGTTTTTTTTCAGTGCCATACCTTATCTCCAAATATCTTTATTAAGTGTCTTGATTGCTCCTACAGTACTTTCTTTCAACCCTCGACCCCTTGCTTTGAATAGTTGAGGAGCATATCCTGCTTCCTGAGCTTTCCTAAAAAGAGGATCGACAGGTATCTTATATACAGTGAACACCCCTTCGCATGCAGCATTATAGATGTCTCTGTGTTGTTTTATCCTGTTGTCAAAAGAATTTATGATGATTTTAGAATGGCTCACCGTAGATCGAAGATTTTTTCTTCAATTTTGCCAATTCATCAATGAAAATTTCAAGTCCATCAAGGCTAAATACTTCAGGAGTCATAGGCGTGATGACTTCATTACTGGAGATAAGCGCTGCTCGTTCCAACCGACCGAGTCCTGGTGAGAGATCTAGAATTATTCTGTCAAAGGATTCTGAGACTTCATGAACCAAGTCCTGTAAAACAAATGGCTCTTCTGCTAACTTTGTTTCAGCATACAGTTTCAAAGTTCCACCTATTCCAAAGGTAGGAAGTAATGACATGTTCTGTATCTGTGGTATAGGAATGATAGCATCGTGGATATAGCACTTCCCTTGGACGACATCAGCTAATTCAAAAAAAAGTGGTGCTTCCTTCAAAAACCAAGAAGAAGCATTTCCTTGAGGATCGACATCAATCAACAACGTACGATACCCATCCAAAGCAGATTGGCAGGCGAGCGTTCCTGAGATGGTAGTCTTTCCTACACCACCTTTCTGGAGGTGGAATGATATTGTCTTAGCCATGGATTATAAACCTTAAGCCATAGTATATACCCAGTTCATCTGTCGTACAAGTATTATTCTGAATCAAGCAAGTATACAGTTAGTCTTATTTTATTTCAGTATCTAATATTATAGTAATCAATATCTTTACAATACATTTACTATAGTTACTAATGTTTTTTGCAATATAATACCATCTGTTGTTATATTTATTTTTTACTATTTCTGTATCATACTAACATTTTTTTATATAATTGAATTATATGATCATATTTCTTCAAATTTCGGTATACACAGGCACCATACACACTACACATCTTTCATCTTATTCAATTCTTTCTCTTCTGAACAAAGCGAAGCATACATACTGCATCAATACATCAACCAAATCCATTTATAGTAATATATGTTGTTACTGTATTGTATTGATTATATATAACATATATATATACATTTATTTTTAATATATTTTTTTTATTTGTATTACAATTTGTTTTTTTTATATCATAATTGATATTTTTTTTAATATATATATACTTCTTTATAATATTTTTTCTTATATTGCTTATATACTACTATAGTACCATATTCTACTATTCTCATAGTTTTATATAGTACTACAGTAGTTAATTCATTGATTTGTATATTGAATTACATGTTTATCAATACTAATATTCGCAGTATCCTGATATTACATCCCGCATCATATAGGCACTATCCTTTACGATTCTTTCTTGGGTCTTGTAGTCGACATATACGATGCCAAACCGTTTTGAATACCCAAATGACCATTCAAAATTATCAAGGAAAGACCATACAAAATATCCCTTTAATTTCACACCTTCATCAATAGCCTGTTGGCATATAGCAAAATGTTGATTCAGATAATCACAGCGCATTAAGTCATGCACTCTCCCATCCTCAACCACATCCTTGGCAGCACATCCATTTTCTGTAATGTAAATGGGTAGCCCATGTGTTTCATCATCAAAATAGTGCAACAACCGTAATAAGCCATAAGGTA
>JDSF01000465.1_pt1 | contig 13441 bp, 12 predicted proteins | sample 199441 | NCBI WGS metagenome assembly JDSF01 (sample SAMN02592751, study PRJNA231836) | bioreactor metagenome | isolation source: continuous culture bioreactor denitrification-DNRA | place: Germany: Bremen
CAGTCTCAGGATTAATCAACAACTTCAGGAGGATACAACGACTCAGTTACTTAAGGATGCTAGGGTGGTTGGTAAAGAAATGGATACTTTCTTTAGCAAGTACGGTATGTTGGTTCAGCAAATGGCTATGAACCCCGACCTTGTGAATATGGTTCTTGACTATAATGATAGATCTATGAAACGTCAACATCCAAACTATGACAAAGTTTCCTCGGTTCTACTTAATATTAAGGAATCAGATCCTAACCTAAGCTTAGTATGGCTTGGAATTGAACCTGTGAATGATCTAATTACAGATGATTATGGCTATGACAAAGGGGAAGACTATGATATGTCGCAGCGGAGTTGGTTCAAAGAAATGCAATCAAACAGTGGACTTACATATACGGATCCTTATCTTGATGGTGTTACTGGCGAATTGGTTATATCCATTTTATACCCAGTCACTAAAAACAATCAGGTTATCGGTAATGTTGGCATCGATCTCAAAATTACAGACATTGCCACTTATATGAAATCTTATCAGATTGGTGACCAGGGCTACCCCATATTGGTATCTAGTAAAGGGACTGTGGTTTATCATATTGATTCAGACGAAATAATGAATACCAACATCACTGAGAAAGAAGGTAAAATCGGCCTACTAGGACAAAAGATGATTGATGGAGAATCCGGCATAGATAGTTATACTTTAGATGGAATCGAAAAGCATTTCGCCTATGCGCCGATTACTGCTAACAATTGGTCTGTAGGCACAATTATACCTAAGTCAGAGACAGACCAAATAATCAATCGATTCGTTCTTATTAATATTGCCATGTTTATTGCAGCAACCCTAATCATCGCCATTACAATATATGCAGTTGTTAGTCACTCATTAAAGCCTCTGCCTAAACTACTAGAGAACATGACCAATTTATCCAAAGGCGCTTTGAATAAGCAAATGCATATAAGTAGCAATGATGAAATTGGCCAAATGGGTTCTGCTTACAATATGGCGACAAGCAACCTTAATACTGCTATTACCGAAACTTATAACGCTTCTGATGAAGTCAATACCTCATCAAGAACAATGGTAACAATCGCTAATGAATCACAAGTTGCTCTACAAGAGGTCAATCGTGCAATTACAGACGTAGCTGCTGGTACTAGCAAGCAAGCTGAATTAAGTTATGAAAGCGTCACTGTCATACATTCACTATCAGAAGAAATAGAGAACATTATCGACCGAACAGATGAAATCTATAAAAGAACCAATGATGTACAAGAATTATCTATACAAGGTACTTCTGCACTCTATAACTTGAATAAGCAATCAAACCACAACCAGTCGTCTATCGTTGCCATTAAGGAAATTGTTAAGAATATGGATACAGCTTCCAACGAGATCTCTGTTATTGTCGATCTTATAACATCGATATCTGACCAGACCAATCTCCTTGCTCTCAATGCCTCAATTGAAGCTGCAAGAGCCGGTGAAGCTGGCAAAGGCTTTGCTGTTGTTGCAGAGGAAATAAGGAAATTAGCTGAGCAAACCTCTACTGCAACAGAGGACATAAGAAATAAGATAACTCAGATTCAAGTCAAGTCATCCGAAGCTGTAGCGCAAACAGACCAATCCGACAAGATTGTCTCAGAAAACACCGCTATTGTGAAAAGTACAGAGAATGTATTTAATCAAATATTCACCAACTTGTCTTCATTGTTCAAAGTATCGGAAGAAACCAAAGGTGCTGCAACTGAAATTCGCATCAAGAAAGATCAAATCGTTGATTTTATTGATAATGTGTCAGCCAATTACGAGGAAACTTCTGCTTCAATGGAACAAATGAGTACCTCTACCACACAACAACTCTCAACCATTAATGACCTTAATGATGAGGCCAACAAACTTCATTCATTGGCAGATAGCCTTCATACACTCCTCGATGTGTTTGCAACCTAGATGTATTTGCAATCTATGTGAAAGAAGCCTGTATCCTCCCGGATACAGGCTTCTTTCTATCTATATTCCGTTGGTGTCATTCCATAAGCTTTTTTGAACACCCTTGCGAAGTAGAAGTAATTAGTAAAGCCTACATTCTCTGCTATTTCCGCTATTTGTAAAGTAGATTCTTTCAGTAATAAACAGGCTTTGTTAAGCCTTTTTTCAAGAATATAGCTTGTGAATGTCACACCAGACTCTTGCTTAAAGATTTTACTAAGGTAGGAGGTATTAAGAAAGTACTTCTGGGCAACGGATTGAAGGGTAATCTGTTCACAATAATGTGTGCTTATATAGTTAATCACTTCATCATAAACTTGGTTGCCTGACTGATCAATACTCTTGATTCTTAGAGATGCCATTATTTGCTTCGTTCTTTGACTTTCCCTTGCCTTATTAAATACTTTCTCAAAGGTTTCTTTATCAATTGGTTTTAGGCAGTAGTCAACCGCATCATATTGAATGGCTTTTTGGACATACTCATACTCTGCATGGCCTGATATAACAATGAAAACACCTTCATAACCATTGTTTTGAAGTTTCTGAATTAAGTCAAGACCGTTTAGTACTGGCATACTAACATCTGTTACAACAATATCTGGCAACAGAGATAGTATTTCTTCATATGCTTTAAGACTATTGGTTTGTGAGCCAATAACCTTTGCCTCATAGTCCTTCCAATTCATAAGTTGCTTAAGACTTTTGAGTTGCCAGCTTTCATCGTCTAATAAGTATACTTTTAGCATAGTACCTCCTCCATTAGTCTACATAACCACTGTTAATTCTCAAATACACATGGGTACCCTGACCTTCAACACTTTCTATTACGATGCCTGAGTCATCGCCATAATAATGTTTTAGCCTATGATGAACGTTTAAAATCCCAATATGTGTTTCATTGGAACAAGACAGTTCATCACAATCAAGAGCCTCATTGATTGACTTTAGTTTCTCAGATGAAATACCAACCCCATCATCAATAACACCAAATTCCAAGTAGGTTGAAGTTTCTCTTCCGGTAATTAGAATGTGGTTCTTATCATAGGAGTTTTCAACACCGTGTTGAATGGCATTCTCAAGGATTGGCTGTAGAATCATTTTCACCACTTTTGTTTCAAACAGATGGCCTTCAATGTCATATTCAACTTCAAAACTATTCTCAAATCGTATCATCTGTATCTGAATATAGGCGTCCACAATATCAAGCTCCTGGCTCAGAAGAACCATTTCTTCACCTTTGATGCTGTAGCGGAATATCTTCACCAAGGACATGGTCAATTTCTCAATCTCGCTCTGTCCATACAAAGAAGCAATGCTCTTAACTACGTTCAGTGTGTTATAAAGAAAATGAGGGTTGATCTGACTCTTCAAATAACTCAGTTCTGCCTCTTTTCTTGATATCTCAGCACGGTATAAGTGGCTAGTACTATGGACAAGGTGTTTGGTCAAGCGACTCACTTCGTCTAATAGACAATTAATCTCATAAGAAATATCACAAATCTCTTTGGCACCTTCTGGACTAATACGTTTCTTAAGGTTCCTATAATCACCTTGACTAATACTATTAATAAATAGATTAATACGCTTAAGGTGGGTTACAACATTCTTAGATATAAATAAATAGGAAATGACCAAAATACCACCAATTAGAATGCCAACTATTGCGAAATTCACCCACATTGACTCGAAGCCACTGCTTTGATCCACCTCAAAATCAATGGCTACTAGATGAATAGCCATATCATCAAATAACCATTCATTTGATGATATCAATTTAGACCCTTCAGATAATTGTTGATCTTTGATTGTTTTGTCAATGGAGGCAATAACATAACCACCATTGTCCGTTATGACATATTCACCAACATCACTTTTCATCTCATCAAGGAAAAATGTGTCATCAAGTACAAAAAGTAAAATCCCCTTACGCTGCCAAGTTGTTGTTGTATCATAAACACTGTTGCCAAAGACAAATTGTCTGCTCCCATCTTCTAGTATTACTTGACCAAGATATCTAGCACAGTCGATTGGCCAACAAGGCTAAACATAGGTTGTATTTGCTTGGTAAACTTTGGGTTATAGCCCATATTATAATTGATCGCATCATTATGAAAAATGATTCGGCTGATGGAATTGTCAAGAACACTGAGGTGGGTCACATAATCATCAATTATAATGGCACTCTCAAAAATCTCTCTTGAAGTTTGATCGTTAAATATATCAATGACAGCACGATTGAATGTGGCGTGGATCATCATATCTTTGATTTTTTGCAGTCTATTGTTCACATTGCTTTGTTTTTGCAGCAGGGCATCCTGCATATATTCTGCTTTTTGATCTTCCATTTGATGTCTTAACCCATCGTATAAGGTGAACATCATAATGAGACCCAATATAACCAAAATACATTCAAAATAGACCACATGTAGGCTTATGGACTGATGCTGAAAATATTTTTTGATAGATACAATCATTTTCCCTGTTTTTATTACTTTATTCATCTAATCACCAAAGTCACCAAAAGCTGATTGAGGGCACTCAATCAGCAGTGGTGAATTTCAAACTATTTAATTACTGAATTCCTAAAGCGTCAACTTTCTCGTTAACATCATTGATTGCGTCAGTTAAACCATATTGCTCATACTCCGCCAAAGCCTCAGCCCACTCTGCATCTGTATCACCATCTGACATGATAATTCTAAGCATGTCATCTGAGTAAGAGATACCAGCAACAACTGATTTACCTTCTGCAGGTAAGAGTTTTACGTCAAAGTTGGTTGGCATTGGCTCAATATTAGCCACTGAATAGTCCGTAAAATCATTAACCAAATCCATCAGGTCATCCCCAAATGTGGCTCTGTTTTTACCTGAATCAGCTATGAAGTTAATACCATCCCAAGCTGCTAATGAGTCAAGTACTGCTAGTGAAGGGTATTTCTCAGCCAAATTGACATAGACACCATCTTCATTTTTCTCAAGAAGAATGTTGTAGTTGTCGCTATCTTTTTCAAAATCAACGCCCTCGATACCATATAACTTGATTTCAGTCCACTCTGGTGATAGCAGCCAATCATATAACATCATTGTACGTTCCATCTCTACTTCTGACATCTTACCGTTAAAGTATGACTCAGACCAGAATGTCGTTTGTACAAATGAATGTTGTACACCTTCTGCATTGGCCCAAGGATAAACGATTGCTATAGCATCTGCAAAGTCTACATCATGATCATACTTGTCCCACATGGTTTTTAGCTCTTTCAAATGACCTGGTCCTACTTGTTGAGCGATAACCCCAGTCTTACCTTGGGCAAATTTGTCTTGTCCATCACCATTCTTCATAATTGCGAAGTCTTGGTCAAGCAATCCATCAAAATAAAGTTCCTTTATTTGCTTAATACCATCAAGTGTGGTTGATGCAACAAATGGTGGTACCCATTGTCCATCTTCGTATACCCACGCACCATTTAATAATTGTGGTGTCGTACCTAGGTAGAACACATCCAACATGGCAATATTCTTGTGAGTGATACCAATAGTATCTGCAACACCATTACCATCTGGATCTTCATCAACAAATGCTCTAAGGACTGTTTTGTATTCTTCGAAAGTCTTAGGTACTTCAAGTCCCAAGTTTTCCAACCAGTCTTTACGCATGATTACCCCTCTGTCATATCTCCAGTAATCTGTTGATGGGTAATTAAGACGTGGAATCATGAAGAATTCACCATCTACCTGAAGTGGCGTTACGTCAGGTTGTTGCATTACTTTTTGGATATTTGGATAGTTAGATAAGTCACTTGGTAGTGGCTGTATCACACCTTGGCTAATCCATGAGTTATAAGTATCTGTGTTGAACTCATCAATCGCAAAGATATCAGGTAATTCATCAGCGGCAGCCCATAACTTATACTTCTCTTTATAGTCTGACCAGGAAACACCTTTTGATGAAAAGCTTACATTGAATTTTTCTTGTACATAATCAAGTACTGGATCATTTTCACCGAACTTGTCTGCTGCACCCCAAAAACCGACGCTTAATTCAACCGGTTCTAGTTCCACTGCCTCAGCTTCTGCTCCTGCTGCCTCAGCTGATTCATCTGTTGCCTGTGCTTCTGCTTCTTCGCCTGCCTCTTTTGCTGGTTCAACTTGCGTTTCAGATTTACATCCCGAAATCGAAACCACTAAAATCATTGCCAGTAAAATAGCCAGAACTTTTCTTAAATTTTCTTTCATCTTGATAAAACCTCCCTAATTCGTTTTCATGTTACTCTTTTATTGAGCCAACCATTACCCCTGCTGCAAAGTGCTTCTGGAGAAATGGGTAAACCAACATAATTGGTACAATTGTCACAACAACGGCGGCCATCTTTATGCCTTCGCTTGTGGTTTTCTTAAGTGTGGAAATCATTGACTGAGCCATGTTGTTACTTGCCATGTTGCTAATATCAATCAGCAGTTCCCTTAAATACAACTGCATTGGATACTTATCTGGATCTATTAGAAATAACATTGCCAACCACCATTCATTCCAACGATCAACAGCATAAAACAATGTAATTGCCGCTATGGTTGGCTTACTAATGGGAATAATGATGCTTATAAGTGTTCTTAAATAAGAAGCCCCATCAATTTTGGCTGACTCTTCAAGTGAAGCAGGAATGCTTCTGAAGTAGTTCATCATAATAATCATATAAAAAGTGTTAATGGCATTTGGTAAAAAACATAACACCAATCTTATTAATCAATCCCAAGCTTTTGATGTTCATATAATAGGGGATTAAGCCTCCATTGAAGAACATGGTAAATAGGATGAATGCCATTAAGAATTTTCTGCCAGGCAATGATTTTTTAGCTAAAACATAGCCTCCACATATGGTAATCGTAATACTAAGTGTTGTTCCAACAACAGCAATGAACAATGAAACACCAAAGGCTGTTGTAAATTTCCCGCCATCAATAATGGCTTTATAAGATGATATGTCAAAGGACGTTGGAATCAAGTACAGCTGCTGCTCAGCTATAGATGATGGTGTGGCAACTGACTGAATAACCACACTATAAAACGGCAATATCATCAATAAGGCAATCAGTATGCATACAAAGTAAATCAAATAGTCTGCCAGGTTCTTTTTTCCTATCACATGATTCCCTCCTGACCTAATTTCTTTGTTGTTGTGTTGGCAACAACAAGTAATACACAATTGACAGCTGACTTAAACAATCCCACAGCCGCCGATGAGCTAAATGAAGCACCTTGTACAAATGTTCTCCGATAAATAAATGTGTCTAGGATGTCTGCCACCTCATAAACACCTGGATTGTAAGTGTTTAGAATCTGATCAAAACCACCTAGGTTCATAATCTGACCAATCTTGAGAATTAATAAGATAACTATTGTTGGCATGATTGAAGGTAATGTAATGTAAATAATACTATGCCAGCGATTTGCTCCATCTACTTTTGCAGCTTCATATAAATTAGGGTTAATCCCTGCTATTGCTGCCAAGAAAATAATGGTACCCCAACCCATTTCCTTCCATATACTAGACCCAAAAATAAATGGTCTAAAATTATCCGCTTGAGCCAGAACATTCACTTTGTCCATCCCAACCATCTGTAAGAAACTGTTAACAACACCAGAATCACCGAACATATTTATGGCGATACCACTGATAATTACCCACGAAAGGAAGTGAGGAAATGTATAAACAATTTGAAAAAATTTCTTTGCCTTACCACTTCTTACTTCATTTATTACCAGGGCCAAGGCTATAGGAATTGGAAACTCATAAACGATCCTACCCATAGCAATATACAATGTGTTTTTTAGTGCCTTCCAAAAATCTGTTAACTTGAACATCTCTTCAAAATATTTGAAGCCTGCCCAAGGACTGTCCATAATGCCAAGACGGTAGTTAAAATCTTTAAAAGCAATAATTGCCCCATACATTGGTTTGTACATGAATACCAAATAAAATATAAGCACAGGTACTAATATCATGTATAAACCTCGGTGTTTATAGATTTCTCTCAAAACCACCTTAAGATTTGTTCTTTTATTTAAAGCAATGTCTTTCATAAATCGACCCTTCCATTCTTTAAATGTTTCTATAACCCAATTATAGAGACAGCCACACATGTTTCATATGGCCTACATCCGCCTTAATATATACTTTCTTCTCCTTTATCACACGCCATATACGGTGCCAATATGAGAAACCTCTTCCCAAAATACACATGTTTTCTCAATGCCATTAACCTTTTTCTTAATAAATGGTAGTGAAGCTATTTCTAATTCTTCAATTACTGTAATATCCCCATTCACATAGGACTTAATTCGCTGACTGCTACTTTGCAAACGCTCTTTAAGGCCACCTGTTCTTAGATCAAAACTTTCAATGCCAAATGGCTTATGTATACTATGCCAATACTTGCGGTAATCATTTTGGTAGCCACTTAGATCATCGATGATACAAGGGATAAGTTCATCACAAATGACCATCAAATCGTTATTGTCATTTTCTTGATAGGCTTTATAGATTCTATAAGATAAATCAGCCTTCAGACTAAGTACCTTTGATAAAGAAGACATCATATTAAAAAGTTCTTTATATATGGGTGATTTTAATGCCCTATCTGTATAGACTTTGATGAGTTGTGCGCTATGTCTGGCTATCCCTTGACCAATTTCCCTTGATCTTATTAGTCCAATCATAGGGTCTTCATATAAAAGATATTTCGAGGGATTTTCACCCAGTTTTGCAATGGACTTTTCTGACAAGTCATTAAGACAGTCTAGTGCAAGAAATGACTCATAGTCACCGCCAACACAGGTTTCAAACCTAATAGACATTGTCTTCTCATCCATATCATCTTCACGCCAAGACATTTCTGCCCAGTATTGATAGACAGGCATCACTGTAATAAAGTCTGTTTCTCCACCGTTATCACCCCAACTGGTCAGTAGTAATTCCTTAATAGAATTGTCCTTCATTGACTTATAAGCCATCTTTCCAAGTTCAATACTTTGACGGTTATGTGGTACCAATCCAGACCACCGCCATGCACCTCCAGCGAATATAATATTGGTCCCCATTTCCATATGTCGTTCCATCATTTTCTGATAGGTAACCTCGTCCTCACTGTAGTAATCCCAATAAACCAAATCCATACCCTTTGGAATTTTGTTGATAACATTCACATCCATTGGATTGTCGACACTGTAATACTCACCACCATTTAGGAGTCTAAAAAACATATCACTCCACATCATAGGTCTGTAACCGTACTTGATACAGATATCATTCACACGCTGTAGGTGTTTTAAGATGATTTCCACTCTGTCTTTATAACCATGTTGATTCAGATACTTGCCAAGACCAATTTGGTGAGCCTCATCCATTCCGATATTGATGCGACGGCTTGATATTGATTCTGACATTGTACGAATCATGGCTTCTATCAATGTATAAGTTTGGTCATTGTCACATAATAGAATATCATCACAATCGACGAAGTCATGAAAACGCTCCCACTTTAAGGCCTTACCAAGATGAGCAAGTGTTTGTATACAAGGCACTAATTCAATGCCTAATAGGTTTGCATAATTATCCATCTCTTTTAACTCTTCACTTGTGTATCCACCCCTAAAATAGCCAAAGTAAGGATAACCTTCAATCTCATATGTGTCTTCTGTGTATAGCTGAACCATATTAAAGCCCATCAATGCCAACTTCATCAAATAATCTTTGACTGTCTCAACTTTTGCCACTGCGTTTCTTGAACAATCTATCATTGCCCCAAGAGTTGTCAATTCACATTTTTCCGAATATATAAAAGACTCCTTTAATTGAGCCCTTTCGTATAAAAGCCCCAGTGCTCTGACCAAACTAACTCTAGAACTAAAAGCAACAATATACTTATCACATGTGCCTTCAATTGCAAATCCCTCATCTTTAGCCATAAATTCTATTGGTATATCACCGATACACTCTTCTAACTTAAGCTTCTCAATAATCTGATAGACACATCTTTCTTCACTTTTTGTTAAACCAATAATAGTCAAAAGACTACCTCCTTCTTTTGTTGTTCACTTCCTGATATAAACGTTTCAAAAAACCAATTGACTTAAGCCAATTGGTTTAGAATATACTTAATAATGTCTTTCTTGGTTTTGCGGTAAATGACAATGGACTTCTCATAGTCATCAAAAGTTCTAAACATCTGGTGAACGTAGTTGGTCATCTTCTCTGAATCAATGGCTCTAACTTTCTCTAATAGCAGGCGATCTTCAAAGCCGATTCTATGGGCCTCACTTCTAACAGATATAAGTGGTTCATTATAGCCTGGATAATAGACACAATAGTCTCCCGCGGGCAAGAACATTGCTCTTTTGGGATGAAACTCCAGAACTTGCTCTGAAAACATTGTTGCCTGTCTTGTAAAAGGATCAAGACCCATGTACTGATTTCCACCCCAATGTAAAAAGCCAGAAATGTTGGAATACTGGGCAAATGACCAACCAAACAAGACACATCTGAGGCGTTCAAAATCCAAGAAGCGGTTCAAATAGTTGCCACCTGGTGTCAGGCATGTATAAACAAATAATTCCTCTCCATCAGCGACCCTACCATTGTAAAATGACTTATGTTTTTCGAAGATATCTATGCTTGGACACCATACGTCAAGCATCCCTTCAACCTTTTCTGTCTCAAGAACAGGTTCAAGGATTTTTTATATCTGGCATGGTCTCTCTTATGGCTAATGTGACTGCTTCATACGCTTTGGCTAGTTGGTCATTTGGTTCATCAAGAGCACTTTGCATATAAACATCTTTTAGGTTGTTGCTAGTCAAGAAACTGTATAAACACCTTCCCATTATTTTGAGCTCCTCAAGTCCTTTGTCTGATGGCAGTACTGTATCAAGAAGCGTCAAAGCTTTATGACCATTATCAAAAGCTTCTGCTGCCTTCTGAAGAAAATACCTTGCAACATCGTCTGTCTGCAATATAGATGACTGATCCATTTCATTGTAGAATTGTTCATTGTCTTCAACGTTATCATATCTACTTGCCAAGCGTCGCCATTGAAGTATTTGATCCCTGCTTCTTTTGCTATCTGAACAATTCTTTCAAGCCTACCTTCATTGAATTTTATGCCACTGCTTGTTCTTTCAAAACAGGCTTTGATGGGTAGGTTCACCATATTTTGTCTGGAATGAACTGCGACACGCATATACTTATGTAACATCCTGAAGTAGTCCTCTGACCATAATACTATGTTATGATATTTGGCTATATTTTCATAATTAATCCAGTTGATATACTTAAATTCATCGTCTCTTGTCTTTGGAATATCAATGGGATACCTGCTGACTGTAAATTCTAACTTGGAGGTATAACCACCATGTTCTATATATATTTCCCATAGTTCATCATGCGCATTTGTAGTGTACTCAACTATACTTTTAAAATTAAGGGCAAGGACTGATGTGTCGGCAATCATCACATTGTAAACAGGAACTAAAGCATCATAAACCATGAATGGTGCTCTACGAATAACATTCTTATTATAGTCATTCTTTAAGTATTCTGTGCGCATTTTGGCCCCCGTATTAACTTCAACAGGTGCTGGAACCATCTTAAACAACTTATGCCCTGTATGAGGCCCCTTAACTGAAACTGCCACTGGTAAGCCTGGTTCCAATCCAGATATCATTATATTGACACCTGCATAAGTACCATTACAACAATCTACTTGATAAGACGATTCACCTTTTCTAACATCCGTATCCGGATAACATGCTTCTAATTCATCAAACATTTTTGCTAAATATGCCATATTGACCACCTTTACTTACAACTTTTACTACTTATACCCATTATAAAAGTGCATATACCATTGGCATATGCACTTTCATGTTGTAAATATGACATTTTCACTGTACTTTTAATAAAATCTTATTTGAACAAATATTGATATTTCCTTTTTTGTAGTCTCATTATATCCACAACTCTCTTTTTCACTTCATTTGAATAACCATCGGCTTCAAGCAATTTGCCTTCAAGGTATTCAATGGTAAAATCAAATTGAATCTTCTGCCCATACAATTTCTCTGCTGCATCTAATTGGTCATCAAAGCTTGTGCAAAATGTTTTTGAAGCTACTTCACCTATAAGTGTTTGAGTATCTGCATTTAGTGGGTAATCAATCTTTGAATCCGATAGAAGACAACCACCATTATCAAAAAAAATTGGACAATACTGATACTGTCCCTCATGGTCTAACAATACTGCTATATTATGTGTATGTCGATCCTCGTTCAAAAACAGTGCATCGATTGTCATAAGATTACATATATAGGTGCCGAAATCCTGTAGCCCAGTAATACGTACAGTCTGATCCACCAAAAAACGTATTCTTGCTTCGATATCATTAATTGAATAAATACTTTTATGTAAACTTTGACCAAATGAATTCATAAAGAGTCGCTCTAAAGTTATCAGCTGCCATCCTTTTGGCAAAAAATTTTCACTTCGACATCCTAGATACTCAACACGTTTATACCGTATGACTTCTGTTTGATAACTTTGGTAACTTCCTTTGTCTATAGTTGACTTTCCAATCAAAGATGAAACAATATATTCTGCCAAACCTTCATAACCCGTATAGTCTGCTTTATACCAAACATTGTCCCTTAGCCATTTCATCTGGTTACCTTTTGAGGATTGCCTATTCTGTGTACGTACGTCATGTTCAAATAATTCAATCATCACAATTCCCTCTCAATCGCAATGTGAAACTCATCTTCCGCCATGCTGCCATTGGTTTTCTCAACTATTAGCATTGGATCATAAAAAGGTATATCAAGCTCTTTAAGCACCAACTTCATCTTGTCTCTTTCACGAGGGATACATCTTGATTCAAGGAAACTTTCGTAATCCTCATAAGTTGGCTGATCTATTTTGCCAAATGCTCTATAAATAAGCTCAGTCTGATAATCGTACTTTCTGACACGTCGATTACGCTCATCCACATCTATTATTGTACACAATTGATTTCTAAAAAAAATACTTCAATCTCAAGGGATAAATCATCTTAGGTATTTCAAATTGTTCTGAAAGCTCGGGACTATTAATAAGGAGCTGGTAAAGTGTTGTTATTGGCCCCGTAATCTCTTTATCAGAAGTTTCCCATCTTTCAACTGTTTTTTTTGATACATTTACCAAAGAAGCAAATTCAACTTGTGTCATAACTAGCTTCTTTCTCAGCCTCTTCAAATCATATTTATCAATTGTAGTTGGTGCGAAATACCCTTCCATATCATCATTCCTTTCAGTAATACTATGGCTCATTCTTATTATACCCCCAATTTGAGGGTCTGTAAAGCTGTTTTAACCCTCATTTTATCCGTTTTTAGAAAGCGCATGCAAAAAAGGCCTCCAAAAGAGGCCT
>JDSF01000466.1_pt1 | contig 13373 bp, 14 predicted proteins | sample 199441 | NCBI WGS metagenome assembly JDSF01 (sample SAMN02592751, study PRJNA231836) | bioreactor metagenome | isolation source: continuous culture bioreactor denitrification-DNRA | place: Germany: Bremen
ATAAGGTCAAGAAGTATCATATCCACATCCTCTTTGCCAAGTATATCCATTGCTTGCTCTCCAGTCTCAGCTTGAAGCACTTCATAACCATTACTTTCTAGATTGTATTTGAGTAATTCCAGTATGTGTTCTTCATCATCTACTGTTAAGATTCTTGTCTTTGCCATTGTATTCCCTCTCTTCGTATAGTTCTATAGACTATTCAAAATGCTTGCCGGTAACGTTGTAGGCAATCCAACCAGAAATATTAGTGGCATGGTCTCCCATTCGTTCCAGGTATTTTACGATAAACATAAAGTCCGTACACTGCTTAATCAAGCTTGGATCTTTGGACATATAGTCTTGTAAGTCATCAATAATTGAGTAAAAAAGTTGATCAATCTCATCATCCATATCATGAACACTCCTTGCCAATTCCAAGTCTTTACGAACACAAGAGTCAATCACTGCATTGATCATTTCTTTAACTTTTCTTGCCATAAGAGGGATATCCTCAAGTGGTTTCACATATTTCTCTTGGCTGAGCTTAATTGTATAAACAGATATATCTTCACAGTGGTCTGCTATACGCTCAAGGTCTGTAATGATTTTGAGGATACTTGCAATGTCCCTAAGGTCTGAAGCTATAGGCTGTTGACGCGCTATAAGTAATATACATTCATGTTCTATAACTTGTTCCATCTCATCAATGATGTCGTCTCGCTCAATCACCTCACCTGCAAGGGCCACATCCTGGGTTAGCAATGCTTTGATCATATCATCTATTTGTTTCTCTATAAGGGCACCCATCTTGACTAGATTACGGTGCAACTCATTTAATTCCTTTTCAAATTCGTATCTTACTGGCATATTGGCCTCCTATTAGACTTAATACTTATATGGCTACCTTCAAACGCTTATCATCCAAACCTTCCTGTAATATAGTCCTCGGTTTTTTGATTGCTTGGATTTGAGAATATCTTCTCAGTCCCATCCACTTCAAGGAGTTCACCTAGTAAGAAGAAGGCTGTTTTGTCAGAGATTCTAGCAGCTTGTTGCATGTTGTGGGTAACCATTACAATTGTGTATTGATTCTTGAGTTCACTACACAGGTCTTCAATCTTAAGGGTTGATACAGGGTCAAGGGCACTGGTTGGTTCATCCATCAGAAGGACTTCTGGTTCAACAGCAAGTGCTCTTGCAATACACAACCTTTGTTGTTGACCACCAGAGAATGACAAGGCATTTTGCTTAAGCTTGTCTTTACATTCATCCCATACAGCAGCTTGTCTCAGAGAACGCTCAACAATCTCGTTGAGAATTCCTTTTTTCTTTATGCCATTAAGTCTTGGCCCATAGGCGATATTGTCATACACACTCATTGGAAATGGGTTTGGCTTCTGAAATACCATACCAACCCTGGATCTTAGTGTGATTACATCCATTTTATCATAGACGTCCTCGCCATCCAATAGAATCTTCCCTTTGACCTGAGTTCCTTCAATCAAATCGTTCATTCTATTAAGTGTTCGAAGGAATGTGGACTTGCCACAACCAGAAGGTCCTATAAAGGCTGTAATCTCATTTGTTTTGATATCTAGATCTATATTTTTCAGTGCTTGAAAGTCATCGTAAAAAAAGTCTAGCTTGTCTATGCTGAATTTCGTTTTAGCGCTCATTTTTTCACCTCGTCGTTTATTTTTAAGTCTCATTAGACTAATTTCTTCGTTGGAATTTGTTTCTGATGATAATGGCCACAGAATTAAGTACAAACAAGACAAAGAGCAGTACAATGATTGTCGCTGCAGCTAAGTTGGCATATTCTTTGGTAAGGACAGTATCAAGTGTCCAGTAATATATTTGTATTGGTAATGCTGTAAAATCATCCATCAATGTTTCTGGTGTCTTAAGAATCAATGTTGGAATACCTAGAACAACTAGAGGCGCTGTTTCACCAATGGCTCTTGATAGAGCAAGGATTGACCCTGTCATAATACCAGGTATAGCAGAAGGTAATACAACCTTTCTAACTGTGGTCCATTTGGTAGCTCCAAGGCCGTAAGACGCTTCCCGTAGATAATTAGGCACTGCTTTGATGGCTTCTTGACTGGCAACCACCACATTTGGCAGAACCAGTAATGATAAGGTTAAACCACCTGCCAGTATGCTAGATCCTAGACCAAAGAGTCGGCCAAAGACTGTTAAACCAAGCAAACCAAATATAACCGATGGCACACCTGCTAGGTTAGAGATATTCACACTGATTAGTGTGTTAAGGGCACCCTTCTTTGCATACTCTTCCATGAATATGGCAGTTGCTACCCCAATAAATAGGGTAACAGGTGCCACAACCAACATGAGCATGGCTGAACCAATAATAACACTTTTGATGCCAGCTTTTTCTGGTCTAATGGACAACCTTCCAGTCAGGAATTCCCAGTCAAGCCATCCGATACTGGCTGACACTATGTTGTATAAGAGAAGGGCAAGGACACATATAATAAAAACAATTGTGGTTGAGAATAAGACTTGTGCAACCTTGTTGGTTAATTTCCTTCTAGCTAATCTAGCAGAGGCTTGATTTAAATCTATATACTTCTTATGGTTGCTGTTAAGCTCCATACGCTGCTGATGTTTAAGTGTTTCAAGACTTTGCGCCATCTTAGTACTCCCTTCTGAATTTCTTGGTAATGTATTTGGCAAGTAAATTGGTTGCCAAAGTAAATATAAATAGGAGTAAACCTACAGCATACAAGCTATAGTAGCCAACAGTTCCACTGCCAGCATCACCACTGGTGAACTCAACAATATATGCTGTCATAGTCTGCATTGGTTCAGTGATATCCCATGTCAACTTCTTAGAACTACCACTGGCTATGGTAACAATCATGTTTCACCAATTGCTCTAGAGATTGCAAGAACCATTGCAGAGACAATACCTGATATTGCCGCTGGCACCACAACTTTGGATGCCACTTCCAATTTGGTAGCGCCAAGGCCATAAGCACCTTTTCTAATGGCATCAGGGACAGAACTCATGGCATCCTCAGATAAAGACGTTACGATTGGTATAATCATTATTCCCATAACAATACCTGGTGACAAAGCATTCTTAGCACCTAGGTCTGGGATTAGTTTCATGAGTAATGGGGTCACCGTATTATAGGCAAAAAAACCATACACGATTGTCGGTATGCCTGCCAATACTTCTATAATTGGTTTGATGACCCGTCTCTTATTCTGAGATATAAACTCACTAAGGAACATAGCTGAAGTCAGACCTATTGGGGCTGCAACAACCATGGCTATAAGGGATGTGACGATTGTCCCTGTAATGAGAGGCAAAAATCCAAAGCTTGGGTCTTTTGCTCTAAGGGGTTCAAGTTTGGTTGAAAAGACCTCTGCAATGGGAACTGCTGCAAAGAACTTAGAGGCGTCAACCAATAGGGTAATAACTATCCCTACTGAAGTCAGTACGGATATGGATGCTATGATAAAGAGGGCTATAGGAACAATATTTTCTATTTTAGATGTTTTTCTTAGTTTCACTTGGTAATTGGTCTCTGCCATTATTACACTCCATTTCAACTTTTCGGTTAAATGCTAATAAGACAAGAAGCTATCGCTTCTTGTCTTATAGTATTCTATTGAGTCATAGTATTACTTAAGAGCGTCAAGCTGCGCTTGATATTCTTCGTACATAGCATCTGGAAGTGGTGCAAATCCATTGTCGCCTGCTAATCTCTTAGCACCGTCAAATGATACAACATACTTAGCAAAATCAAGTACTTGTGGTTTTTCCTTAGCATAGTTAACATTTAAGTACGTAAATACTGGTCTAGTGAATCCTGCGTAAGCAAGCTCAGTTCCAATAGTCTCAAGTGATGGCTCAACTGGACCTTCACCAAAGTCTACATTCACTGCTGCTAATTTATCAGTGTTTGATACATAGTAACCAAATCCGAAGAATGCAATTGCATTAACATCATTAGATACAAGGTCAACAAGTGTTGAGTACTCTTGTTGAAGGTTAGCTGAACCAACCATGTCTTGCTCATCAAGAATCTTCTCATAGAAGAACTCATATGTTCCGTGGTTCTCATTTGGTCCATAGAACTTGATTTCTTCTGCTGGCCACTCTGCTCTAATATCTGCCCAAGTTGTAACGCCACCTGATGCAAGGTACATGTTAACAATCTCGTCTTTTGTCATTTCTCTTGCCCAGTCGTTATCTTTGTTAATAACCATTGTCAAACCGTCGTAAGCAAGTATGAATTCAAATACGTCACTACCTAGTGCCAAGCCTTTTTCTTCAAGTTGTGCCACTTCTTTGTCTTTGATTTTTCTTGAAGCGTCTGAGAAGTCTGTCTCACCTGGAATGAATTTCTTGAATCCAGCTGATGAACCAGCTCTACCTACTTGTACAGATACATTCTCTTGCTCGTTAACCATATACTCTTCAGCAATGTTTGCCATTAGTGGGTATACTGTTCCAGAACCATCTACGATGACAGCACCTTCAAGTTCTACTACCTCTTCAGCAACAACCTCTTCTGCTGTTTTTGTTTCAGTTGCTTTTTTCTGTTTTAGTTGCTTCATCTGTTTTTTGCACATCCTGCAAGAGCAAGAACCATTGTTGCTACCAATATCATGCTTAATAATTTTTTCATTTCTTATAGCCTCCCATGTGTTTCATTTCTTATGATCATTTCTTAATTTCATTTCTTTATTCTTTACAAGAACAACTTTAACACTGGCAAGTAAAATCAATATAAGTCAAATGTTAAGTCTGTGTTAAGGGAGGATTGTTTTGTAAAGTTTGATATTAAAAAAGGCTGAAACCTTATGGTTTCAGCCTCAGCCTAACTCGTATTTACAAATATTTCTTAATCTTCTTTGGTTTTTTCAACTGCTTTAAGTTAAACTCTTGCTTTCTTTCAACAGCAGCCTTAATCTTCATACCGATTGCAGGATAGCCAATACAGATACCGCCAACCAAACGTTGATTCTTGATGTAATAGGCAATATAGCCTTTGCGGTCCTCAACCTCCAAGACACTATAGGATGAATCCTTTAACACATGCTCACCAATGCTAAACAAATCAATGTCTAGTACTTTGAGTGAATTAGACCTTGGTATACCACCGAATAAGGCTTTATGGCCAAGTATATTGAGGGCGGCTACTTTGCCTTGTTCTGAGGCCATTGTCCATAGACCATAGATGCTTCCATAGTGCTGACTGATATCCCCTGCAGCAAATATTCTATCATCCGATGTTTTCATGTAATTATCAACCACTAGGCCCTTGTCAACTTCTAAGCCTGCCTTCTTAGCTAATAGGACATTAGGTCTAATACCAATATTGAGAATAATATGGTCAAAACTATACTGTTCCCCTTCTTGGGTAAAGACCTCTAATGACTCATTGTCTCTTAAAATCTTGACCACCTTAAAATCAGTCAAAGCTTCAATCTTCATATCATTTAATGTTTTTTCTTAGATAGTTGGAAGCATTCTCATTCAGTTGATTAGGCATAAGCCAGCCCGCCGCTTCACCAACCGTTACATCGATGCCTTTTTTTTCCTAGTGCACCAGCGGCCTCTATACCTAAGATGCCACCTCCGATGACCAACACTTTACTGGTGGCCTGGACTTTATCTAAGATCTGGTCCACATCTTCTCTGTTCCTTATGGAGACAACACCTTCGGTATCAATACCATCAATAGGTGGAATGAAAGGACTAGCGCCATTGGCCATTAAAAGGCTGTCATAAGGGTATGACTGACCTGATGATAGTGTCACTTCACATGTTTCCCTATTAATATCCGTTACGATTGCCCCTTGCACAAGGCATATGTCATTGTCTTGGTACCAGTTACTATGATGAATATTCAAATCCTCTTCATTAACATCACCGCCTAGGTACTTGGTTAAATTCAGGCGGTAATAAGGCGGTATCATCTCATCTGTCAAAATTGTAATCTTAATGGTCTGTGAATACTTTCTAAGTGTTTCGGCCGCTGTGATGCCAGCAATACCACTACCTATAATCAGAACATTGGCAACATCACTGACTTGGCCTTCAATAGCCATATCCTCAATGACCTTGTGATCATCCATTGAAGAAGCGCAGTGTTTACATTTGGTCGGTGGCAAGATACCACTGTCAATATAATCACACTTGCTACATTGATATCTTTTTGGTCCTTGTATATTCTCAGAATCTTCTTCTAACTCAAAACTATCTTTAGGCGCACCACAAAGTGGACATAACTCAGGTAAGTCATCTCCTTCATGTATATAACCGCAAACGATACATTTATAAACCATATAAGCCTCCTTACATAGTGATTGTTAACGTGTGTCTATGGCACTCTATTAACTTGTGCACTTTAATCATATAGGAAATTGGACAAAATTTATTGTATTATCCTTCACTCTTTTGAACATTTATGTGGTTTCTTGTTGTTTTACCTCTTATCCCATCAAAAAAGAGGCCTAGGCCTCTTTTTATAATTGTATGTCATCGTTATTCATATATAAGATTATCTTTATTCGTATGAAATATCATCTGGAATAAAGCCTTTGAACTGAGCTTTGTAGAGCTTGGCATAGAGTTTTTCCTCTTTGAGCAAGTCATCGTGACTGCCTTTTTCCACAATACCTTTCTCAGTTATGACAACAATTTCATCTGCATTCTTAATGGTTGATAACCTATGGGCAATAACAAGACTTGTTCTTCCCACGGCCAATTTCTCAAGTGCCTGTTGAACCTTTACCTCTGTTTCATTATCAAGGGCTGATGTTGCCTCATCCAGAATCAGAATCGGTGGGTTCTTAAGGAATACCCTAGCAATAGATATTCTTTGCTTTTGTCCACCAGATAGGCGAATACCTCGCTCGCCAACTAAGGTATCATAGCCTTCTGCCAGACCCATGATAAATTCATGTATCTCAGCATTCTTAGCTGCTTCTATCACTTCGTCATCACTTGCCTCAGTCCTACCATAGAGAATGTTGTCTTTGATACTTCCTGCAAACAAGAAGACATCTTGTGATACAAGACCAATATGCCTTCTCAGTGAGGTCATCTTAATATCTCTAATATCCTTGCCGTCAATGGTTATGCGACCACCATCAACTTCATAGAATCTTGGAATCAGATGACACATGGTTGTCTTTCCACCACCAGATGGTCCTACAAGAGCCAAAGTATGGCCTGGTGTCACTTCAAGGTCGATGTTTTTTAGGACTGTTTCATGGTTGTTATAGGAGAACGTCACATTTTCAAAGACGATATCACCTGTAGTACCATTAAGCTTAATGGCATTATTTTTATCAACGATCTCTGGTTCAATGGACATAATCTCAATGAAACGCTCAAAGCCAGCCATACCTGATTCATACTGTTGCACAAAGCCAGTTAACCTTCTAATAGGAAGCAAGAAGGCATTCACGTATAATGTAAAGGCAATAAGGTCAGCATAGTTCAGTTCACTTTTATAGATAAGATAGCCACCAAATCCAAGCACCACAACATTCAGTATACTTGTAATAAAGAATATACCACTTGTAAAGATGGACATGAACTTGTAAGCATCATTCTTAGCCACTCTAAATAATTTATTGTCTCGGTCAAACTTATCTATTTCAAAATCTTCATTGGCAAAGGACTTGGCAACCCTCACACCAGATATGGAAGATTCAAGTTCTGCATTAATACCTGCAAGGCTTTTCTTAACTTCTTTGAAACCTTTTGACATCTTTCTTCTTTGCTTAATAGCAAACCATACAAGGATTGGAACGAAGAAATAAACAGCCAGAGCCAATTTCCAGTTGATTGTAAGCATGGCTATAAATGAACCAATGAGCATCATGGCTGACAAAAACAAGTCTTCAGGTCCATGATGGGCCAGTTCTGACATTTCATTTAGATCATTAATCATTCTAGACATGATATGGCCTGTTCGTGTTTGATCAAAATACTTAAATGATAATTTCTGTAGATGGGCAAATAAATCCTTACGCATATCATATTCCATACGCACACCCAGTATATGCCCCCAGTAGTCCACAACGAATTGTAAAAAAAGACCTCGTTATATAGAGGCCTACAAATAAAACCATGAATAATATGAATGGTTTTAAGTGCTCTGCTTTAGTTGGTAAGTAGTCGTTAAGAACCAATCTTGATAACATAGGAAAGGCCAAGTCTATACCAACCATCAATAATGCACAGAACATGTCAATAAAGAACAATCGGCTATGAGGTTTGTAGTAACTGATAAAGATACTGTTTTTGCTTTGTTTGTTCATAAAGTAATGCCCTCCCTCAAAATATTAAGTGCCATTATACCACTTTAAAATTTTTTTAACAACTGGATTCTAGGGCAAGTTTGATTATAATCATATATGTGCCAATACACTCAAACATGAAATCTCCGTCTGAGGGATTCCTTTACATGTTCAGGCAAATGGTTAAGGACAACGTCTAGGACATAAGCAATGACAAAACAAGATATGGCCACAATAAGGGACCAAGTAAATCGGAGCCCACTAGGCATATTGGATGAGACAATCCCGTCAATACCAAGACACAGACTTGCGCCAATTAGAAGGACAAATCTTGGAAGATAACCTAACCTATTACGTTTTGCAGAATGTTTGTACATGTAGCCAAAAGCAAGGGCATTGACATAGACCCATGAAATAAGCGGTAAAGCATAAGGCATAAACCAACTCTGTCCACCAATCTTTCCAATAGAATAGGTCAAAAACAGGGTAGCCACACCAATCCCCGTCATATTAAAGAGCCAGTTCATATAACCATAAGTGAAAAAAGTATACATAAACAAAGCCAAAACCACATAGAAGATATAAGCAATAATCCGACTGTCCACAGGGTAAATAAACCGAACTAAGGTCAAGATGAGCATACTACTTAGGAGCAATATGGTTATGACAAAATATACTTGGTTTTTCACTTTACTTCTATAAGCTTCATAGATGTTAGCGGCCTCTGGGTACTTGTCTCTATCCGCTTCAATTCTATCACCAGACCCATGAATGTCAGGGACAGGAAATTCACACAAAGGACACTTTCTAATTGAATCATCTACTTCTACACCGCATTTTGGACAGTATGCCATGATTGGCCTCCTTTATTTCATGTTCGTCTCAATTCGTATAGGTACTTGCATCTTACGAAGCCTTCTAAAGAAGTACTTCTCAATCTCTGTGTTGTCCGTTGTTTTACCAAAACTCATATAGAGCTTGTCCTTATAGGCATTCATACATAACTTAATCTTATTGACTTCACTGGGTGCTGGAAAGAACTCAATTGCCTCAACACATTCACTGATTTCCTCTGGCAATTTCACCAATCCAAGATTGGAAATACTGCTTGTATAACCTCTTTCACCGTACTTAACATAAATGAAAGGCATCACAATATTCTTAAACCACAGGGGTAGCAATCTAACAAGCCATAGCTGTTCATTCTTAACATTCCGCGTGACATATCGGCTGACATATTTCTCATTATAATTAAGCTTCATATAACCTTTGATATAATGAATCAACTCTTCAAGGTCATAATGCCCTAACCTAAGATCGATGGTCGGTGTAAAAGAGACAAAGAAGTTTCTCATTGTTTTGCTTGGATAGAGGGCTCTAAGGTCAACCGGTATGTTCATGACAATATGGCCAAGCATTTCTTTTCTTTGTTTGGAAGGTAGGTCTTCAACATAATCTTGTATGGCCATAAAATAAATGGCTGAGATAAAATGGGTCACTGTACAGTCGTATTTTTTTGCCAAGTCCTTTATAACATCCGTCGGCCCTATACCTGTAAGGAAGTAATACTTGCCTTTTTCCATTAATTCAAAAGGAAAATGTTTGGCCTTCTTCTGATGCTCAGGAACAGGATTGCCTTTGACATAATACCGTCTAAAAGCATCTTCGCTCTCTTCTATATCTGGCAGAGATTTCACATCCATACCACCCTTTAAATCACTACAACTTATGCCATCTTTGCAGGAAAAATATTGCGATAACAAGGTCTTTAGAAAAACCATTGCCGCGGAACCATCAGCAATACTATGACTGATTTCAAAATGAACATAAGATTTATAGTATAGGACTCTAAAAGGAAATGTCTTCTTCTTTTTGAACTTCAAAAACATACAGGGATAATAAGTTTCAGGTTGAACAAGAGGCTTGTGACTAGCCTCTTCAAAGTAGTACCAGAACATACCTTTCTTAAGGGTCACCTTATAATAAGGAAACCTATCAATGGTCGTATCCAGTGCCTCTTGTAGAATATCTGGATCAACCTCATGGTCAAGCTTGGCAGATAATCTAAAAACTGTAGACCTTCTTGTACTTGCTATGGATGGGTATAGCTTGCCAGCATTGTCCAGTCGATACCAATTTTTCTTAGCCATTAACGTCACCTACCTGACCCCCTCTATCTCGAACACCTTCTTGCTCAATCCCACTATCTACATCATCGATACTCATACCTATATCAGCTTTGCCAAAGATTAATTTGAGCACTTCTATCCTTCTATCAACAAAGGTATCTACATAGGCGCTGTTTAGGAAGTTGTCATAGCCATGTACCGCTCTATCAAGGCAATGTACTTGAGCATCAACGCCACAATTTTGAAGGGCACGCCCATAAGCTATACCTTCATCCCTTAGACAATCATATTCTGCTACCTCTATATAAGCAGGTGGTAAGCCCTGATGACTTTTAGCGTTTAATGGGGAAGCATACCCTATCTGGTCTGGTATACCCTCTCTAAAATATAACTGCCACATCTTCTTATTCTTCCTTTGATTCCATATTGGTGCATCTTTATACAGCTCAATGGATGCTTGTTTCTGAGTGTGGTCCATTACAGGGTATAACAATAACTGAAAGCATATCTTTGGACCTGCTTCATCTCTTGCCCTTATAGCAACGCCTGCCGCAAGCGCTCCACCTGCACTGTCACCAGCAATCGCAATTCTATCCTTATCAATATTCAAGTCATCCGCATTATCCCTTACCCATTCTAATGCCTTGTAGGCATCTTCAAATCCTTTTGGAAATGGGTGTCTTCTGCCTAACCTATAGTCAACCATAACAACAATACAGCCAAGTCTAATTGCATAATCTATTAGGTTCTTCATTAGCAGTGGTGAAGCTTTAATCAGAAAGCCTCCACCATGGTAATGTACTATACAAGGCAGCATCACCTGATTGTCCACCTCAACAAGACAAGGCCTTATAATACGTACTTTGAATCTTGCACCATCAGCACTCTCAATTAATTCTGTCGTCACCTGAACATCCTCACCATAGTCCATGGCATCTATACCTTTGTCATTCATGAAATTCATCATACCAACCCAATAGGGTTCATAGGTGCATTGATGTATTTACTGTATTTAAAATCTGGGTGTAATGATTCTTTTTGTTTCATCCTTGCTCCTTAGACTCCCATTATAGTAGTAGGCAAATTTCATGTTACAGCCAGTCAATCTTCAATTAATTTTATCACATATTTCATAATTTGTTCACTTCACGCTCTTGTTTTATCTACAATCACACGTTAAACTTATAATAGGCTTAATATGTTTGGAGGCTATTATGAAATCAATTGACGATTATATTATCGAAATCAAAGAATCGATACATCATTCGAATATCGAAGTAATGGAATCAATCTATCTCAAAGCTGAACAGCAGTTTCTTGCCAACTCCAATTACGACCCATGGGGTCAATTGACATACCTATTTCTACAGCAGTTGTTTCAACGTGACAACGATGAAAAAAATGATTATTTATTGTGTTCGTTTCTTAAAGATTGTCGAAGGCTTAAAAATAAAGAAGGACAACATCTATTACTACAAAACAGGTGGTATCTTAAATGTTGTCCTTGAAAATTATGAACTTGCCATTTCGTATCTTGAGGATGGCCTTGAATTATATAAGAGATTGGATTTGCCAAAAGAGCAAATGGCCGCCAACAATAATATAGGTTATGTTTACAACAAGATGGGTAAGAACGAAGAAGCTATAAGCTACTTAATGAAAGCTCTTGAACTAGACGAAAATGATAGACTCTCAAAAGGCAGCGGCCTTAAGATGACATTGCTGACTAACATTGGTGAAGCACTCATTAAAACAGGGGAACTAGAAAAAGGCTTTGACTACTTAAGTAGGGCCAGTTACTATGACAAGGGTGAGTTTTATAGAGATTACAGAATAGCCCTAAAAATTAACCTTGGTAATTATTACGAGATATCAGGTGACTATACATTAGCTATCTCCGAATACAAAACAGCTCTTATTACGGCTGAAAGTTATAACATGATTCATAGAAAACAAGAATTGTATCTCCTCCTATCAAACTTGCTTTACAAACAAGAACATTTCCAATTATCCTCTGACTACCTATTTAAATACAAAGATATAAGCACTCAACTTATGTCCAACATGCATAAAGTTGTCTTATCAAAGGTTGATACAGAGATATTACTGAATAAAACCATCAAAGAAGCGACCAACTTACGGATTCAAAACGAGCTCTTTGAAAAAGAAAATAATTATGATTATCTAACCGGTGCTCATTCAAGGAAGTTCATCATTGAGTATCTAAATGACTACCTTCAAGAATCTAATAAAATATTTAGTGTGGTAATGATTGACTTAGATGATTTTAAGTCTATCAATGATACATATGGCCATCTCGTTGGCGACACAATACTATATGAGATTTCCGATACAATACTAAAAAGTCTAAAGCCAGGTCAAATCCTTGGTCGTGTAGGTGGTGATGAGTTTCTAATATGCCTCAGCGACCTAAACAAAGAGGAGGCTTTAGCCAAAGTCACTCAAATTAAGAACCTAATATCTAATCTAGAAGTCGTTCATAATGGCATAACCATTAAAACAACTGTTAGTATGGGAATTTCAGATAATGAAGGTATTGAGCCACATGAATTAGCTAAACTCATTCAGAACGCAGACAGTGCTCTTTACCGTGCAAAAAGTCTGGGTAAGAACAAAATATGTTGATTTGTGTTTTTTTTGTGAATATACTATTGACGTAGACTCTTTATCTGTTGTATAATTACTTTCGCTGATTCATTCAGTTCGTTTGCAGTAGTGGCGGAATTGGCATACGCGCTAGACTAAGGATCTAGTCCGGTCTAACTGGGTGCGGGTTCAAGTCCCGCCTACTGCACTAAACGAAAGCTCTTACCAATTGGTAGGAGCTTTTTTAGTGCAATAAGATGGGACTTAGAACGTGGCCTGAGAGCAAATGGTCCAGTGGACCGTTTACGGTGGAAGTCCCGCCTACTGTATTGTCATTGGAGCTCTTACCTATTGGTGGAG
>JDSF01000467.1_pt1 | contig 13371 bp, 9 predicted proteins | sample 199441 | NCBI WGS metagenome assembly JDSF01 (sample SAMN02592751, study PRJNA231836) | bioreactor metagenome | isolation source: continuous culture bioreactor denitrification-DNRA | place: Germany: Bremen
ATCGAATAATCCCGAACAACGGCACCAGAACATGGCCACCATGATTGCCTTATCGGAAGCGGCTTTCACTTTCAGCTCCATATTCCAAGGCATCAGAGGCTGATGATAGGCGACAACTGACTCCTCCCTGACGAGGGCAAACTCTTCCTGGCGGCGTTCCTCACGAGCATGAGCTTGCTGAACTTCATCAAAAAGATAAGCCAGAACACTCTGATGCTGGTCAATTTGCCCTTGAATGGCAACTTTTTTTTCTTTCAGTTCATGTGTCTTTTGCAACAGATCATCAATACGTCCACGAACCTGTTGGCTATGGTCATCGAGGTCAACACTCTCGGATAGTCCACCCCAGAACAGCTCTTCGGCTCCCAAATCACGCAACTTGTCCAGTGCGTTACAAGCCTCTTCGAGCAGACTGATATTCTGTTGATCGATGGCATAATCATCTAATTCGGTCTCTATAACCCGCTGTTCGTCTTCCAGCGCGACAACAGCCAATTCAAGCTGCTCAATCTGCGCGTTTAGAGACCCCATTTCCTGAGAAAATTCTGAACTACTCACGGAAGCCCCTTATGTTTGCGACGCTTTCTGGATCACTGCGAGAGAAATCCTCCCATATCCAGAGGCGGTGCAGGTTGACATGACCTTCTTTAAAATACGGAACGGAATCGACTTGTCTGCCAAGATTGTGATTTCTTTACTCTCAACAGCAGCCTTAGTACTGACCCCGATAATATTCTGTTCCAGCTGATCAAGCTTTTTGCTGATTTCAGGGATTGCTGCATTCTTGCTGTTGATCAAATCAACGGTCGCAACAATCGCCTCACCTTGAACCAGGACGTGATCAGGACTCACCATAATCACGACCGTTTCGCGCGGCTTTGATTCAACAATTGAATCGGGCAAAGTGATCTGCTTCGGTGTTGACAGCACCTCGCTTGAGGATGAGTTGGCCAGCAAGAAAAAAACCAGAATCGTAAAAACATCCATTAGCGACGTCAGATTTAAACCCGCAATTTTCTTGCGGCTACGATCCATACGTCTGATGCGGCGGCTTTCTCTCATGGGGCATCTCCTATCGAAATCAGCGGGAACAAGGTTATTCGCTGAATATCTTCACCTTCATCAGCACCCTCGGTCCCATCAGGCAACTCCGTCGCCCGTACTCGATCCATGACCTGAATCAAGGTGTCATAATCGATATCCGGTTCCATCAGCACGGTGGCATCTTCCTTTTCCGGATAATCTTTTTTAAGACGGATGAGCATTTCTGACAGTTGATCGTACCGATATTCACCATCTTCCTTTGGCATCGCAGCGACAACGCTACGCCCATTGGAAAGCTCCAGTCCGGCTTTGCGCACGACAACCTCAATAGTGTATTCAGGTTGTCCAGCAGCAGCCCCACCAGAGCCGGTAGGCACGCTCAATTCAAGGATCGTGACCCGTGAAAAAACCGCGCTGATCAGCAAAAATGGAACCAGAATAACCATCAGATTCAGGAAGGTTGTGATATCCAGTTCCGGGACACCTCGAGCAGACCGACGTCTTCTATATTTAAGTCGTGATCCCATAACTCAACCCAAAGGTTCTGGCGTTTGCTGAAGTTGGAAATACTATTCAAAGCCTTAACTGATGCCATTTCCAGACTGTCAACAATCTGTCCGGTCGTCGAAGTCAGCTTGGCATGGATCAACAATAATGGAATCGCTGCCATTAGCCCAAAGGCCGTGGTATTCATGGCAACAGAGATACTTGCTGAGAGCAAATCTGCCTTTTCTGCAGGGTTAGCGTTGGCAACCGCAGTAAAAGCTTCAATTAATCCCATGATGGTTCCCAACAGCCCCAACAATGTTGCGATATTCGATAACAGACCAATATAGTGAGTCCGCTTCTCCAGCTGTGGAATGATCTCCATCATGCTCTCTTCCATAGCGATTTCAATATCTTCCCGGCGTCTAACAGCCCCTTGCCGGGCAAGTCCCATCGACAGCATCCGCGCAATCGTCGATTTGTCTTTGTCGACCATCTCACGAGCTTTGTCGAAATCTCCCTTGGTCAAAACCGTATGGACTTTAGTCCATGCTTTGCTGTTTTCACTTCTGGTTTTGGTCAACTGAATCCAACGCTCAACAGCAATCGCCATCCCTACGGCAAAAACCACCAGAATCGGGTACATGAACAGACCACCCTTTTGAAAAAAACCGACGACTGAATAAATACTTTCCATTTGAATTACCTCCGTGCAGAGTGAGTGTGACTGACTTGATAAAAGTCGAGTTGTCTTTTAAAAACGTCCCGGTCGATGGGAGCTGCATCCTTATTTGCAAGCATATCCAGACTGGTTGAAACTCCGATTTCAGAGCTTTTCCAAGGGACAATATAGAGAGATTTAGGCGCTTCATCGTTCCCGACAATTGACATCCCGGAAAGGGTCTTTGTCTTGGGATCAACCTTATTCTGCTGTTCATCAGCAGCAAAAAGTTGTGTCGTCATCAGCACCAGACCGATAGAAACAAGTATTTTTCTTAACATTTTAAAACTCCTGCTTTTCATTTATAAATCGCTTCAGCGCAACTTGAGTTCACTGATCCAGAGCTTGACCTTTGGATCATCAGGTTGTGCTTCATGATAAAATTGAAACTGCTCCAGCGCGCACTCCGGATCGTTTAGATACAGATCGCAAAGGATGCCCAGATTCTTACGAACAGGCAGATAATCTGGAAAGACTACGAGCGCTGCTTCGTAAGCTGCCCTCGCATCACTGAAACGCCCTGCTTTGCGCAGCAAAAGTCCATATTCCTGGCTGGCCAAAGGATGTCCTGGAATCAATATCAGCGCCTGCTGAAGACTCTTTTCAGCCTTTTCCATCTGCCCTGTCTGCTGATAAGCTTTGGCCAGATTGATATAAAGCGCTGTTACTGCTGTGCTACTTGCGACTAACGGCTCCAAAAGGGGGATCGCCTGTTCGGCTTCATCATTTTCCAGCAGCCGGACCGCCTCCAAAAAAGCAGCCTCTTGCTCAGCACTGAATTCGTGCGCTTCATTGATAACAAAACCGCGACGACCTTCGCCAAAAGTAACAACGGTTTCAGTCACTTCGTGAGAGGAGGCAACCATAGCCTCTGTTTCAGCCTGTGGGGGCAATGTCCCGGCGCAAGCGCTCAGCAACAGCAGCCCAATGAAAAACAGCCCTCTCAATAGCGATGACCTGACAGTTTTAATCATTACCTTCTTCATTCCGTCACCTCTACAGATTCTTCAACGACACTCTCAGCAACAGAATCATCAATCTGTTCATCAGACGATTCTGGATTGATTTCAACGGGACCAGCAACGTCTGGATCAATGACAACATCAAGTTCATAGAGATAAGTATCCAACTCTGTCACCAACGGACAGGGCTCTTCATATTTGGCATAACGGGCCGGAAGAAATTGCGCTAACCGCTCGATACTCTTCTCAACCCAGCTATTGTAAACACCCATGGCGATCAATTCGAGATTGCTCTGGTGAACACCAATCGCTTTCTCTTCAAAGGGGTAAGCTTGATCTTCAAGCGCCATCTCATAGTCTTCCAAATCGATAGCATCCAGATCTTTCGGGCGCTCCGATTCCATCAATGAGCGACTGAAATCGGCATAAATCTCCGCCAGATAAAAGGTTGATGCAGCGGTCACTTCACCGACCTGATATTCGATCAAACCACTGAATTCTCTGATCAATGCCTTCATCGACTGCTGTTTCTTCTTCAGGTTCTTGGCAAAGGGCACGTTCAAGGCCATGTCGGTAAACTTAAGATAATTCAACTCAGCCAAGACAAGACCAGCCCGGGCAGCCAGAAACATCGTCCGATCGGTTCGTTCATCTCCAGCCCCAGCATCGATGGCAATAATGCGCTTTAACATGGCCAGATAATCAGCCTGACGCTGTTGCTGCTTGAAAATGTCGGAAATTTTCTGGCATGTTTCGATATAGATCGCGAGCGGTTGTGGGAAATAGTCGATATAGCGTTGATAGACGATCAGAGTTTGATCAATCAGTTCAGCTTTTCGGTACAATTCTGCTGCTAACAACAATGCTTCACTGCGCACTGCCGGATCGTCTGACTCACGTTCGATCTGCTCAAATTCCTCAGCCGCCAGGGCGAATTTTTCATCTTCCCGATAGACATAGGCGAGTTTTTTTGTGACCTCCGCTTGGCGCTGATCGGTGGGGAAATTGGAACGAAAAGCAGTGAGAACAGCCGCTGACTGAGTCCAATCTTTTAGTTGGATAAAAGCAGTCGCAGCATCATATTCGGATGTTGGGCGAATCGTTGATGTCGGTGCCAAAGTGGCAACGCGTAAAAAATGTTTAGCAGCATTGGAGAAGTCCTCGACAGCATTGGCCTCTTCACCTTGGCGATAAATCGCTGCAGCCAGATTGTCGATCAGCTCGGCACGCTTTTCAGAAGCCTCTTCGGTCAACTCAAGAACCTTCAGATAAGCCGTTTCAGAGGGAGCATAAAGCTCCAATTCATAAGTAGAATGGCCGATGACCAACCATGCAGAGCGGGAGACATTAAGGTCGGCATTTGGAAAATAATCGATGACATCAAGTGCTGCATAGAGAGCATGCTCATAATCCTTGAGCGCGTAGAGATCATCTGCTGCTGCGCCTAAAACAATGTCGGCCTTTTCATGCTCAGGGTAGGTTTCGGCAAAACGCAGTGAGCTGCGGATGACTTCGCGTTTAACAGCAGGTTGAGCATCTTCTCCCATCGTCGCCTCAAGGTGCTGACGATAGGAATAAACAGCAGCATAGCCAGCCTTTGATGACTGCTCGTGAGGCTCATATCCATAAGACGTTTTTTCATATTCGACAGCAGCATCTGCGTAGGAACGATTTTCGAGCAACAGATCGGCCAGTTGATAGTTAATCGTCGGAGCTTCGGCCTCAACCGGGAAGGAACTCAGGAACTGACGGTACCAATGTGTCGCCTCACTGAAGTTTCCATCCTGCTCTTTTTCAATTTCGGGTTCTGGTAGAGCGCGTGGTAGTGGTTCGCTAAATCGGTTAAATTCTGCTTTAGCCCGGCAATCACTTCTGGCCGTTCAGCCTGCTCGAAATGTTGCCAATAGTTCGATGTGACCCCGTAATCGTTGGCAAAACTCTTCTTCGCTTCAATGACTAAACTAGGAAAACCACCGGCAATATTGATATCGATGATACTCAAGGCAAACAGCGGGGCTTTTTTATGAAAGCTGTTCAGCTCGATAAATTTGCTATAGGTCGCAACCGCGTCACTGTAACGGCGCTTGTTGAAGAAATAGTTCGCCAAATTTTCGTAAACATTGCTTTCAAAATCTCGATGCCCATATGCAGCAAAAAAGTCAGCTGTCGCGTCAGCGCCACCCAAGTAAGAAAAACTCAGGCTGATAACCCGAAAGGTATCCTCAATCCGTTTGCGCTCAAGGGGATCATCGCTCTGTTCAAAGTCGTAACCGATATCGACCTTGTAATCGAGCAGGGCTATAAATTTCTGCAGGGCGTCTTCGTAAAGTTCCTGCTTATAAAACGTCCAGCCCAGCTTATACAAAGCTAACTGATAAAATTTTGATCCGACTCCCAAAGAAACAATACTGGAATAAGCCTCTTCCGCATCAAGATATTGACGATGAGTGAACAGGTTCTCAGCCCGGCGGAACTGAACTTCATCAATATAACGAGATTCAGGATACTCACGCACCAGTCGAGCCAGAACAACCATCGCCTCTTCGATCTGTCCCAGTTCCTCGTAAGCACGAGACATCTGATAAAGGACCTGGTCGTTGCGTTGATAGAGCGGATATTCATCCAAAAGTTTCTGATAAAGAGTGATCGCTTCACGAGGCCCGGCTTTATCCAGATCATCTCCCGCAAAATCAGCTTCCAGGTCGAGACTTTCTGTGCTGGCGACTGGTTGGTTTTGCGTTGTTCTCTGTTCAAAATGTTGATCCGATTCAATCTCATTGGGAACAGGTTGAGTCATCTCAGTCTCAGCAGCGCTTACCACCACCGCTTCACTTTTTTCTGGTGGGGGTAATGTAACGGGACTATTTTCGACCGGATCGCTATCAACCAGGCCATATTCCTTCTCAACCTTCAGGTCGGCCAAGCGCCTGATCGCCTCAGGCGTTAAAGCTGAAACATTATCGGAACTTTGCAGAAACTGCTGATAGCTGGCCATAGCCTGTTCAAGTCCATCGGTGATCTCAACGGCGCTCAGGTCAACCTTCTGCTGTTGCAATTCAGCAATAGTGCCACGTTGACTCCGGCTACTGCATCCACCTAGGATCAAAAGAATAAGGATGATGAAAAACTTCATTTTCATGGCTGCTCCTTATCCTGATTTTGGTTTTGTGAAGCCCGATCATAACTGTCTGCCATGGCAAAGCGCGCTTTGACTTGAAATTCTTCCAAGCGCTCACGCCGCCGTTCCAGTTCGTTGATTGCCATCACTTCAATGACATGCCCCTGACGTTTCAGTAACCTGTCAATTTTTTCACTCGCCGCAGTCATCCGAATCCGCTGTTGACGGATGCTATCGTCATACCCCTTATAGCTCTGGGTGGCTGCTTGACGCAGGCGGACGAAAGAGTGGTACTTCTTCTGCAGTGTTGTAATATGTTCGTTGAGTGCATAGAGATGCTTGAACGCATCGGTTTGTCGCTGATCGTAAGCGCTGTTTATCTGCCACAACAACAGACCGTCCAGACGTTTGATCCGCTGTAGATCGACTGCGCTCACATCGGGGCGAGCCGACAACTCCAGCAAACGCTCTTTAACGATGCGCTCAGCTGCCGTCAACAGCAATTCAGGTCGCGGTGCTGTCAGCAAGCCATGAAGACGTTGTTCAATACGATCACGTTGTTCAAGGCGTAAACGCATCTGGGCATCGAGTAAGCGGAACTTCTCATCCATCTGTGGCAACAGCGGTTGATAATAATTGCGACGCTGTTCAATCAGCTCAGTGTAAGCGTCAAGATCGGTCTGCCAGCGTTCAAGTTTATGGCGTAACTGCTCAAGATCGAGATAGTTCTTCAGCGCTTCCTGAAAGTCGTGCGAAGCCATCAGTTCCAATAGATAGTAGGTTTCCGGGCTATTCGGCAGTTCGCGCAAACGCACCATCCAGTTAGAATCTTGCATCAACTCCTTACGGACGAGAGTCTTGAGGAAGGTGCCTTGACGAATACTGACAATCGAATTTGACAGTTTGTCGATCTCTTCAGCAAAGGCCTGCAGGGCGTTACCGTAGAGTAAGGCAGCACGACTATAGATGCCCAGCTTGCCATAGGCATAGGGAACTGCCAGCAGAGCTTCCTGAACCGCTGCGTCGGTGACCTCACGCTGACTCAGCAGACTCCAGGGAACCAGAGCCCGCTCCAGCTTGTCCTGTACAGCATCAGCCCAGCCAGAGCCCAACAGCGCCCGATTAGAAAAAGCACCTTCCAGACGAACACGGTCGAAAATATTCTTGGCCTCGGCAAAGCGTTCTTGCACCAACAGGCGATCTGCCAGCACCAGGTTGGTTGTATCTTTCACCGCCATGATCAACGGCTCTTTACTTTTGAGCTGTCCAGTTGCTTCAAGCTGTTTGAGAGCGGCGACTTCCTGACCATCCAGAAGCAGGGCAATGCCAAGATTGTAGCTAGCGAAACCTTCGAGATCTTCATCCCCTTGCCATCTTTCCAGAAGTTCAATCGCCTCGCTAAAGCGCCCTGTCGCCATCAAAACTTGCGCAGATAGATCGGCCAGGTCATCTTCCATATCGGTCGGAACATTACCTTCTATCCGCTCTAAAGCATGGAGAGCATTGACCGGCTGGTCTTTATGAAAGTAGATCCGAGCCAAACGGTAGATCGCTGCATTGCGGACACTCTCCTCAACATCACCCTCAATAACAGCACTGATGGCACGTCCGGCGCGTTGATGCATGCGATAAGCCAGTTCAAAATCTCCGACAGAGAACTCGGCTGTAGCCAGGTGCTGAAAGAGGCTGTCGAGTTGAGGTTCATCAAGCAGATAATGCTGCGCCAACTCCGTATCAAGGCGACTGATCGCACCGAACCAATCCTCTTGGTACGCTTGATATAAGGCTTCACCAAAATAGAGATCTTTCAGGTCACGCTCAGCGTCAGACTTGCCTGCAAAGGCTGGGACGACCGAAAAGATGATAACTATGAGAGAGACAAACAGCTGTTTCATCGTCTACCTGTCGTTAAATTTAACGGCTTGAAGAGTCAGAACAATTTCACCAAAGCGGGGTCCGACTCCCTTATTCAGATTAAACTCACCTTCACGGGTAAATGGCTTACCTCCTTCGCTCACACCGCTGTAACTCACCATCAATTGATGTGTCCCCCCTTTGATATTGCCGCTATAGATGCGCTGAACACCCCCTTTTTGCAGGGCTTCCAACTCCTTAAAGCTGTAGATGTGATCGGCGATCGGTGTTCCATCAAGTTGAATACTGACACTGTCGAGTCGAAACTCTTCCTCTTCGGCAACCGATACGAACAGAGCCACCTGACTATGGGATGGGTAGAGGAGTTTCTCTTCCAGCAGGTTCAACTCTGACGCTATTGAGAGGATATCTCCCTTGATATCCTGAATCTGTTCATCAAGCCCTTTGATCTGTTCCTTGCTGATAGTTTCAGCCTTTGCACTCAGGCCGAAGCAACAGAGGAACAAAACCAGACCAATCATTCTCCATGTGTTTTTCATAAACTTACCTTCCATTCTAATTTTCATTTATCGATCAACTAACAAGTTAAAGCTCACCATTTCTCTGTTAAAACTTGCCGATGACGTTAATAAACAGACCCTGATGACGATAATCGAGCTGAGTTAAATCATCGGAAAAATCGCTGAAGTTATATCCCGCTCCAGCCTTGATATGATTGCCGAAATGCCGGTACAGGGCGACGAGTGCCCCACTGCGCTGATCCTGTGCCTCCGGCAGATCGAGCAAGCGGGCCTCGACCAGAGCGTCCCAACGGTGGAGGAAGTGCCAATCAACACGAGCGACAAACAGCTGGGCACTGCTGTCAAAATATTCTGGATTATCCCGATCGAGGGCAATCTGACCAAGGCGATAAGCATACTTGCCACCAACGGTCCAACGCGGTGTCAGGTCGTACATCAGATCGATGGCGGCGATATGACTGCGCTGAATATAGGTGGTTGCAGAGGCGGCACTATCGTCAGAGCTCGGAAGGTTATAGAAATAGGTATATTTGAGTAGCAGGTTAAGACGGTCGAAAGCGACTGGCCGATAGGCGTAACCGAGCACAGCTTCGGTATAATCACCATCAAAAGAAGATCCAAGGGAGCTTTCACTCATCGACATATTTAACTTGCCGAGAATGCGCCAATCTTCACTCAGACGATATTTAAAGCTGTTTTTAAACAGCCAGGTAGTGCGCTTGCTGTAGCTCGAATTTTCCTGTTCGGTATTATCGACGCGGTACTCCAACCCACTCGCCAGCGCGAGGTGATCAAAACCATAGCCGACACTGACAGCGACAGCGGTTCGTTCCAGTTCAGCGGCAGTATCGGGATCTTTCAATGTCCCCAGATCAAGGCTGACTTTAAAATTCAGTCGATCTGTCGGCGTTAATTCAACACCGGTCGTATGAACCAGTCCAGTCGGGGTATCGCCATGTGCGTAATTCTCTTCAAAATAAACACTGGTGACATCGGAATAACGGGTTCTGAAACCGGAGGACATCTTTCCTTTTCGTGACAGCAAACCGTTATCGCTACGATCACTTTCCAAAGCGTAATTGAGGTAGATGGTCGTACGGTCACTGTAGAGGAACTCACTGCCAAGGCTGGCTCCCGTTCCCTGATCACCTTCAGACGCTTCTCCATGAAGAATGAAACGGTCGCTTAGACGCCAGCTGCCACCGACACCGATGCGACTGTTATCATCGCGGTCACCGCTGGCGCGCAAGGTTCCCTGAAAGTAAGAAAAAGCACTCCAGTCAGAGCGTGAATTATAATCCGCCTGAACGACGGCATCGGTCAGTTCGCCCTCTTCCTGAGTTGAAGCTGTCGTTCCAGCCAGAACAGTGCGGCTGTCATTCCTGACGCCAACACTGAAACTCCACTGATCGTTCAACTGGTAATCGACATTGATCTCGCTCGCCTCAGTTTCCAGGCTGCTATCCTCAGTTTTTTTGTCATATTTGATGCGGTTGCGCCACTGACCAGCGATCGGCAGATCAAGATTGAAACCATATTGTGTCAGGGCCGCTGCCGTCGACAGGCCGGAAACAGAATAGCCCTCTTCCAGATCCCGAAGGTAGAAGGTCGCGCGTCCACGCCAACCCGCAACGATATCACTAAAGGCCAGAGAACCTTCCACCCGATAACCCGAAGCACTCGTCTCTTCGTCTATCTGCACCTCTTCACTAAAGCTGTAACCGCCATCATCAGAACTTGAATTGAGGACAGCGTTCCCTTTGCTTTGTCCTACTTCGAGTTTCAACCAGGTTGAGGCCGATTTCCGCAAGGTCAGGTCAACACCGCCCAGCTGACTCTTGACGTCAGCCTCTTCAGACCAATTTCCACTGACACCAAACTTGATATGATCGTTCAGCCAGTAGTCTGCTCGACCACCTGTGACCAGAGTATCAGGATCGATGAAGCCGGGAGTGTATTCATAGTGAGCAACCAGATACACAGGATTACCACTGATAAAAGCGGAATTTGCCAGCAGATCATCGTCGGCTGTTGTCGGCAAGACTTCGGTGAGCAGAATCCGACCCTGCAAATAATCGATATCGTAATCGAGATCGGCGGTCAGGTCCTTAGTTGCAAGGACAATATTTGAATCCTTGTCACGAATCTCCATACGCAACTGTTCCGAACCTTCGAGCAGATCCTGAACTTTCAGATAATAGAGTGAACCGCCAGTTCCTCTGAGGTCATCACGGCCGGAAATCGTCCCCGGATCGGCGATAAAACCATCAATTTTCAAACTGGTTTCGCCGAAGCTGGTTGTTTTCGAAGGCTGATAGTGAAATTTAAGACCGTACAGTTCACGATCAAGCGCTGTCAGTTCATTGCCTTTGTAAGTTGTTTTATAGTTGCCCCAGAGAGCGTAGGTTTCGTCTTTTTGCAGACGCAGATAAAATTTCCCTTTTGTTGGTGCATCTTCAACCACTGTGCTGTCATCTCCCAAAGTCGGATAATGACGATCGGGATCCATACGCCGGAACTGGGCCGAGCTGGTCTTGTCCATAAAGTTTGAGAATATCTCGTCAAGCGGTCCCTCACGGGTATCGGCACTGGCAGTCAACGACCAGCCATTTTTCATTTTCCCCTTGCTGTAAAAAGCCAGCCGTCCCTGCATACTGAAATCTTCACTGTAACGCTGATTATCGGGATCAAGAAGATTAGCCGGACCGTTGGTCTTATTGCCCGACAGAGTCAAATCAGCGATACCAACACTGAACCAGTCGTTCCGCTTCAGTTGCAGATCGCGTAAATAAAGTTCACCATTACCAGAGGGATCGAGAACCGCGACTTCAACGGTATGTAACCCCGCAGGAAGTATCTCCTCGGCGACAAAACGCCCCTTATCGTCAACCGGGACAGAATGGCCTGCCAACCAGACGGCATGATCATCAGGGATCGCCTGCCCGAAAGCTTGAACCGCGCCGCCATGAACCGGAATGTGACGAACAGAGAGTCGACTTTCACCGTAGCCAGCCAGCAACTCGCGCCGGGGGTTGGCCATCACTACGACCGGATCAACCTGATCGATGACCCATAGCATTCGCGGCTCAGTCTCATCGAATTGCCCCTCTTCGTTAGTAACTCGAACCAAATATTTCAAACTGATCCCTGGTGCTTTGTAATCGGGGAAGTCAGCCAACCAGAATCCCTGCCCATTCTGATCCAAATTAATAATCGCCAGAGGTTCCGCATAGAGCGATTGATTCTCGGTAAAAATTCTGACTTCAGCCCGATCAAAAAAGTTGCGGTAATTGCTATACAGCTGAAAATCAACCCGATTTTCGGCAAAGTCAGTCTCCGCAACATCGGCGTAGCGCAGCGATCGCGGCCAGGCGCTAATGTTCAAGCGTGGGTTCTGCATCAAACTGTCATACTTGAATTGGATTTGAGCCTGTTCAAGAGCAATATCGGTGCAACGCTGAACATCAGAGCTACTCTTACCCGGATCATCGACAGGTTTGCCGTCAATACTGATCCGCATAAGATTCAACCCGTAGATTTTGTATTTCGACATCACGATTCAAGCGGGTAATCTCGACCCCTTCATAATCGTCCAGGATCGCTAATTCATCATAAACAACCAAAACCTCAACCCTGGAACTATCGGTCTCAATAAATCCAAGATTGACCACATCATCGCTCTGAACATAGCCGCGACCATCAAATTCAACCTGCTCAGAAGAGAGTTGCATCTGCGACTGGACCTGCTCCATAGCCCGACGAGCCCGAGCGAGCGAGAGTCCGATGTCATCGGTGTAGATCGCAGCAGTCCGGCGATTCAGCCGTTCGTTACTGATGTAACCGACAAAGCGTAAGCGTGGATTGGTCTTATCAGCCACTTCAGCCAAAGCTCTGCGCCAGCCGGAAATAGCTTTGGAAGTGACAACTGGTTGACCTTGCTCAAAGAGGATATTTTCGAGTGCTCCGGAAGGAGACTGGTGAATCCGCGTGACCTTTTCTGCGCCTGATTCTTCCGGACAGAGTTGCGGTTCATCCGGCAGGTTTTGTAACGGATCATCATGCCAGAATTCAACTTCAATGCGTCGATTCAGCGCCTGTCCTTTTGGCGTGGCATTACTTGCGGCCAGATTCAGGCTGCCTTTGCCATCGCTATCGACCGCATTTCCGGGCAGTTGTAGGGCATCCTGAACCGCCAATGCAGCCCGTCGGGCCACAGCTTTCGACAGACCATTATGATCGCCATAAATACGCATCTGACGCTCTGTCAGAGGATTATTGTCACTGTGGGCAATGAACTTGATCTGGACATTCTTTTTCCCACGCAAGTTGTCATACACCTTGCTCAACTGCTGTAGATACTGATCTGACAAAACAACCTCAGCATCATTGTAAAGCAGCTTTGGAACCAGATTTCTCAGGCGGGCGCGATGGGCGTGGCCATCTTTGTAGCGGAGTTTACAGACCGTTTCGGTACGACAGACTTTGACCCGATTGACATCACGCGGAGTCAGAATTTCCTTTATTACTGTGACAGAACTGATTTCGTCATACCAGACCTCGACTTCGACCCGGCGATTTTCTGCCTGTCCGGCACTGGTGGAGTTACTGGCGACAGGGTTGCCATCACCCAACCCCTCATATGAA
>JDSF01000468.1_pt1 | contig 13358 bp, 15 predicted proteins | sample 199441 | NCBI WGS metagenome assembly JDSF01 (sample SAMN02592751, study PRJNA231836) | bioreactor metagenome | isolation source: continuous culture bioreactor denitrification-DNRA | place: Germany: Bremen
AAAAATAAATAGGGGCAAAGGATGGGAAATATGGCAGTTATTAAAGGCAGCAGGGATTATCATAAAACCAATCTCGCCCTATTCTTGGCAGGGTTCGTCACCTTTGCGACTCTCTATGATTTTCAGCCACTCTTTCCAAATCTGGTCAATGAATACGGAATATCGCCAGCATTGGCCAGTCTGTCACTGTCATGTGCAACCTTTTCACTTGCCTGCACTCTCCCCCTTTCTGGATCATTATCTGATGCTTTAGGACGCCGGGCACTGATGGGAGTCGCAGTAATCGTCGCCCCAATTCTGGCCTTTGCCAGCGCTGGTTGTGAATCTCTGACTCTTCTCCTTAGCCTCCGTTTATTGCAGGGGATTGTTCTGGCGGGAGTTCCAGCAGTAGCGATGGCGTACCTGAATGATGAACTCGAACCAGGAGCCTGGGAAGTGCCATGGGGCTGTATATTGCCGGGAATGCTTTTGGTGGAATGACGGGACGCATACTGACAGCCTGGTTGACCGATTTTATGACCTGGCGCTCAGCTGTCGCCATCATTGCTCTGATCAGTCTCACTGCTGGAATTCTATTTTTAGCTCTTATTCCTGTTTCTCGTAATTTTTGTAGCCAGCCTTTCCGTGTTGCCCCATTGACCAAATCACTGGTGAGCCATTTGCGCAACCCTGGCTTATTTTACCTGTTTCTGATCGCCTTTACCTGTATGGGAGGATTTGTCACCCTGTACAATTACGTCACTTTCAGGCTGCTCGGCCCTTGGCAGTCTCAGTCAAACACAGGTCGGCCTTATATTTCTGGCCTATGCCTTTGGCGCGTGCAGTTCAAGCATTACGGGCAATCTGATTAACCGCTATTGCCGCAGTCGAATCATGGTTCTCTCTCTGACAATTATGGCGTGTGGACTTTTCCTTACACTTGTAGCCAGCCTTCCGACAGTCATCAGTGGGATTATCATCTTTACAATCGGATTTTTCGGAGTTCATTCTGTTGCCTCTGCCTGGGTCGGATTTTTAGCGAAACAGGCTCGAGCACAGGCATCATCGCTCTATCTCTTTTCCTACTATCTCGGCTCTAGTATTTCTGGCACCCTCGGAGGATACTTCTACTTCCATTGGAATTGGAACGGTGTCGTTATTCTTGTTCTGAGCCTGATTGGGCTGGCTTCTTTAGCTTGTTTCCGCCTTGCAGCGCTATCAAATGAGAATGAGTTAATTTGGACTTGGAAACGAATCGAATGCAAGCAATTCAAGTAATTTGATTGTCAGGCTTTTAAATTGACAGCGCCATAGTGCTTCTTCTACAACCAATAGACATTCCAGCACACAACACAGGGAGAAGTGGACATTATGATGGACCTCACCACCCCAGCGCTACTCTTTCCAGCGATTTCCTTACTGTTGCTGGCTTACACGAACCGCTTCCTTGTTCTGGCCCAGTTGATTCGGCAACTCCACAACCAGCGTCAGACAAAAACGGAAATGGTTATCCGCCAGATAAGCAACTTGAGAAACCGACTCACTCTGATCAAAGCAATGCAAGGATTAGGCGTCCTTAGTTTTTTGCTCTGCGCGCTCTCCATGCTCCTGATTTTTCTCAAACTGATCATCGCGGCCGAATGGATCTTTGCCATCAGTTTGGGACTGCTGGTTCTCTCGCTACTCTGTTCACTGCTGGAAATTGCTATCAGCACCCGAGCGATTGAAATAGAACTAGAAGATCTTGAGGTTTTGGCTGAAGATAAAATCTGCGACCAATGATCCTCACCCGAGAGATACAAAGATGGAAGGACTGACGCAAAAAAACTACAAGAGCCTCTTCTACTCAAAAAAATAGTGGCAGTCGATCGACACAGAGCCGCAACCTTGTCCATCAGTTTCAATCTGATATAATTTGCTTGCACCAAATTTGAATTGAATTTCATACGTCTGACACTGCTGTTCCACATTTTTGGAGGCTGCTTCGTTGTCGACCCGTCCAATCATTTTATTTTTTATCTTGCTTTTCCTAGTGCCATGCAGCGCAAGTGCTACGGATCAACACTCCCTTCGCATCGGGATTTTTCCTCTGGAACCATTGAACTTCACCGATAAGATGGGAACCGCAAACGGAATCTATCCTGACCTCCTTCGTGAGATGGCCCGCGCCGAAGAATGGCAATTAATTTTTGTTCCAGGCAGCTGGAAGGAATGCTTAGAACGCCTGGAAGATGGGAGTATTGATCTTTTATCCTCTGTCGCCAGAACTCCAGAGCGCGAATTAATTTATGATTACACCAATGAATCGGTGGTCGATAATTGGTCACAAATTTTCACCTATCCTGGATCCGGAATTGAAAATTTCAAGGATCTGAGCGAACAACGGGTTGCGATCGTTGAACGCGACATCAATGGCAAAAACTTCCTGGAAACAACCCAAAATATGGGAATTTCAGTTGAGATTATTCACTACGCAACCAATAGGGAGACCTTCGAGGCGGTACAGAATCGGGAAGTCGTCGCAGCAGTATCATCCCAACATTATGGACTAAGACATGCTGGTGATTTCTCACTGATTTCAACATCAATTCAATTTTCTCCATTCTCCATCTATTTTGCCGCCCTGAAAGGCCAGCAAACTGAGGTTCTCAAACAATTGGACCAACATCTGTCTTCATGGAAAAAGGATAAAAATTCTTACTATTACAAAGTCTTGCAAAAATATTTAGCGACTGACCTTACTGAGAAAGAAGTCTTTCCACGTTGGCTTATCTATGTCATCGCCAGTACCTTGGGGCTTCTGCTCCTGAGCAGCTTGTGGATCGTATCGTTAAACCTGCTGATCAAAAGAAGAACAGCTGAATTGCGAGAGAGTGAACACGCATACCGCACGGTCGCAAATTACACCTACGATTGGGAACTCTGGATTTTACCCGATTTCACAATGAAATATGTCTCACCCTCCTGCGAGCGAATCACAGGGTATTGTGCAGAAGAGTTTATGGAGGATAGTCGCCTGTTTCACCAAATCATCTTTGATGAAGACAAAGCCATGTGGCAAAAGCACATCAACCATCCAGAAGATCGATGTGAATCCCTGAAACATCGGATTATTGCCAAAGATGGATCGATAAAATGGATTGAACACACATGCCAATCGGTATTTGCTCCAAACGGTGAGTATCGGGGAAAAAGAATCAGCAACAGAGATATTACCTCAATAAAAGCCGTTCAAGAGCAGCTCCGTCAATCACAAAAAATGGAAGCAATCGGGACTTTGGCTGGTGGAATTGCGCATGATTTCAATAATATTCTTTCAGGCATCCTCGGCTATACAGAACTAACTCTGCTGAATCCAGAGATCGACAGCAAGAGTAAAAAAAACCTTAACTATGTTCTTGAAGCAACCATACGGGCGAGAGACCTTGTCAAACAGATTCTCATGTTCAGCAGAAAGGAAGAGCAGTGTCACCTCCCAGTTAATATCCATACCGTTCTCGAAGAGGCGTGCATATTTATAAGAAAGTCGATTCCGGCAACAATCGCGCTCAATCTCGATATTGATATAAAAACAGGGGCCGTCATGGCCGATTCGACACAAATTCATCAGGTCGTCATAAACCTCTGCATGAATGCCGTTCACTCTTTGCCACAACAAGATGGAGAGATCAATATCAAATTATTCCCTACAGATATTGACGCTATAACAGCAGCAAAGCACCCAAACCTCAGACCAGGAAGCTATGCCCAACTGACAGTTTCTGATAACGGCACAGGAATACCACCAGAAACCATACCTCGTATTTTTGAACCATTCTTCACAACAAAAGAGCAGGGACAGGGAACAGGTATGGGCCTTGCGATTATCCATGGCATCGTCCAGAGCCACGATGGATCAATCAGCGTTGAGAGTTGCATTGGAGAAGGGACAACTTTTAAGTTATTTTTCCCGCTGATCACAGACGAATCAACAAGCGATGCATGCACGATCGCCGAAACAGCGACGCAGACAAGTCATCTCAGAAACACTAGTGAATACTGAAAGAAGGGAACAGGCAGCTCACCGACCTTCAACAGAAAGAATCGGTGAGCACGAACAGTTAAAAGTCGTCCCATCCGTCCAAAACGGAAGATTGATTATAAGCGGAGACCGTTGCTTCAAAGAAGTTACTTTTGACATCTCCCTCCCCTTCGGTATCAGCCAATTTTTCTAGATGTTTATAGGGGTTTTTATCAAAGCCATCATACAATTTTCCACCGAAACCGAGCTTATTCCAGCGCTCATTAGCCAACCACTTGGTGTACATCTCTGTTGTTTCTTCGCTGACACCTAAAATACCATCACCAATAATATGATTCGTCCACGAAATTTCCTGATCAACGGCCAAACGGAACATCTCTTCAACCTCATCAACGGGGAAGAAAGTTGCATCAAGCTCTCTAATTTCACGGACGATAAATTCAAACATGACACAATGAGTCAATTCATCACGGTTGATGTAACGGATGACCTCTGAGGTTCCCATCATCAGATGGCGGCTGGCCAAATTGTAGAAGAAATTAAAGCCATTATAAAAGTAGAGTCCTTCAAGCAGATAGTTAGCGATCAAGACACGATAAAAGCGCGTTTCAGAAGGTTCATCGATAAAATCCTGGTATATCTGAGCAATATATCGGTTGCGCTCAAACAGAACCTTGTCAGTGCGCCATTTGTCATAGATCCCATTGCGGCGTTCTGTTGGGATAATTGACTCAACCACATATTGATAACTCTGACTGTGAATCGCCTCCTGATATTGCTGAATCGCCAGCAGTAAATTAACTTCGGGGGCAGTGATATAATCGTTAATATTCGACAGATTATTGGTCTGGATACTATCGAGAAAGATCAGAAATGACAAAATCCCATCATAGGCTTGGCGCTCTTCAACCGTCAGATGTTTATAAGGCTCAATATCACTTGAAAGATCTGTCTTTTCAGGAATCCAGAAGTTCGCCATCATGTTGCGATAGAGTTTGTTTGCCCATTGATAGCGAACGTTATTCAAATTAAAAATATTCGTGCTGTTACCACCAATAATACGTCGGGTTTCAAGGGAATCATCCCCTTCCGGATTAAACAGTTTTTTCGGTTCCATATCGCTACTCCTCTAAGAATCAGTTATTCACTTATGGAGACATTATTACTGCAGATCAAAAAGTGACATTTCTCCCAAAGGGAGAGGAGAGAAACAATCACCACTTCACTGGCTCAAAGTCCTGCGGCACAACATAAAGATACTACCCAGCACAAGAAATACATTCGTCCTTTTTAGAAGCAATATTGCTGTTTTTCTGAATACTACGGGTATAGTAGATCGCCTTGCAGCCTTTCTTCCAAGCATCCATGTGCGTATCATAGATATCTTTGGCCGTAATATTTTTATTCAGGTTGAACAGCAATTCCATCGAAATTCCGGTATCGACATACCTCTGCAAACGCGAAACGATATCGACAACGATCTTCTGGTCGATATGTTTAGACTCCTGATAGTGCCACAGCTTGTCCTTGATGAAAGGTGGCACAATCGGCACGGTTCCATTGCTGTTATTATCAATATAATACTTGCTGAAAATCGGCAGGACACTCGCCGTACACCCCTGAACAATGGAACTACTGGTATTTGGAGCAATCGCAGTGATATGACTATTGCGGATGCCATGCTCGCTAATCCGGTCAAAGAGGCGATCCCAATCAAGGGTCGAATTTTCAGCAAACCAGCTTCGCTCGTGACTTAAGATCAGACCATTCGACCAATCACTGCCCTCAAAGAGAGGATAACGGCCACGTTCTTCCGCCAAGTGACAGCTGGCAGAGGTACAGTGATAAGCAAATGATTCTGCCATTTTATCAACAGCATCCTGAGCCCCGACATAAGGGATGTCCCGTCTCGCCAGATAATCTGCCAGCCCCATCAAACCAACACCGATGGTCCGCAGCAGTTCATTATGACGCTGCCCTTCAGCCACAGGAACATCGGTGATATCAATGCAGTTATCCAGAATTCGCACAGAAGTTTCACACACCCTTTCCATCTCATCATCTTCCAGATTGGCAAGATTGATCGAAACCAGATTGCAGGTATGAACAAGTCCCGGTTCAACATCGCGACTGATACTGTCATTTTCAAATCGTTGCGGACCAATTTTCGTTGGCTTGACGACAGAATAGGATTCAACACAGAGATTCGTGCATGGAATCATACCAATATGTTTGTTCGGATTAGCTCGGTTGATCGTATCTTTGAATGAGACATAAGGCATACCAGTCTCAATCTGGACTTTCATGATTTCTTTATACAGATCCTTGGCGTTAACCTTTTCAAACAGCTCAATATGTCCAGCTTTAATCTCCCGGTAAAGATGGTCAAGAGCTTGTTCGAATTCATCTCCCCAAAGTTCAGCCAGTTCATACTGATATTTGGAGCGGATTTCATGCGGGTCAAGCAGATACCAGTCCTCCCCATTTTCAACGGCGCGCATAAAACGATCAGTCACAACCACCTGAGGGAAAATGTCATAAGCTTTACGCCGCTGATCACCATTTTCTGTCTGGATTTCAAGAAAATCCTCCATGTCGAGGTGCCAACTATCGAGAGCCACAGTCACCGCCCCAGCCTTTTCCCGCCTTGGTTAAAGTAGAGAGCAATGTCATTGACAACGCGGATATTCGGCACCACGCCTCCAGCACGACCAAGGGAATTACGGATCTTTGCCCCCTGAGAGCGGATACGGCTGATACTGACTCCAACACCTCCACCACCAGAACTGATCTGACCAACCTGTTCGAAGGTATGGAAAATGCTGTTGGTGTCATCGTCAAAGGCCGTGATGAAACAACTCGACAAATTTCCATTCGGCTTACGCAGATTGATCAAAATCGGTGTTGCCAAAGAGATTTTACGCATCGCCAGCATGGTATAGGTATCCCGCACTCGCAACAGGCGGACATCATTAGGTTGGTTCTGCTCAATCAGCAGAGCAATGGTCAACAATGCCTCCTGCGGCATCTCGATCACTTGGTTATTGTATTCCAGCATATAGCGCTTGATCAGTAGGCTGATTCCGGCATAATCAAAGTCATAATCATATTCCTGGCGTAAAAACTGGCCAGCCTTGAGTAGTTCCTTCTCAGAATATTTTTCCAACAGAACAGCTGAATAAACTCCCTTGGTGACAAAATCCTTAACCGTCTGGCAATAGCTCGGATAACGGTATTCGTATGGGATACCCCGAGCGGCATGAACCCGCTTGTAAAAATCGACCAGCTTCAAGCGTGCAGCCAGAATGCGCCAGTCAGGCTCCTCAACAGAGGTTAACCGCAAAGAGGTTTCGATGACGGTCTCATGGATTTCTCCTGTCGTCATATTGTTTCGAAAGTGAATTTCCAAGTTCGATTCCAATTCGATCGGATTGATATCCAACCCTTCAGCCGCCCATTGGATGACCTTTCTGATCTTTGCTATTTCAAGGGGAGCCGACTCCCCATCCCGTTTAATGACGCGATAACGCTTGGCCATAAATAATAACTCCTTGACGACTAAACACAATATATAGTGGTAAGACAAACTGAAGTATACACAATGTTGAGACTTATATAAGACTATTTTTGTTATTTTTATCAATGATCGGTACGCCAGGAAGAACACGTAGGCAAAATATGTTAAGCTTCAGCAACATATTTAAGCATGGAGGGCATGTATGAAAATCGTTTTTCTTCACGGTCTGGAATCTGGGCCGCATGGAAGTAAATATCAGGCATTAAAAAAGCAGTTTGGTCACATATTAGCACCAGATTGTAGTGGCATATTCGATGAACAGGAAAGACTGAAAATTATTCGCCGGGACTTAGCACAGGAATCGAGTCCGCTACTTGTCATCGGATCCAGTATGGGAGGATTGATGGCGTTATTACTTCAGCAGGCGGAAGCAGACAAGGTTGCGGGGATGGTTCTCTGTGCGCCAGCCATTCACCATCCTGCGGCACAGCACCTCGATTACAACCAACTGCCACCAACACGGGTCATTCACGGGACTCAAGATGATGTTGTCCCATTTGAAGTCAGTCAAGTTTTTGGAGACCGCCTCATCGCCGTTGATGATGACCATCGGCTGACAAAAAGTATGGATCTGATTCTTCAGACGGTGGCAGAGCTACATGCCATGCTGATATCACAATGATCAGGAAAAGGAACAAAAAATGGGTTGGTTGATTGTTGGTCTGATTTTATTCTTCGGCATACACACGGTTTCAATCATAAGTGACCCTTGGCGCGATTCTATGGTCGACAAAATCGGCCTGATCGCCTGGAAAGGCATTTACGCATTCATATCGGTCATCGGCTTATACCTAATGATCCGGGGTTACGCTGCCGCTCATCAGAACGCATTGACTCTGTATCAACCTGCGCCATGGTTGAAACATGTCGCCATGACCTTGCAACTACCGGTTTTCCCGTTATTGTTGGCAGCCTACATCCGCGGACGCATTGCAACAACAGTCAAGCATCCCATGCTACTGGCGACCATTCTCTGGTCTGCATCCCATCTGCTCATCAATGGTCAATTAACAGGCATATTGCTGTTTGGCACCTGCCTCACCTGGGCAATCATTGATCTCTATTCCCTCTGCGGTAGAAGCCAACGTCCGCTCCCTGGAGCACCGGCTTCAAGGTTCAACGATGTGATTGCTGTCTTTCTTGGCCTCGCATTGCATTACGGCATGATCATCTGGGGCCACGCTGCCATCGTTGGTGTTCCTCTGAAGTCAGTCGCTCTTTAAGTTTTTTGACCAGAGGCGCCTAGGAACGAGCTTCCAGTTCAATCCTGTTCCGGCCATTCTTTTTAGCTCGATAGAGAAGTTGATCAACCTGACTCAGAAGATCTCTCGACTCAAGAGAACGTGGTGGAATCAATGATATTGCACCGATACTACAGGTAACTATCGAAGAAACGGAAGACCGCTCATGCTTGATAGCTGCCTTTTCAAGAGCATTTAAAAAATTATGACAAACCCCTTTAGCCCAGAGACCGAAACATCATCAAGCACCACGATGAACTCTTCACCACCAAACCTGGCAACGATATCGTTAGTCCGACCCACTGTTTTCCTGAGAACCCCAGCGACAACACTCAAGCATTCATCTCCAGCCAGGTGCCCATACAGGTCATTGTATTGTTTGAAATGATCGACATCGATCATGAGAATACCAAGAGAGGTCTCTTTCCGTCTTGCTCGGGAAAAATTTTTGTCATACAACTCATAAAAATGACGTTTATTCGAAATGCCCGTTAATTCGTCTGTCCGAGCCATAGACTGAAGCTGCTCATTCAGACTTTGAATTTTATCCAACATAACATTGGCAGATATTGCCATCTGCTTGATTTCACGCGGACCAGTCTCGTCAAGCCGGGTTGTCATCTCCTTGTTTTCAGCACAACGCGTAAAGTCTGAAGCAGCCTTGCCGATTGGTGACAAGACGAATCGCCCCAACAACATGACAATGGCGACGACGATCACACCACCGATAAAGATCAAAGCGAGCAGTGTCTGGATAAAAATATTTCGTAATTGCAAATTAAAATCGCGTACAACAAATGATTGAATCAAAAGATGATGGGCCCTGCTATCATCTTTAAACGTAATCAGCAGGGCAGCTTTATTATTATCCAGAAAGTCGATCCGTTGGCAAAATGCGGTATTTTTACACAATTCATCACAGCCATCACAGCCAACGCTATGTGAAGAAATGATTTTGATCGGAGCACCAAAGATCGCACTCATCTGTTCCATAAATTCGGCGTCCATCAATTTAATCATGATCAGATAACCATTAACTGGCTCTTTTTCCTCAGAATCGGTAATAGACTCCAGGACAACCCAAAAAATTGATCTGCAGATTCGCTGTAGAGCAAGATACTCTTTCCACTGTCCGCAGCAGGTGCCAGTAAACGATCCCGTTCGCTTTCGATCTGATCAGAAATCAATTTAAACAATGGTCTATCTGATTCCGGAACCATGCCATATCGCGTTTTAAATTCAAGATCCAGATAGAGAAGACCAAAAACACCAAGATCATCAACGACACCAGGAACTAAATTCGCATCAATATAATCCTGATTGAGATCCTGAATAAAATGATAGCTATCGTCAAACTGCGCCCAATCCCTGGCTGTCCCCTGAAGACGTTCGATCTCGTTTAAAATACTACGGACAATCAGATGATTACGTTCCTGTAATTTCTCAACTTCAACCTGAGCAAAAAGATTAAATGTATGAAACTTGAGAACCCCAATGACAACAATGATTGAGACACTAAAGAGCACAAGTAAATTTATAAAGACAAGTTTTTTGAGCTTCACGTAATAACCCTTTTAAACAATATAACTGCATTCATCCGGACACAAGTATCACGCTAAAGATTCAAAGCTCAAACCTTCTAATATTAAAATTAAACACACCTAACAACTATCAGAAAAAAGGGGATGATCGACATTAAAATGATTCTTGCCAACGTAAATCCATGCGCACTCCGAGAGTAACGCATGGATTCGAGGACACCTCTAATTATGGTTTAAACAACATCTCTGCCGCTTCAAAAATTGTTTCAGACAAGGTTGGGTGGGGATGAATCGTTTTGCGCAAATCTTCAGAAACAGCGGCCATTTCCATCGCTAAAACACCTTCTGCAATCAATTCTCCAGCACCCGGTCCGGCAACGGCAACACCGAGAATCTGATCTGATTCTGGATCAACAATCAACTTGGTCATCCCGTCATCCCGTCCCAGTGTCAGAGTCCGGCCATTGCCACGCCAGGGCATTTTTGCTGTTTTGACCTTGATTTTCTGTGCGCGAGCTTCAGTTTCAGTCAAACCGCACCAGGCAATTTCCGGGTCAGTAAAAACAACAGCGGGAATAGCTCTTGGATCGAAGACGGCCGTGCGCCCGGCAGCGACTTCTGCAGCAACATGAGCTTCACCGTAGGCTTTATGGGCCAGCATCGGCTCTCCTGCAATATCACCAATAGCAAAGATATGCGGTTCCGCCGTCCTTTGTTGTCCGTCAATCACAACAAAGCCTTTTTCGTCAACTCTGATTGCAGTATTTTCCAAACCGATATTGTCAGTATTGGGTCGTCGGCCGATGGAAATCAGCACCTTGTCAAAACGCTTGTGACTCTGCTCACCTTTTTTATCTTCAAGAGAGACAACCACACCATTCTTCTGTTCCTTTAATTCAACAACCTTGGTCTTCAACATAATTGCTTCAAACTTTTTATCCAGCCTGCGCTTCAGCACAGAGACCAGGTCCCTGTCGCAACCAGGCAAAAGACCATCGGTCATCTCAACAACAGAGACCTTACTGCCCATGGCAGCATATGCCGTCCCCAATTCCAATCCGATATACCCACCGCCAATAACAAGTATCGACTTCGGGATATCGGTCAAATCCAGAGCCCCAGTCGAATCGATAATTCTCTGGCTGGTGTTGTCCATATTGGGCAGCATAAAGGGGCGTGATCCTGTTGCCACAATCGCCTGTTTGAAACGCAGATCCGATATTTCACCATTCATATCTGTCACGGCAAGTGTAGTTGCATCCTTGAAACGAGCAGTCCCACGCTTATAGTCCAGTTTCAGTTTTTTGACTTTCGTGCCTAAACCAGCCGTTAATGTGTCGATCACCTTATTTTTCCAATCACGGACTTGAGTGACATCAATCTCCGGAGGCAAAAACTTAACCCCGATTTCCGCAGATTCTGCGGCCTCAGAAACCAATTTCGCGACATGTAATAGAGCTTTTGAAGGGATACAACCACGATGCAGACAAACGCCACCAGGGTTGATTTCAGGATCGATTAACGTCACCTGCAAACCAAGCTCAACGGCTCTGAAAGCGGCAGCATAACCTCCAGGTCCAGCACCGATAATGACTAACTCCGCGGCATCTTTCGGCTCTGCGCCCTCTGTGTCCGCATCTGAAACATTCGGGGCCGCCATAGCATCCGACTGAAGACCAGCAGCTGCGCCGCCGCAGTCGTTGATGTTTGGCCTCTAGCATCAAGAACGACAATCACGGCGCCAACATCAGCGGTATCCCCTTCTGCGACTAATATTTTCTCAATTTTACCCGCTTGCGGTGATGGAATGGCAACTACGGCTTTATCGGTTTCCAGTTCCAATAAAGTTTGATCCTCTTCCACGAAGTCACCGACAGACACAGCAATTGAGATAACCGTTCCAGCTGTGACGCCATCTGACACTTCAGGAACAACAACATTCATAGACATAATATTCCTCAATTTAATGATCGTTTAAAAGTAATGAATCACTGCAATCCGGTTAAAAGTTGAGATCAATCGGCCATCACCAATTTAATCGGATTTTCTATCGCATCACAAATCCAACGGAGAAAACGAGCACCATCAGCACCATCAATCACTCTGTGATCATAGGTTAAACTCAAAGGCAACGTCAGCTCTGGATCAAAGCTTTGTCCATTCCAGACAGCTTCTATCTCTGAACGTGAAACTCCAAGGATGGCCACCTGCGGAGCATAGACCAGAGGAGTAAAGGCGGTCCCTCCCAAGCCTCCTAAATTACTGATGGTGAAGGTTCCACCTTCCAACTCTGCCGGGCTGATCTTACGCTCACGCGTTCTAGCGGCGGCATCGTTTAACTCTGCGGCCAAGGTCGATACGCCCTTTTCATCGACATCACGAATCACCGGAACAAGCAAGCCATTTGGAGTATCAACGGCAACACCAATATGGATATAGTGCTTTATAATCAACTCTTTCGCTACCACATCAAGACTGCTGTTAAATTGCGGATAAACTTTTAGAGCTTCAGCACAGATTTTCAGCAGGATTGCCGTCATGGTCAGCTTTTCTTCCGGTTTTGCAGATCGATTATAGTCTTGCCGAAATTGCTCCAGCTTTTCCACACGGGCTTTATCATACTGAGTCACCATCGGGATGCTTGACCAAGCGTATGCCATGGCATCAGCAGTCAACTCCCGGACCTTGGACATCGATTCTCTCGTGACCTCCCCCCAACGGTTGAAATCAGGTAACACCCGTTGACGACTTGCTCCTGAAGAGTCAGACAAAATAGCCGCTGTCCCCGCACCTTGCGTCATCACTGTGCGGACAAACAAGCGAATGTCATCTTCACCAATCCGTCCCCCGGTCCAGTTCCCGCCACCAGATTAATATCGACCCCCAATTCGCGGGCAAAGCGACGGATAGAAGGCGCAGCGGGGCAACTTTATGCCCACGCCTGACAGGTGTGAGGTCGAGAGATTCTACGGCCTCAGCCACAACCTCAGCAATCAGTC
>JDSF01000469.1_pt1 | contig 13346 bp, 14 predicted proteins | sample 199441 | NCBI WGS metagenome assembly JDSF01 (sample SAMN02592751, study PRJNA231836) | bioreactor metagenome | isolation source: continuous culture bioreactor denitrification-DNRA | place: Germany: Bremen
ATTCCTTATTGCTGTTGTTCACTTTATTCCTCAGAGGAGTTTTACCTCATGGCAGACCTTCTTGACCACCCATTGATCAGTGATCGCTATTTTTTCCCGCGTGCAGGTTCCTTTGCCGATCCCTTCTGGGTCAATTGTGATGGTGCTCGTTTGGCCTGTAGTTACCATGAAATCGATCCGAATGCTAAAACTCTCGTTCATTTTCATGGGAATGGTGAAATTGTCGATGACTGGCAGGGGGATTTTGTCAGGCTTGTGCAGCAGATGGGATGTAACTGCTTTCTGGCAGAACTGCGAGGTTATGGGCAGTCGAGTGGCAAAGCTCAACTTGGTAAGATGCTGAGAGATGTCGTGCCTACGATCAAGGCTTTGAAGCGTGACCCACAAGACTTGATCTTCTTCGGCCGCAGCGTCGGGTCGATCTTTGCTATTGAAGCTGCTGCCCGTTTTTCACAGGCTGCAGGGTTGATCGTGGAGAGTGGTGTCGCCGATGTGTTGGAGCGTTTGCTGCTACGAGTCGGGCCAAATGAGTTGGGAGTGACCTTCTCAGAATTGGAAGCCGAGGTCGATAAAGCCCTCAACCATCAACGCAAGATGTCTGAATATCAGGGGGCTGTCCTGGTGCTTCATACGCAGAATGACGGGTTGGTTGATGTCAGTCATGGGAAGCGACTGTACAACTGGGCAGCATCAAACTCCAAACAGTTGAAAATCTTCCCCGAAGGTGATCACAACAGCATTATGCATACTAACGCGCGCGAATACTTTTCTCTTTTGGGGCAGTTTGTTCGCTCATTGTCCTGAGAGTTGTATTTAAGGCAATATCTGTTCGATGCTAGCTGTTATTGCGATATCTCTATTGTTTATAGTTTTGGTTTGTCTGCCTTAACTATGGAGAAGAAGTAAAGTTGACCATATTTGAAAAGAATAGTAATTCTAGATACTTCCCTTGAAAAATAGAAGTTCCTGCTCTATGTTGTCACTCTAATATTACCTTTCACGTTTATCTAAATCTTTCAGGGGGAAATAAATGAACAAAGCTATCATCGCAATTTTTATTGTCTTGTCTGTTTTTTCTGGACCGATTCATGCTAGCAGTCAGGCCGAGTTTCACCTAGCGAGCTTTGACGGTCTTACACCATTGATGAAAGCCGCATATTTTGGTCAACCGGATATTGTCAAAGTTTTTCTGCAGCCCGGTGATAATGTCAATGCTCAAACCGAGGAGGGGAGCAGCGCTCTGAGCTATGCTTCCGCGAGAGGGCATGCGCTCATCGCCGAGGCCCTCATTGCCGCAGGAGCCGAAGTTGACCTGGCCGGACTTGGCAACAAAACTCCTTTGATGTCAGCAATCTCCTATAATCATCCGGATGTCGTCACCGTTCTTCTGCAGGCCGGTGCCAATGTGAATACTCAAGATAAGGTTGGTTATAGTCCTTTGATGTATGCCGCTTGGAAGGGGCACGCACCCATCGCCGAAACCCTTATTGCTGCCGGGGCTGAGGTTGACCTGGCTGATTCTCATGGTTTTACGTCACTGATGAAATCAGTCGAATCTAGTAACCAGCTGGATGTTGTCAATGTTCTGCTACAGGCCGGTGCTAATGTTAATGCTCAAGACGAAGCTGGTTTTAGCGCCCTGATGTATGCTGCTTTGTGTGGGCGGGCAGCTAACGTTGAGGTACTCATTGGCGCAGGAGCTGATGTTGATCTGGCTAGACCAGGAGACAAAACTCCGTTGATGTTAGCAGTCGACCATGACCATCCGGATGTTGTCACCGTTCTGCTGCAGGCCGGCGCTAATGTCAATGCTCAAGACGAGGATGGTTCTAGTGCTCTGATGATAGCTTCCTTGAAAGGACAGCTATCTATTGCTCAGGCCCTTGTCAATGCGGGGGCAGAGGTTGACCTGTCTCGTCCAGATGGACATACGTCACTGATGAATGCAGCCTACTTTGATCATCCGGACGTCGTTAAAGTTTTTCTGGCGGCTGGTGCGGATGTAAATACTCAAAAACAGAGTGGTTACAGCGCTCTTATGTATGCTGCTGAGCAGGGGCGAACAGCCGTAGTTAAAGCTCTCATCGCCGGGGGAGCAGAGGTTGATCTGGCCATCCCCAATGGTTTAACTCCGCTGATGAACGCAGCCTGCTTAGGACATGTGAATGTCATTAAAGTGCTTCTGCAGGCTGGTGTTAATGTGAATGTTCAGGAAGAAAATGGTTGCAGCGCCCTTATGCTTGCTGCAGTGGAGGGGCAAACAGCCGTAGTTGAAGCGCTCATCGCCGCTGGGGCTGAGGTTGACCTAGCCACACCCACCGGCATGACCCCGTTGATGAAAGCAGCCTATGGAGGCCATTCAGATGTCATCACGTTCCTGCTTCAGGGCGGTGCTGACGTGAATGCTCAAACAAAGGAGGGCAGTAGCGCTTTGATTTTCGCCGCTCAGGAGGGTCAGACAGCCATCGCCGAGGCCCTCATCGCCGCCGGGGCCGAGGTTGACTTGGCCATGCCTGACGGTTCAACCCCATTGATAAATGCAGCCTACTTTGGTCATCTAGATGTCGTCGAACTCTTGCTGCGAGCCGGTGCTAATGTGAATGCCCAAACAAAGAAGGGCTACAGCGCACTGTTGTTCGCCACGTATAAGGGGCATGCAGCCATAGTTAAAGCCCTTGTTGCTTCAGGGGCTAGGCCTAGCAACAAGTAAGGTTCGATGCCGTTTTGTCTATATGTGCCTTGCTAGATTTACAGTAAATGCTGGCAAGGAAGATAGATAGCGTATTGAATGAGCTAGTGCCCATAAAGTCAAAAACTGTTTTTGTCTCATGAGTATTGAGGGCTTTAGATCTTGATGTTTTCGGAGGGAATTGTGTTAAGAAAATTAGTTTATCTTCTTATTATTTTCAGTTCACTGCTGTTTTCGGGTTGTTCAGGCCGGACTGTGGATATCCAACCTGTTTCTTCTATCGAAGAAGGAAAATCGCTTTTTGATGAGTTTGATCTGCCGGTAGTTTTCGTGAAGTTTCACCAGGATAAGAATGGTATCGCTTACGATGAAGTCAGTACTGTCCCTTTTACGAAAAAAGAAATAGCCCGCATTTACAAAGAAAATGGAAATTCTATCAAGGCCGGGACGGAAAATAAGGGCTTGTCTGACTGTTTAAGGATTTACCCTTCTGGGCTTAGTAAGCAATGTTACAATGGAGGGAGGAATACCCTCTTCCTGAAAAAGGGGGTGGTCAATGAGGTTATCGATAAAAAAGCGATGGGAGAGTATGGTAAGTATTTGGTTTATCAGATTTCGGCTGATCTTGAAAAATCAAAGAGCGATTTCAACTCTTACCAAAAGTTCCTTCAGGATTCAACACTGATCAACCTGGCTCATAAAAATATGATAGATCAACTGCGCAGTTTTGGATCGAAGGAAGCATACGATCTTGCTTATGACATGAGCCTGTCGCAACAGGATCTTGAAAAGGCCTATCCAACTATCAGGGATATTGAAGGCTTCCTTGTTAAGCCGCATAAGACGGATCTTCTTCCGGGAGAATTGTCTAATTGTTTTAGAGTGAAACCCTCAAGCTTGAATATCAGGAATAAACCGACCACAAAGGGAAGTAAGATTGTCGGTAAATACTCAAAAGGGGCCGCGGTCTGTTCTGCCGAGGAAAAAAATGGTTGGATCAGGTCAATCAAGGGGTGGACGAGCAAAACGTACTTGATTCCTGTAAATAAATCGAACAGCGAGGATTTGGCAGGCAAGATTGCGAAGGTTATGAAATTGAAGCGAATACATGACCTCCAAGCATCTTTGAAGGCTAATTCTGCCACGGATTATGAAGCATATTTAAAAACTTACGGGAGTGGTCAGGGGGTCGATGCCCGTTTGCAGGCTCTATATAGAAAAGAAGGTGAAAACAGCAAGAGCGCTGATATGTTTAAGAAAGCATACAAGGTTTCGGCAAATAATAATGATGCCGTTAACTTTATTAAATATTCAAGTTTGGAATCGGTCAGAAATGAATACCTGGCGCCATCTTTTATCAAATCGAAAAGTCACAGAGATCTGTTGAAGGCATCTTTGATTGAGCGTCTGCGGAAGATTGATTCATTGGAAAGTTCTGCCGAGGCCTTTCGCTACTCTGGGATCAGTAGTGATCTACTGAAACTGGATGCTGTTTTTGAAGATGGTTTAAGGGAGTATGACAATAAAGAATACATCAAAGCCATAAAGCTATTTCAACAAGTTGCGAACCTAGGTTATCCAAAAGCTCAATACAAAATTGGAGAAATGTACTCTTCTGGTGACGGGATCACAGAGGATAGGACAGCGGCCTTGAAGTGGTATCGCAAGGCAGCGATTCAGGGGGATGCGAAGTCACAGTGTGCGCTTGGCGATATGTTGTCCGACTTGGGACAGAAGGGGGAACCAGATTTTAAAGAGGCCTTCAAATGGTATCAAAAAGCAGCCAATCAAGGGAATGCAGAAGCTCAGACGAGCATCGGGTTCATGTATGCTGTGGGACATGGAGTCAAAACAAACAGGAAAGAATCGTTCAAATGGTATCTCAAGGCGGCAAATCAAGGGAATTTACAGGGCCAAATTATGACCGCTTATAACTTCTATGAAGGAGACGGCACAAAAAGAAACTATACTGAGGCCTTTAAATGGTATTTCATGGCAGCAAATCAAGGAGATTCTGACGCACAATATGAGCTTGGCAAGATGTTCTACAACGGGGTTGGTGTAGGTAGAAATTACTTCAAGTCCTATAGATGGTATTTGAAAGCGGCACAAAATGGACATGACGATGCACAATACGAGCTGGGCAAGATGCATTACAATGGGGTCGGTGTGGGTGAAAATCACTCTACCTCTTATGCCTGGTATCTGAAAGCGGCGCAGAATGGACATGATGATGCACAATATCATGTCGCAATGATGCTACGTGAAGGGGATGGTGTTGAAAAAAATAAGAAAGCATCGACTAAGTGGCTAAATCGCATTTTCAATGAATCTTACGATAAAGAACTCAGAGATAAAGTTGTGTCCCTGATGATTGATGAGGTGATTGAGGAAAAAGAACAAACGCAATAATTGGGTAACAGGTGATGTTTCGTAAGTAGGGGCATGCTTTTCTTAGCCTTGGCGGAGTACGAAAGTTTTGATCTAGCCTCAAAAGATAAGGAGTGGCGGATGAAATTTATATTTGTGAGCATCGCTGTTTGCGCAACATTCATGGCATCTACAGCTTTCGCTGGAATTTCTGACCTGGAACTGTCACAGAAATTAGTAGGTGTTTGGAACTCAGAAGAAAAAATACCTGGTTACACATTTTACAGTGAATCAAGCTTTAGGGATGATGGAACCGTTGCCTTAATTTTTGAGAGATGCCGTGAGGATTATGGTTGTAAATCTGCGAGTTTCGAAACGACCTGAAAATAAAAAACAAATGTATCTGGTCTAAAGTGACCTCAAAAAATCCAGGTGAGATTTGGCCGAGCGATCCAAGCTTCGAACTCACCATGGATCTCTCGGAACGCTTCTTGGTTACAGCCCTTGATGATGGGCAGCCTAACTACCGAAAAAAAGAGTTAAAGTAAAAAATTGCCAACAACTAAGTTCCTCTTGGCAAAAGAAAAGGGGGCAATTTGCACTGCTATAATTTCAAGGGGGAAATAAATGAAAAAGCAATTATCGCAATCTTTATTGTCCTGTCGATCCTTTCAGGACCTCTTCATGCCAGTGGGCAAGCCGATGTCAATCTCAACAATGCTAATAACGTTACACTGTTGATGAAAGCTGCCTACGAAGGAGATACTGCTGCCATCAATGCTTTACTGCAAGCTGGTGCCAAGGTCAATGCTCAGGACAATGATGGCAATAGCGCTCTCATGTATGCCGCCCATGAGGGTCACACCGCCAGTGGGCAAGCACTCATCATCGCCGGTGCTGATGTCAGCCTGAGTAAAAAGGATGGCTTCACCCCGCTGATGAAAGCGGCCAGGGAGGATCAGGCTGATTTTGTTACGCTTTTACTCCAGAGCGGAGCCAAGGCCAATGCCAGGGACAAGGATGGCTACAGTGCCTGATGTTCGCCGCCAGGGAGGGCAGTTCTGCCAGTGCTAGAGCCCTTATTGCTGCTGGAGCTGAGGTTAATCAGGCCAGTTTTGATGGTTCCACCGCGTTGATGGCTGCAACCTATTTTGGCCATTTAAGTGTTGTTGAGCTTTTGCTGCAGGCAGGAGCTAATGTCAATGCTCAAACCGCATATGGTTTTAATGCCCTGTTATTTGCCACTCAAAGGGAGCAGGCAGGCATAGCTGAAGTTCTTATTGCTGCGGGGGCTGATTCCAACGAATAAGCCCGTTGATAGAGTACACTTTACCTCAAGCTTGGCAGGACTATTCAAGGGAAAAAGCAAATAAGCAGACTCCTAATTGAGTTGTGTTAATTGCACTGTCCGTTATGGTTAGCTATGCCGCAGACGGTGTTCCTGACGCTGTTAACGTTCCTGTTGCAATCATTTCAGTAGAGGATAGTCAGAGCGAAGCTCTTAAGTTTATTGCGCAAAGGGACGCCAGTATCGCTAAGACCAGAGCCGCGATACTAAAAAAATTTACAGGAAGTGCAGAAACAAAAGAGTAGAAGTTGCCAGAGTAATTAAGAAGAGTGAAATGCTGAAATCAACCACTGAGACACAGGCTACGGTCAAATGCAAAGCCAGACAATGCTTATGTTTTTGTTCTGTGTCCTCTGAGTCTCTGTGGTTCAAAAGGTCTTGATCTTAAACATGTCGTTTATCCGACAACCATCTTTTGACGGCTTGATCCTTTTACCTGATTCCGGTTTGAGCCAGAGCCTGCTGCAGCAGCTTATCCAGCTGATTGGCAAAGCGCTGGCGGTCATTCTTGTTAAGTGCCGCAGGGCCACCGGTTTCAACTCCTGAATTGCGCAGCGATTCCATAAAATCACGAATATTCAAGCGTTCGCGGATATTTTCCACAGTATAAAGTTCACCACGGGGATTTAATGCTAAAGCATCCTTTTCCACCACCTGAGCGGCTAGTGGAATATCGGCGGTTACGACGATATCGCCCGCCTGCATCCGTTGGACAATTTCATTGTCGGCAACGTCAGCGCCCGCATCAACCAGGATAAAATCAACTCCTCGTTGGTTGGGGATACGCATCCCATGGTTGGCGACCAGGGTGAGTGGCAGGCCAGTCCTTTGCGACGCTTTGAACAGGATTTCTTTAATGACGGCGGGACAGGCGTCTGCATCAACCCAAATTTTCATCAATCTTTCCTTACGATCGTTCTGAATTCTTTTGATATTCAGTAGGAGTTATAGTTTTTCCGGGTGTTTAAAGGACAGTCCGAAGAGTTGTAAAAAATTGTTGATCAGGCGGTAGGTCAGGCCCCAAAGAGGGCGCTGACTCCATTCACTGAGATCGACGATTGGATGCGTACGATCGGCTCCTCGATAATAAAACTCTTCCATGCGGTTACGATCAGTGTCGAGCAATGTTGTTAAGGGAACCCAAAACAGATCAACCACTTCACCATTCATTGTGAACGGAACATCTTGGTGGAGGTGATAGATAAAACAGGACACCCGAACTGAGAGGTAGGCTCCTCCCAGATCGTCACCCTGTCCCAGATACTCAGCAGCGCTTAGATCGACTCCAATTTCTTCCCAGGTCTCTCGTTCTGCTGCTGCCCGGTCATCTCTATCATCTTCTTCTATGCGCCCTCCAGGAAAGGCCAGATCGCCTGACCAGGGATCGTTTTCATGTTCGGCTCGCCGGATCAGCAGGATTTCTGTTCCTGACTCACCTCTTCTTAAAATGAGAGCGACAGCAGCATGACGGTTGACGTCCAGTTTGAACGCCTGTGGCTGATGGTTGTCGAGGCGTTGTTTTATCTGTGTTATCGAAAGCATTGAATCGTCTTAAATATTAGGCCCGTGAAACAAAGCGACCCTCGCGGGTGTCAACCTTGATCAACTGCCCTGATTCGAGGTAGCCAGGAACTTGGAGGACAAATCCTGTTTCCAGAGTTGCTTCTTTTGTTTGAGCTGTGGCCGTGGCATTTTTGATTGCTGGGGCCGTTTCGGTGACCGTGAGTTCTACGACCATCGGAAGTTCGACATAGATAACATTTTCTTGAAAGACACCGAGCAACACTTCAAGGCCTTCCAGAAGATAACCTTTCACGGGCTCAAAAATATCCTCCCCGAGCTCGTATTGCTCGTAGCTTTGAAGATCCATAAAGACCCCGCCATCGGTGGAAGCATAAAGGAACTGGCCCTTACGACGCTCAAAGTCAGCTTCTTCAACGCGGTCTCCACCTTTGAAGTTTTTCACCAGAACCTGGCTGGTAAGCAAATTGCGGTACTTTGTTTTAACCAGGGTGCTGCCGCCGCGAGCAGAAGGGGACTGGGATGTAACATCCATTACCATGCAGGGGGCGTTGTCTATTTGGATGACTTGGCCGCGTTTAAGGTCTGCTGTTGTCATTATTTAAATCTCCTATGGGATATCTCTATCGTCTTAATTGTGTGCAAAATAGCTGACATACTAAGTCTTCAAGGGGGAAAGTGTCCAGTTGCTATCATGGTTTTTTTTCCTGTATCATTATTATTTCTGGATTTATGCAATGCACGGTCAAATAAAAGTCTATGGTTCGAACAGGCGCTCGTCTTTACGGTAAGCTGTCCCTTGGAACATTGCTATCAGGTTTTTATTTTCGTCACTGATTCTGACTTGATAGTTACCCAGTCTTCGGTTAATAGATAACTCGTCTGCCTCTGCGTAGAGAATTCCTTTACGAGCGGCTTTGATAAAGGTTGTAGATGTATTGATCGCCAGGGAGAGTTGTCCGTGGTTATTGGCGGCGACAGCAAAGGTGAAATCGGCCAGACTGAAGATTGCTCCACCATGAACGGTTCCCGCACCGTTGAGGTGAAACGGTTGAATGACCATTTTGGCTTTTGCAGTTCCTGGTGTTGCTTCAAGCAGTTCAATGCCACAGTGACGCGAAAAATGATCATTGTCTGAGAAAAATTCTCGAATTTTCCGCATGGCTCAGCCCCAGAAATTATCGATCTTTTTTTTACTCAACGGGCGGGGGTTATGTAATTGTTCGGGTTGATTGGCTTTCGCTCCACACTTGCCACAGACGACCGTAGGATTCGTTGAGCGTTGATCAATTTCTTCCATCAACCCTTTCGCTTTAAGTTCACACATTTTAAGCTGGTCAATATTTTCAGACATGAAACTCTCCTTTAATAATTCACTATGAGAATAGAGAAATGATAACCGGAGTCAAGGGTAAACGACAACCCAAAGAGGTGAAATAAGGGGAGGTTTTGGAAAAAGCTTGATCCCTTCTCTTAAGAATAAAAATCTCAGTTTTGGTGTTTCACAATCAGGACGATTAGCGTCGATACTTGTTCTGTGTGGTGGTACTTTTTCTTTTGTTGGCACGCCGATAAACACCATCATTTCCACGATTGTACTCGGGCCCTTTTTTTTCACTGGCAAGGTGGTAGTAAAAGTTGAAATCAGGTCTTTGGGTGGCTCGGGATCTGGGGGCTGCGGTTCTATGTGGAGAAGCCGTTGGCCTGTTGGGTGGTTGGCCGGTCCAAACAGAGCATCGAGCAAGGAACCGAGGAACTTACTGAACTTTTGTTGCGGATCCTTGTCATTGGGAGGTGTTGTTTTTGAAGCGTCTTTTTTCTGCTGCTCTTTTAACTGCTGGTCGTAGCGTGCTCTTTGCTTTGGGTCAGAGAGGATACTGTAGGCATTGTTGACCTGACGGAACAGTTCCGCAGCGGCTTCTGAGCCTTATTTCTGTCAGGGTGGAAGCGTTTCGCCAGATCGCGGTAGACATTTCTTATCTGGCGTTGACTGGCATCGGGTGGAATGCCGAGTAGCAGGTAGTGGTTTCTTACCATAACCGTTGTGTCCTCAGGCTGGTTATTGTCTTTGACAGCGTTGTTTAAATTGACTTATGCCGAGACGCAGCACTGAGCTTATCGACAGACCTCTGCCGAATATTTAGTAAATTAAAGAAGAAAGTGACAGCATGTCCGACTGATCTTTCTGCCGGACGTGCTGTCATATCGATATTCAGCTGTGACTGAAGCTGACCTCAACATCCTGTCGGTGGGCTGGATCGATTTTCCACAATGAGCGGATTTCGAAGTTGAACAGTCTGGCGATGATGACATCGGGAAACTGGTCAAGGCGCGTGTTGTAGATTGTGACAGAGGCGTTGTACAGTTCTCGGCGGTCTGCAATCTGATCCTCTATCTCAGTGATTCTGTTGCTCAATTGACGGAATCCAGCATCAGCTTTGAGGTCAGGGTAGCGTTCAACAACCATGAATAGAGACTTCAATGTGTCTGTCAGCATATTTTGGGCTTGAAGTTTTTGTTCATCACCACGGGCAGATTGAACCATCGAGCGCGCTTTGATGACCGCTTCCAGAGTCTTCTGTTCGTGCTGCATATAACCTTCGCAGGTTTTGATCAACTTGGGTAATTCGTCATAACGTTGCTTGAGTAGAACGTCAATGTTACTCCAATCCTGATTTATATTATTCTTCAGTGCGACAAAACCGTTGTAGATGATGATGACGTAAAAAATCAGTCCTGCCAGAATTAACAGAATAATGCCGAGGGTTATCCATCCTGCCATAGTGTGCTCTCCTTATGCTTTCATATAGTTGACGAAAAAGTAAATTGCGCCTGCCGTTGCCAAAGCTGCGGCAATAAAGAGTGGGATACTGTAATAAAAATACCGTGAAGTCAGGTGATCTTCCGAATGGGTTTCGGTAATGATCAGAGGATGTCCTTGTCTTTTTCCGATGACGATATGTTCTTCCTGCTTTTTACGTTCGGTCTTCTCCGCCAGAAGTTCTCTGGTAATCTGTCCGTCGACCGATGCACGTGCTGCGTCCCACTCACTGTCACTGATCTTGCCGTCTCCATCAGAGTCAAACTGTTGCAGCTTCTGCGGGTTACGCTTCAGTTCACGTAGCGCTGTGACTTTGCGCTCAGTCATCGTTGGTCCGTCATCTCGTTTGACAGCGGCATAACCAAGAACATAGATCAGAGTGCCATCGATAATTGTTTCTTCGACCCATTTATCATCACTGTCGTTGCCCATGCGTGCAAAGCCGACCTGTCCCGGGGTCCCTTCTTCTTTGCTCCCTGCACTGACACGACATCCGGCGGGATCGATTTCGACCCGTCCTGTGTTATCTTCGAGCAGGAAGGGGACATTGTCGCTACTGCTGACACTGCTGACTTTCCATTGATTATTCTTTTCACGGCGATATTTAGTCAAACGGTAATACACACAGGGAGTGTGGGTCATTGGTGATATCAGGGCGTACTTGCGCAACGCTTTGCCCTTCACTTCGACCATCCCCATAGCAACAGAGCGGACTCGACTTGTTGGGGTGTTTTCAATCTGCCGTTTCATCCGTAGAAAATAGAAGCCATACCAAAGCAGGAATCCTGCCGCAATCAACGGAATTGCTCCGGTGGCAAAAGCATTCGCAACTATTTTCCGCAAGATTGGACTATCAAAATTATCAAAATTATCAAAAATAATAACCAGAAGCATGACAGAAATACTGCCAGCAGTTCCGAACCAGAAGCTCGGACGGGCCCAGGCTGATGTCTTTTTTGCCGGTGGTGGTGCAGGTAACCCAGGATCAGGGAGCACAGACGTTTTGATCGGCTCATTCGGATTTTCGCGATCTGCCGCATTGATCTCTTCTGCGATCTCTTTCCCTAATTGGTTCAGCTCACCCGTTTCTTCAGCTGCCATAAGTGTTGGGTTCATTGACATCATAGTTGCCGTGACGGTTGCAGCTATGCTATCCGTTTTGTCCACTTCTGAAGGAATGGGGCGCTTTTCTGTTTGTAGAAGGTCACACATCAACCAGCCATAACGCGTCAGGCTGATTAAGTTTTTACGTATCGTGTCTGGGTTGCCGGGATCATCGGTACGGAGAGTGCAACCGGGAAGGTTAACCAGTCCAAAATCGGTATGAAGATGGAATTCACCGGCATATTCACGCACCACTTCTAGGACTTTCGCGACATTTTGCTTGCTGCTTAGTGTGGCCTTTTCACCCAATCCCTTCGGATCAAACTTACCAGGGAATATTCTGACTGCATTAGTGACTGAATTGTTATTATCGAGAATATAGAGATCGAGGATCGGTTGCCCTTGCAGAATGGTTTTAAAGACTTTTTCCTCTTCGATATGGCGAATGTCATCCCGACCGCGATAAGCGTGACTGGAGAGCAGTTGCTGGACACTTTTCTCCGCTAATGATCCCGATAGATCAGCAAAAACAGCAAGAACACGATCTTCTTTTGAGAGGATAACTTTTTTCTCAACACCGGCCAGGTGAATATCATGATCCGCAAGGTTGATAGACCTTAGCTTGAAAGGAGAAAATTCTGGCTTGCTTGGTTGTGCCAGCCAATGAGTATAGTCAGCATGCTGGAGCAGGTCTGATACTTTCTCTAATGATTCTGATCCCCCTTTAGCCAGTAAAGACAGACCGCGACCAACGAGCCTTTGCCGACATTGGTAGATGTCGAGCTTGTACTTGCCAGACAGCTCTTTCAGCAATTCCGGAAGAGATTCCGGTGCTTTCTGTTTCTGTTCAACGATAAGATATGTTGCCTGGGACATGTCACACCCTGATAATGAGTAATAAAAGTTAATTTACCATAGCTAATGACGTATTTGAAGAACTTTTGTTTTGGGATATGCTGACTGGTTTTTATCTTTGGTTCGGGGGATATGCGTTTTCTATCTCTTCAGGTTTAGATATAGAGCGGTCCACTGAAGGGCGGCAGCAATCAGTGTCTGACCTTTTGCCTCATATCTTTAACTTTCCCGCGCTGCTTTTTTGAATCTAGTCGGCGGGTGACTGAGCCTTTACTCGGTTTTGTCTTCTTGCGTTTCTTAGGGACGATAAGAGCTGATTTAATCAGATCTTCGAGGGCTTTGATGGCGTTATTTTTGTTCATGTCCTGACTGCGGCTCTGTTGTGATTTGATAATCAGAATGCCTTCACTTGTGATTCTATGATCTGGCCGTTGCAACAGCCGTTGTTTGATCTGTTCCGGTAAGGATGAATTGGCAATATCAAAGCGTAAATGGATTCCCGTTGAGACTTTGTTGACATGCTGGCCACCTGCTCCTTGAGAGCGGACAGCGGAGATCTCAATTTCTGTTAAGGGGATGGTTATTGTCGATGAAATTCTAATGATATCCATGAATAAGTTCCAATTTTTTAGCCAAGA
>JDSF01000470.1_pt1 | contig 13264 bp, 16 predicted proteins | sample 199441 | NCBI WGS metagenome assembly JDSF01 (sample SAMN02592751, study PRJNA231836) | bioreactor metagenome | isolation source: continuous culture bioreactor denitrification-DNRA | place: Germany: Bremen
AACCCTGCAACTGCTACAGATTCGGGAGGAAATACATTATTAATAACTTGGAATGTATCTTCTGATGGGAAAATATTAACTGGTATATTAAATGGAAAAGAAGTTGTTAAAATTGAAGCAAAAGATATTTTTACAGATAATCCAAAATATGAATTAACGCAATTTGATAAAACTAGCGGAATATTTAAATTAAATATTCCTTTCACAATTACTGATGGAGATGGAGATAGTAAAACTGGAATATTAAATATTGGTGAAAATACTCCTCCTGATGCAGTTGATGATAGTAGAATATTAAATGAAGATCAAACTATTAAAATCAATGTATTATCAAATGATAGTGATTTAGAAACGGCAAATGCTGATTTAATAGTTAAGTCTGTAACTCAACCATCGCATGGAAATGTTGTAATAAATGCAGATGGAACAGTTAGTTATACACCAGAAAAAGATTATAATGGTCAAGATAGTTTTACATATACAATTGTTGATGAACATGGTAAAACAGATACTGCAACTGTAAATTTAACTATAAATCCAGAAAATGATAATCCAGTAGCAATTAACGATAGTGCTAGAACAAATGAAAACCAGTCAGTTAATATAAATGTATTAAGAAATGATTATGATGTAGATGGTGATACTGTATCAGTATACTCTATCACAAATCAACCAGATCATGGTACGATTAAAGTAAATAGTGATGGTACTATAACATATACTCCAAATAAAGGGTACGATGGATATGATTATTTTGAATATAAGATAACTGATGGAAATGGTGGATATGATACGGCAAGAGTTGATATTAAAGTTGATCCAATAATTATAAATGCGAGAGTTGACGGTACTTCGGCAATGTATGAGGGCAATGATGGTTGGTATAATGTAAAATTAGATAAACCTGTTACAGAGGATACATGGGTAACTGTACAAGTATATGATGGAAGTGCTAATAGAGTTGATGCTGATGGTTGGGAACAAAATAATCAAAATGTTAATTATGGTGGATATTATGATGCAGGATTCATTTTTATAAAAAATACTATGACCAAACTCCTGATGGGAACGATGTTGTTGGACCACATGATAACACATGGGATTACAGTGTTCAAAAAATGGACAAATTCAGTATGGAGGAACTGTTCGTGTATTAATTAAAGCAGGACAAAAAGAATCTGAGTATTTTAAAGTAGAATCGTATAAAGAAAAAGTATCGGTTGATGGCGATCTACATACTGTTGATGAGGCAAGAGAAGGAACTGAAAATCTATCGATGAGAATTACTAATATAAGTAATGGACAAGATAATTTTGGAAGTAAAGGTCCAACTAAATATGTAGAGATTTATGATGGTACATCAGTAACTAAGATTTCACCAGTAACTTTAGATTTAAGTGGTGATGGAGAGATTGATACAACTGGACATACTTCATCTATAGATAAAGGTATTAATAATACTGTAGGAAAAACTGTAGAGTTTGATATTGATGGTGATGGAGATTTAGATAATATTGAATGGATAGATGGCTCAGGTGATGGATTATTAGTTGACAATAGAGATGGAAATGCTGAGCATGATATGAATGGTTCAAGACTATTTGGTGATGAAGGTGGAAAATATGCAAATGGTTATGAAAAATTAGCAGAGTTTGATACTAATGGTGATGGTAAAATATCAGGAGATGAATTAAAAGGTCTTAATATTTGGATTGATGATGGAGATGCAAAAGTTGAAGATGGAGAATTAAAAACATTCGATGAACTAGGAATCGAATCTATTTCTACACAAATGACTGAATCAACGGGAACTGATGGTAAAATGCATATGCAATCAGTAGCTACTAAAACAGATGGAACACAAATTATGACTGAAGATATTTGGTTTGGTTCTACAGATGTAGATTTAGAATCTGTTATTGAGAAAAAAGATAATGAAAATATAGTTGATTTAACTGATGGTAGAGTTAATAATCTAGAAATAAACCTTGATGATATTGTGGATTTAGATGATAGTCCAGAATTAGATGAACTTAAAATCTTTGGAGAAAATGGAGATAAAGTTATTCTTGAAGGTGGAGCAAGTAATTGGTCTAATGAAGGTAAAGAAGAAATCAATGGTGAGACATTCAATGTTTACCAAGGAACAAATGGAGCTTCAAACATCAAAGTTCTTATTGACGAAGATGTTTCAGTAGATCCAGACCTTTAATATTTAAGGAGAAAAGGAATCTTTCCTTTTCTCTAAAAATTTCTTTCAATGACTTCAAAAACTATTTAACAACTTTTAGATATAATCGCATGAATTTATATAACGAAACTCACGATAATTAGGATAATTATGTCAAAACAACTACTTCAAAAACAAGCAGATACAATTAGATTTCTAGCTGCTGATATGGTTCAAAAAGCAAACTCAGGACATCCAGGTGCACCTATGGGGATGGCAGATATTGCAACAGTTTTAAGTTCTCACTTAAATTTAAATCCGACAAATGCAAAATGGTTAAATAGAGATAGATTAGTATTTAGTGGTGGCCATGCTACTGGTTTAGTATACTCTTTATTGCACCTTTGGGGATTTGATGTAAGTTTAGCAGATATGAGAGAGTTTAGACAATTAAACTCTAAAACTCCAGGTCACCCAGAATTTGGACATACTCATGGTGTAGAGATTACAACTGGTCCTTTAGGACAAGGTATCGCAAATGCAGTAGGTTTTGCAATGGCTTCTAAATATGCTCAAAACACTTTAGGAAAAGAAGTAATTAATCATGATGTATACTGTTTATGTGGTGATGGAGATTTACAAGAAGGTATCTCTTATGAAGCATGTGCTACAGCTGGACACTTAAAATTAGACAATTTAGTAGTAATTTATGATTCAAACCAAATTACAATTGAGGGTGATACATCTATTGCTTGGTCTGAAAATGTTAAGAAAAGATTCCAAGCAATTGATTTTGAAGTATTAGAAGTAGATGGACATAATTTTGATCAAATTGATAAAGCAATTGTAGCTGCAAAAGCTTCAAATAAACCTGCACTTATAATTGCAAATACTGCAATTGGTAAAGGTGCTGCAACTATGGAAGGAAGTCATCATACACATGGTGCTCCATTAGGTGAAGATGAAATTAAAGCATCAAAAGTAAAAGCTGGTTTTGATCCTGAAGAATCATTTGTAGTTCCTTACGATATCAAAGGTGCATTTGATAAGCTTATCAAAGGTGTTGAAGCTGAAAACGCATGGGAAAACTCTTTATCAGATGAAACAAAAGCAAAAATTGCTGAACTTCAAAACCCTGATTTTGATTCTATTGTTTATCCAGAGTTTGAAGCAGATTCTTCTATTGCAACAAGAGATTCAAACCATAAAATCTTAAATGCAATTGCAGAAGCAATTCCAGGATTTTTAGGTGGTTCGGCTGACCTTGCTCCTTCAAATAAGACTGAGTTAAAAGGTATGGGTGATTTCCCTCAAGGAAGAAATATACACTTTGGTATCAAAGAGCATGCAATGGCAGCTATGACAAATGCAATGAATCTTTATGGTTTATATAGAGTATTCTCTGCAACATTCTTTGTATTCTCAGACTACTTAAAACCAAGTGCTAGAATTGCAGCATTAGCTTCTATTCCACAACACTTCGTATGGACACATGATTCTATTGGTGTTGGAGAAGATGGACCAACTCATCAACCAATTGAACATTTATCTCAATTTAGAGCATTACCAAATTTCTATACATTTAGACCTGCTGATGCAAGTGAAAATGTAGAGTCTTGGAAAGTAGCTCTTAAAATGAATGCTCCAACAGCATTTGTATGTTCAAGACAAGGTTTAAAAGTATTAAAAGATAAAAGAGAAATAGGTACAGTTTCAAATGGTGGATATTTAATTAAGAAAAGAGAAGGTGCTACAATTACAATTATGGCATCTGGATCTGAACTAATGTTAGCTATGCAATCAGCTTGTCAGTTAGAAAAAGATGGGATTAAAGCAAATATTGTTTCAGTTCCTTGTTTTGATTTACTTATTGAGCAAGATAAAGAGTATATTGATTCAATCATTGACCCAAATACAAAAGTATTTGCGGTAGAAGCTGGAAGAGGAATGGAGTATTATAAATTTGCTGATGAAGTTTATGGTATGGATTCATTTGGTGCTTCAGGACCAGCTGGTGATTTATTCAAGTATTTTGGATTTACACAAGAAGCTATCGTTGAAAGAATTAAAAACGATTTATAATAAATAAAAAGTAGGGCTTTTAAGCTCTACTTTTTTCTGCACTTTTTTTTCTTTAAAATAAAATATAAACCCTCTTCTTAGTATAATTAATTAACTCAAAGTATTAGGATACGAAATTGATAATTGATTTTAAAAATATTCATGTAAGTTATGATGTTAAACCAGTTTTAGAAAATATAAACCTTCAGATAAAAGAGGGTGAACACTGGGTTATATTAGGTGCAAATGGAAGTGGAAAATCAACTTTGATAAAACTTTTATCTAATGATTTATATCCAAATACAAAATATCCATTTAAGAAACTTATCTTTGGCAAAGATAGATGGAGTATATTTGAACTTAAAAAAAATCTAGGGATTATAACAAATGATTTACATAATTATTTTGAGGTACATGGAAATTTTTTAACTGCTTATGAAGTGGTTTTAAGTGGATATTTTAGTTCTATTGGAGTTTTCAAACATCAAGACTTTACGGAAGAACAGCATCAAAAAGCATTAGAAGTTTTAGAGTTTTTAGATATCTTAGAGATTAAAAATAAAAAAGTACATCAAATGAGTACAGGACAGTTAAGACGATGTATAATAGGACGTGCACTTATTCATGAACCAAAGGCATTTATACTTGATGAACCAACTGTTGGATTAGATATAAAAGCTCAAAATAGTTTTTTAAAACTTATTCAAAAGCTTTCAAAAAGAAGTTCAATTATTCTTGTGACACATCATATAGAAGAGGTTTTTAAAGAGATTTCGCATGTTGCTTTAATGTATGAAAAAACTATATATTTACAAGGGAAAAAAGAGAAAATACTTACTTCAAAAAACTTATCTACTATATTTGAAGCTGAGATAAAACTAGAAAATTTTAATGATAGATATTACATAAAAAGTATCTAATCCTCAAACAGTTTTGTAGGTTTTCCATCAAAACTTGTTTGATTGTTTTTCTTCATATATTTTATATGTTCTTCTTTTGTTGAGTTATCATAATAGTTTGTTAAATCTTTTCTTTGCTCTTTAAAATCATACAAAGGTACACCCATTCCACAAGAGTTATTTACTTTTAGAATCTCTATTTCAAATACTTGTCTTGCAGCTCTTGAAACTGGAAACTCTTTTATATATTTATCCCAATCTTTATCTTTTTCTTGTATTGCCTTTGCTTTACAATAAAGTCTTAAAATTTGCATCACCTTCAAAAGCACAAAACATAATGGTCATTCTATCATCTTCAAGTAGATGTGCAGCAGTTTCATTTCCACTTCCAAAATAGTTAAGCCAAAGGATTTTGTTTTTATTTATTATCTTAAAAGTATCATCTAAACCTTTTGGAGATAAATTTATTTTTCCTTCTTTAGGAGCAGTTGCAACAAAAAACATTTTTTGTTGTTTTATAAATTGAATATCATATTCATTTAATGAATCACACATATCAGCCATAATCTATCCTTTTAAATATAAAATATAATATAACATATTTTTTAGTATATTATGAAAGATTTGATATTATAGCGTTTTTACAAAAAGTTAAAAGGCAAGTTTTGAAACTAAAAATAAAAGATATTTATATTGGAAAAGAGAAGGCATACACTAAAAAAAAATGAAACTTATACAAGTTCTTATGAAAAGAAAAAGAGTGAAGATAGAGTTCATGTAGGTTTTTTAGGTATTGATGGTGATACTCAAGGAGATAAAGAACATCATGGCGGAGTGGATAAAGCTGTATGTATCTATAGTGATAACTCATATAAATTTTTTAAAGAAAAATATAATCTAGATTTGCCTAATTGTGCTTTAGGAGAAAATATCACACTTTTAGATTGTGATGATGAAGATATATGTTTATCAGATAGATTTTCTTGTGGTGAAGTAATCTTTGAAGTGTGCCAACCAAGACAGCCTTGTTGGAAAATTTCTTCAATAGTTGGAATAAAAAATCTTACAGCACTTGTTGTAAGAGAGTCAAAAACAGGTTTTTATCTAAGAGTTATAAAAGAGGGAAAACTTAGTAAAGATGATAGTTTTGAACTTATAGAAAGAAAATATGAAAGGCTCAATATTGCATATATAAATCAGTGTTATTATGGTGCAAAAAATCATCAAGAAGAGATAAAAGAGATACTATCTTGCAAGGAGTTAGCTACTGCTTATAGAGTTGCTTTAGAAAAAAGATTACAAAATAAAGAAGAGGGTTTAACAGACTTTCAAAAAGATAAATAAAAACAATATATCAAGATATCTTGATGTATTAAGTTTTTTTGATATACTTCCAGAATCAGAAGAGGAGAGTTTTTATGGATATTTTTTTTAAAATCTGTTTCAGCACTAAATGATGAGACAAGAGTAAAGATACTAAAGTTTATAAATATCCATGGTGAGTGTTGCGTATGCGACTTAGAACACTCTTTTGATATGATTCAATCAAGACTTTCAAGACATCTAAAAATCTTAAAAGAGGCAGGTTTTTTAAGAGTAGATAGAAAAGGTCGTTGGGCTTACTACTCAGTTAGAACACCTCTTGATGAGTTTAGACAAGCTTCAATAAAAGAGATTATGACACTTGATATAGAACTACCAAATTTAATAAAGGCTTGCAATACATAATGACTGAAACACTTTTTGTTTATGGAACATTAATGCCAAACTGTCCAAATGGACATGTTTTAGAAGAGATTGTTGGTAAATTTGTACCAGCAACAGTAAAAGGGAAATTGATAGATGCAGGATGGTCTGCTTCTATGGGATATCCTGGAATTAGGTTAGATAGAGGAAATGATACTATTCATGGCTATCTATTTTATTCATCAAATCTTATAAATCATTGGGATAACTTAGATGAATTTGAAGGTGCAGAGTTTCAAAGAACACCTGTAACAGTTGAAAGGTATGATGAGTTAGAGGTAGATACGTATATCTATACTTTAAAACCAGCAATAATAGAAATAGAAGAAGAGTAAGCAAAGGTTTACTCTTTTATTGAAAATTATATCAATATATCTTGATATATAAATAAAATTTAGGAACAAATATGATTTTAGCAAGTGCAATTTTTATTATTACACTTATTTTTGTAATTTGGCAACCAAGAGATTTACAAATTGGAACAACAGCAGTTATTGGGGCAATTGTTGCTCTAATTTTAGGTGTAGTATCTTTTTCAGATGTTTTAATAGTAACAGATATTGTATGGGATGCAACCTTATCTTTTATTGGAATAATAATATTATCTATGGTTTTAGATGAGATTGGTTTCTTTGAGTGGTGTGCATTAAAAATGGCAAAATTTTCAAATGGAAATGGAATGAAAATGTTTATTTATTCTATTTTATTAGGAGCATTTGTTTCTGCACTATTTGCAAATGATGGGGCAGCACTTATTTTAACTCCAATTTTACTAGCTAAAATGAGAATTTTAAGACTAAATATGAAATCTATTATTGCATTTTTACTTGCTGGAGGATTTATTTCAGATAGTGCTTCCTTACCACTTGTATTCTCAAACTTAACAAATATTGTGACAGCAAACTATTTTGATATAGGTTTTGGAGAGTATATCTCAAATATGTTAGTTCCTTATATTGTGAGTGTTATTGCTTCAATAGGTTTTTTATGGTTACTTTTACGAAAAGATATCCCAAAACAGGTTGATATTAGTCTACTTAAAGAGCCAGAAACTGCTATTAAAAATCAGACTTTATTTAGATTATCATGGGTATTTCTAGCTGTACTTTTAGCTGGTTACTTTGTAGGTGATGCGTATGATTTACCTGTTGCAGTATTTGCTTTAGGAGGGGGAGTTTTATTCTTAATAATTGCAACTTTATTCAAAACAGTTGAGCCTCTTCATATTATCAAAGAAGCTCCATGGCAAGTTGTATGGTTTAGTATCGGTCTATATATAGTTGTATATGGTCTAAAAAATGCAGGACTTACTGATTATTTAACAATTGTATTACAAAACTTAGCTACTAGAGGTGATACTGTTGCAATTATTGGTACAGGTTTCTTATCTGCATTTTTATCTGCAATTATGAATAATATGCCAACAATCATGATAATGGATATTGCGTTAGATAATATGGGAGATATTCCAAATCAAGCTTTAGCATATGCAAATATAATAGGATGTAACTTAGGTCCTAAAATGACACCATTTGGTTCTCTTGCAACTTTACTTTGGTTACATGTTTTAGCAAAAAAAGGTGTAAATATTTCATTTGCTCAATATAGTAAATTTGGTTTAATAATAACGCCTCCTGTGTTATTGATTGTATTATTAGCATTATAAAATAAATAAAAAAGGGAAAAGATGAAAAAAGTTTTAATTTTATGTACAGGAAACTCTTGTAGAAGTATTATTGCTGAAGCTCTTATTAATGCAAAATTAGAAGGGTTCACTTCAGATTCATCTGGAGTAAAAGCAAGTGGAAGAGTAAATCCAAATGCTCAAAAGTTATTAGAGCAAAAAGGGATATGGAAAGATAGCTATCAGTCTAAAACAATAGATAAAGTTATTGATAATAACTATGATTTAGTAGTAACTGTTTGTGATCATGCAAATGAGACTTGTCCAATGTTTCCAAATGCAACTAAAGTTATTCATGTTAGTTTTGAAGATCCAGATGGAAAAAGTTTTGATGCTTTTGAGGATACTTATAAAGAGATAGAAGAAATTTTGTTACCAAAAGTTATTGAGGCTTTAAAATAGAATGTTTACTCCTTGGGAAAAGTTTGTAGATTTTTTAGTTTACACTTTATTAGGATTTGATAAAGAGGCTCATTTATCTCAAGCTTTACACTTTTTTATCTATGATACTGTTAAAATATTTATACTTTTAATAACTATTATCTTTGCAGTTTCGTATCTTAGAACTTGGTTCAATGTAGAAAAAGTAAGAGCTTATTTACAAGGAAAATCTGAATTTACAGGAAATGTATTAGCTTCACTATTTGGGATAATAACTCCTTTTTGTACTTGTTCAGCCATTCCTTTATTTTTAGGTTTTTTACAAGCTAGGATTCCAATTGGAGTTACATTCTCTTTTTTAATCTCAGCTCCACTAAACAATGAAATAGCAATAGCTATGTTATTTGGTCTATTTGGTTGGAAGATTACAGCTATTTATATAGGATTTGGACTTTTAATAGCAATAGTAGGTGGATATCTAATAGGAAAGACAAATGCAGAAAAATATATCCTAATAGATGTAAAACCTATGGATGGGTGTTGTGAAAATCCTGAAATAGACTTAGATACAAAATCAAGAGTAAAAGAGGCCTGGGTTTATACTATGGATATCTTTAAAAAGATTTATCTATATGTTTTAATAGGTATTGCCGTAGGAGCTTTAATTCATGGCTTTGTACCAACAGATTTTATAGCTAAATATACAGGTGGAGATGCATGGTATACAGTTCCTTTAGCTGTAATACTTGGAATTCCAATGTATGCAAGTGCAGCAGGTGTTATGCCTTTGGTAGAAGTTCTAACTTCAAAAGGGATGCTTCTAGGAAGTGCCTTAGCTTTTATGATGGCAGTAACTGCACTAAGTTTACCAGAGGCTATGATTTTAAAAAGATTATTGCATACAAAACTTATAGTGATATTTTTTACAATCATAGGAGTAGGTATAATCTTAATAGGTTATATTTTTAACGCAATATTATAAAAGGATAGATATGTTTCAGAAGATAAGTTTTGTATGGGTATTATTTTATTCAATAATATATGCAGATTTTTATGATTTTCAACCTTTAAAAATTACAAAGGATATTTCATGTGTAATTGGTGATATAAATCCTCCTACGAAAAAAAATAATGGATTTATATCAAATATGTGTTATATCAATATTGGTGATAGTTTAGTTGTTCTTGATGCAGGCCCTACATATAATTTTGCAAAAGAGTTTTATAAGCTAATAAAAAAAGAGTATCCTACTTTGGAGGTTTCTTATGTAGTTTTATCAAACTACCATGATGATAGAATTCAAGGGGCTTCTTTTTTTAAAGAGAAAGGTGCAAAAATATTAGGACATAAAACTATAAATCAAGATATAGATGAAAACCCAAGCAAATTTGCACGAATGAAAAAGACTTTATCAAAAGAGGTTTATAAAAATACAAAAGTAATCCATGCAGATACTTTAGTTGATGGTGGATATAAGATAGTTGGTTCGTTAAAAACGCTTGAGATTATCAAAGCTAGTGAAGTAAGTGAAGAAAAAAGTGATATTGCAATTTATAGTAAAGATGATAGCTTTTTATTTGTAGGAAATATTGTATTCAATGGAAGACTTTTAAGTTATAAAAAAACATCAGATATTGATGGCTGGATAGAAGCTATTGAAAAATTAGCAGATATGAAGGCTAAGTTTTTATTAGGCGGGCATGGAAAAGAATATGATAAGGATTCATATAAAGCTTCTTTAGAGTATCTTAAAATATTAAGAGATTATGTAACAAAAGCATATGAAGATGATGTTGAAATTTTTGAAATAAAAAAAAATATTAATACTAAAAAGTTTAATTATTTTAATCATTATGAACAATTAAATAGTGCAAATATTACAACATATTACAATCAATTAGAGTGGCAATAAATTTATTAAATTAATAGGAGTATTTATGAAAATAGAAATTTTAGGAACAGGGTGTACAAAATGTAATGCCCTTATGGAGAATGCAAAAACAGCAATATCTCAAGCAGGTATTTTTGCACAAGTTGAAAAAGTAGAAGATATGGAAAAGATTATGCAGTATGGTGTTATGAATACTCCTGCACTAGTAATCAATGGTGAAGTTAAATCTACAGGAAAATTATTAAACTCAGAAGAAATTAAATCTTTTTTTTAACTACTATTTAGCTATAGTTCCCAAAAATCTAAAATAAAGAGATATATTGAATGATAATAGATTAGGACAACTATACGCTATTTTTGCGTTTCTTTTTTGGGGAGGAATCTCTCCCATTTATTTTAAAGAAGTAGCTTCAGTAGATGCTTTTGAAGTGCTTTTATATAGAGTTGTCTTTTCAGTTATAACTCTTCTTCCTCTTTTTTTAGTTAAAAAAGAGGTTCAGCAATTCTTTTTTGTAATAAAAGATTTTACAAAAATAAAATATCTATTTTTCTCGACACTTGTTGTCTCTTTAAACTGGTTAATATTTATCTGGGCTGTGGCAAACGACAAAATTTTAGAAGCTTCTCTTGGATACTATATAAATCCATTGGTAAATGTATTTTTAGGATTTTTAGTATTTAATGAAAGAATGACAAAAAATCAATATATAGCTATTTTTATAGCTGTTTTAGCAGTACTTTATCAGTTGTTTGCTTTAGGATATATTCCAATTATTTCTTTAGCTTTAGCTATAAGTTTTGGTATTTATGGAATGATAAGAAAAAAAAGTAAACGTAGGCTCACAAGTAGGTCTTTTTGTTGAGGTCTTATTAATCCTTCCTTTTGCACTTGCTTATTTGATATATCTATACTCAAATGACCAAATAGCTTTTATACAAAATAGTTCTACATATGTAAGTTTGATGCTAACACTTTCAGGGCTTGTAACTGTAATACCACTTCTTCTTTTTAATGGAGCAGCAACAAGGATGAAGCTAGCAACCCTTGGGTTTTTCCAGTATATTGGACCAACAGTTGCTTTTTTAGTAGCTGTATTTGTTTATAATGAAGAGTTCAATTTTGATAAGCTAATTACTTTTGTATTAATCTGGATAGCTCTAATTTTCTTTTCACTTGATTCAATTAAGAAGCTTGTTAAAAAGTAAAATATAAATATTTTCATAATATATTAGCTTTTATTTTTTATTTAAGTATGCATTCCCAAGCTGGAGCTTGGGAACGAGGAAAAATAAAAGGTTAAATATCTTAGTTGTAAATAGGTTATTGTTTTTTTTAGCATTTTAATCTTCCTTTTTTATCCTTAGATGATAAACCATTTTATTTTATTTCCTATTTTTTTGGCTTTAAGTTTTATAAGTGTACTACTGTAGACTTTCGGTTGAAAATCATAATATGAATACCATATTTCTAAAACTCCATCTTGTTTAAATCTACGTGATTTAATAGGTCCTTTAAATCTTGGGTTTACTTTCATTGGATATTCACCTCTATATTTTTCTGCTCTTAGTAAATATCCATAATGGTGAGCTAGTAAAACTTTTGCACGGTGAGGAGGATTTCTTTTTGACCATACATGTGGAGCTAAAGCATTAATATGCTTTTTACTATAACGGTTAGTTCTTTCCTTATATTCTGCTGCTTTTACTGCAAGCTTATAATAAAAATCAAATGCTTCTCTTGGTTTATCAAAGCCTGCAGCAAAAGTTGATGTACTACAAAGTAACAACATACTTAAAATTAGTTTTTTTAGTCTGTTCATTTTTTTCCTTTTGTTTATCTTTTAGTTAAAATTGAAAAAATATAATACTCTTTATTATGTTAAAATATAATTAGATAGATTATAAATATTTTAATTAATTGATTACAGAAAAGTTACAAAACTAAAAAGTAAAGAGTTGTACTCTTGACTTTTATTTTAAAATCCATTATAATTTCAAAAGTAAAGAGTTTGACTCTTCACTTTTGTAAAAAGAAGGAATTTAAAATGAAAATCATTGATGAAAAAAATTACTATAAGATGAGTGAGTTAGTAGAGCAAACTGCTCTTTCAAATCACACTATCTCTTTTTATAGTAAAAAAGGTTTATTGCCAAATACTGTAAATACTTCAAAAAATATGAAATACTATCCAGAAATTACAATCACTGTATTAAATTTGATTAAATATTTCAAAGAGAATCTTAACTTTTCAATTGATTATATAAAAGAGCTTTTTGATTATTACAATATTGATTTTGATGATAGAGCTGAGCTTATTTTACAATCTATTCAGATGATATCAAGTGAGATTAAAAATCCAATTGCTAGAAAAGATTTGGATAAAGAGATTTTAGAAGAGGCTATAAAACTTGATTTAGTTGATAATAAAGA
>JDSF01000471.1_pt1 | contig 13250 bp, 20 predicted proteins | sample 199441 | NCBI WGS metagenome assembly JDSF01 (sample SAMN02592751, study PRJNA231836) | bioreactor metagenome | isolation source: continuous culture bioreactor denitrification-DNRA | place: Germany: Bremen
CGAAAATCATTTAGAAAATCATTTTGGTACTAAAAATATTAAATTATTAACAAGAAAAGATATAACTGATTTTAGAGATAGTTTATTAAAACTGAATAAGGCAAATAATACTATAAATGGAATTATGATTTTACTTAATGTAATTATAAATTATGCAATAAAAGAAAAAGGTATAAGTATAATAAATCCATGTCTTGGACTTAAAAAATTAAAGTTAGATAATGAACGAGAAAGGTTTTTAAATACTGAATGAAGTTCAAATTTTATTAGAGGAAGTAAAACATGAACCTATTATATATATGTTTGTACATCTTGCTTTAAATACTGGTGGAAGATTAGAAACAATTTTAAATATCCAAAAGAAAAATATAGACATTATGAATAATACTATAGTTTTAAAAGATTTTAAAAATAAGAGTAATTATAGAGGTTTTATAAACCAAAATTTTATGCCATATTTAAAGGAACAGTTAAGAGGTTTAGGTATTAATGATTATGTAGTAGGTGGAAGAGAAATTAAATATCCAACAACCACATTACAGAGAAAATTAAAATCTATTTTAGATAAACACTTCAATAAAGGTTTAGATATTAAAGATGCCAAAAATAGGGTAGTTATCCATACTCTAAGACATACTTTTGCTTCACATTTAGCTATTAATGGCACGCCAATTTTTACAGTACAAAAATTGATGAATCATAGTAAAATAGATATGACATTAAGATATGCTAAATTAATGCTGATAGTGGAAAAGAATTTGTGAATCAATTATATAAATAGATTTGAGTTGATAAAATAGTAAAATCTTATAAAATATCCTTACAGTTTTAAAAGAGGCAAATTTTATAATGATCTTTAACATACGCCTATTTAAGAAATAAGGATAAACGAATATTTTTATTCGCTTATTATTAATTATGAAAAAATTTTGAAATATATATTTTGACGACTTTTTAATTGAAAAAAGTGTTAACCAATGAGTATGAGATGTAATGATTGGTCTATATCATAGAGTTTTTAGACTTATAGATACTTCTAAATATGTTGATATACATGATTTAACATCATACAGCACTCAAAACTTTAAAAGGCTTCTATGAGAAACTTTTTTAAAAAGAGATTGGTGATCAAAAACATATAATCACTATAGAGCATATATCAGATGTTATTGTGAATATTTAAAAAATGAATGATATTTACAAGAAAATCCAATAGATAAAATATTAAAAAGAAAAGAACCTAAAACATTACCAAAAACTTTATCCAAAGAACAAGTAAAAGAGTTACTTGATAGTTTAATAACTACCTTTGATATGAGTACTTTCATATGAATTAGAAATAAGACAATGGTTTATACATATTTGTATACTGGAATGAGATTATCAGAGCTAACAAATTTAAAGCTTGAAAATTTAAAAATTCATGAAGGATTCATTAAAGTTGTAAAATGAAAAGGGGATAAAGAAAGATTAATACCTCTTACAAAAGAATCTATTAAATATTTATATAATTATTTAAAAGTTAGGAAAAGAATTTTTATTGACTCTGAATATATATTTCCGACTGCATATTGAAATTGCTTACAAAAAAAAGATATGCAGGCAATTATTAATAAAATTAGAAGTCATACAACTTTTCATTTTACTTGGCATCAATTAAGACATACTTATGCGACAGAGTTAGTAAGAAACAATTTTGATATATATAATATATCTCAAATCTTGGGGCATTCAACAATAGATACAACAAAGATATATCTAAGTGTTGATACTGATAAATTAAAAAAACAGCTTGACAAAATCAAACTGTTCTCTTAAACAAAATTTAGACACGTACCCCCGGTCTAAAATCCATCAAATTTTCAAGGTATTTTTATACTTAGTTTTTAGCTTATTAAAGCTAAAAATGGTCGGAAACGCAGGACTTGAACCTACAACCCCGTGTTCCCAAAGAACTAGAAATATCTTAATAATAATATAATGAAAATTGTCAATATCTTTTAAAGCTGTAGTTTATCCTTATTTTCTAAAAAGAATAAATCTTTATTCTTTTTTATTTTGTGACTTGAACTGTGACAAGTTTTTAGTAAAATTAAATAAATTATAGTTTTTATAAATAGTATGATTATTAGTAAAATTACATTTTGTAATATTTCTGCTAATTAATATTTTTATCTTATATAATAAAAGAAAATGAAAGAAGATTGATTAATGACAAAAAGTAAAGAAACAATAGAAAGCTTTTTAAATAATTTTGTAGAATCAATAAGAATTACTGATTCTGCATTTGAAAAAGCAGAAGCTCGTTATAAAAGTATAGGAGATTGGCTAAATAGAGAAAAATCAGCTTTAGTAAAATATGAACCTGAAATTTATTCTCAAGGTTCAATAAGGTTAAATATAGCAATAAAACCACTTCAAGATGATGAAGAATATGATTTAGATGCCGTTTGTTTGTTAAATAAGCTAGCTGTAAACACTATAAGTCAAGAAGAATTAAAAAGAATAGTTGGTGAAGAGTTAGATTTATATGTAAAGGAGAAAGGATTTATAAAACCTTTATATGAAGGAAAAGATGTTGGACTATAAAATATTCTGATTCTGCACAGTTCCACATGGATATATTACCTTCTGTTCCAGATGAAGAAGGATTTAGACAGAAATTGTTTGAAAACAACATAACATTAGATGGTATCAATAAACTATATACCTCAAGTGCAATTTCAATTACAGATAATACTGCATACAACTATAAACATATTCATTATGATTGGAATAAGAGTAATCCTAAAGGATACCATGAATGGTTTAAAGAAAGATGCAAAGTTACACAATTAACAAAAAGCTTTGACTCTTCAGTTGTTGCAAATGAAAGTCTTGAAGAAATACCTAATCAAGATAGAATATTACCTTTACAAAAAGCAATTATGGTATTGAAAAGACATAGGGATATAATGTTTAAAGATAATAGTGAACATAAACCTATTTCAGTAATTATAACTACGCTATCAGCAAAAGCTTATAATGGGACAAATGATTTAAAAGAAACATTAGATGATATTGTCTTTGGTATGGAAAGAGAAATTGATTGTAATGAAAAGTGCATTGTATTAAATCCTATAAATCCAAATGAGAATTTTGCTGATAAATGGGAAAATGAACCAATTAAAAAAGAAACTTTTTTTAATTGGATAGAGCAACTAAAAAAAGACTATGTATATTTATCTTCAGATAACTATGGAAATACAAAAAGTTTATTGGAAAGCAGTTTTGGAACTAATGCAATACAAAAAACTTATAACAGTAGTTTTGGAATAGTTAAAAACTTAACTATAAGAGCTAAAGAATTATTATCTTTGTCTCATGTACAAAAGCCTAAATGGGAAAAAGATATACAATATAGAGTAGATATTGTTTGTCAAAAAAGTAGAGATGGACGGATCTCAAAAGAGTTAAAAAATGGAGAACCTATTGAAAAGAATTGGGGCTTAAGATTTGAAGCGAAAATTCAGAATATTGGTGTAGGAAGAAAGTTTTATTGGCAAGTTGCAAATAGTGGTCTTGAAGCAAGAGACGCAAATTGTTTGAGAGGTAATTTTTATGAGGGTGAAATATCAAGAGGTGGAAAAGTTAGAGAAGAATCAACAAGTTATATCGGGGCACATTTTGTAAGATGTTTTGTTGTTCAAAATAATAAATGTGTTGCAATTAGTGAACCATTTATTGTAAATATTATTTAATAAAGGTACTAAATATGATGAATTTTATATTAAAAGTTTTTGAACTATTAAAAATGGATCCTAAAACTGCAATTTCTAAATATTTAATTGGTAGTGGTATTTTGCTAAAAGGTATTGGACATATAGCATATACATACCAAGATGAAGAAATATCTCATACATTTACTTACTCTGATGGATTAGACATTACAGGATATATTTTAATATTAATAGGTGTAGCATTATTGGTTCATAGATATTTTACAATAAAGGATGATGGTATTTCCTTAGTTTATGGTAAAGGCATAGAAAATATGGATATTCATATTCCTGTTTATTCAATTCCTAAATTTGAGCAATTTGATTGTATAAAAATTGATTTAGAAGAAATTGATTCATACAATAAAGAATCAGTTATTGAAAATTATCATTTTAATAAAAAATTAATTGAAAATAGAATTGAAATGAAAAAATCAAAAAGAATCTACTTAGGTGCATTAGGTAGTTTCCCTTATCTTTTTTTATTAGGAAGTCTATTTAGGAATGCACATTCACATATTCAAATATTAGATTATAATAGACATGATAGTGGAGGAGGGAAATGGTATAAATTACCTGCGTTTAACGAAAGTAAAGAAGAAATTTTTCATAAACTAATGTATGAAGATAAAACTATTGATGAAAAGGTATCTGAATTATTAGAAAGTGAATTAGAAGAAGTTGGCTTTGCATTATCGTATACATTCACTGTAAATAAAAATGCAATTCCAGAATATTTAAAAAATAATATACTTTTTCTAGAGCATTCTTATGGAATTGGACATGATAAATTATCAAATGAAGAAGTACAAAAAACTTTAATTAATGACTTGTCTAAATATATATCTTTATTTGCTGATAATTCTAAAAAAGTTCATTTTTTTGTATCAGCTCAATCTTCATTATGTATAAACATAGGAAAAGCCTATATGAATAATTCTCATGGCACTTTAGTATTGCATAACTATGATAGTTCAACAGGAAAATATAACTGGAATATAGAATTTAATAAAAATAGCATAAGTTAAATTCTACTTTATAAAATGGAAAAAGGATAAAAATGATAAATAACTCATTTGATGAATTAGAAGTTAATCTATATAGTAAACTCTATAAAGAATTTAATGCAGGTAAAAAAGAAGAATTATTAACTCATATTGATAGCAAATTTTCTTTTGGTGAAAAGTTTCATTATTTTGTTTTAATTAATTACAAAGAAAAAACTATAGATAGCTTCAAAGGAACGGCAAGTAAAAAGAAACATGTAGATATATTAAAAGATGTGATAAATAAAAAGTTTGAAAATGCAGAGAAAAGTGTTCTTTCAGATATAAAGTTTAAAATATTTATTATAAACGAAAATGAAAAAGATATTACTAAAAAGATAAATAAAGAATTTTGTCTTATTGATAATAAGTTGAATCCAGAAAAAAATAAAAACCACTTGAAGAGTATCTCTATAAAAATAAATTATATATATTCTCATTAGGTGTAGTAGTCTTAACATTAACATCAATTAATAAGCTAAGTAGCTTAGGAATATTGATAAACTTTCTTTCTATTGATACGTTAACAGCAATAGTTAATCTTATTATTTATTATCTAGTAGTCTTTACTGGTATTATTTTTACAATTACAGCTATTTATATTATATTTATATCTTCAATAGAAAAACGAGTTTCTATCACTAGCTGTAACTATATTAACAATCCATCTAAGAGTGTAGTTAAAAGTATGCTCTCCTCATCTTTACTTTTTTATATATTTTTAATAGTCGTTTTTATGTCACTTGAACATTTTAACCCTAAATATTCTATATTAAACTCTGCAGTAGAATCATATATAACACAAACAAGAGAACCATCAATAAGACAAATCAAATATAAAGATGAAGAAAAAACAATATTACTTATGGGAAGAGATAATAAGACTATTCATTTCCTTTATAAAGAAGATTTAACTGATGAAGATAAAATAAAAAAACAAATTGAAGAGGAAGTTTGCACAAAAAGAGTTATTTAAAATCTTTAATACATTTATTAGAATTGAAAATGGAGGAAAATCATCCTTCTTTTTTTATTGCAAATAGAAGATATAGGATGTTGAAATTAAAAGATGTAGAGTTTCTTGATAGTACACCAAAATTTGATGAAGTTTTTTGTAAGAAAGAAACAGGAAAGAACAATGATTGATAATCTAAACATACAAGAAAAGCTTCTTATTCATAAAGGATTAGAGCCTTTAAATAGTGAAGACTTAAAAGAATTAAACTTTATTCAGCAATTGGATGTTATAGGTTTTTCTGAAGCTGATGTTAGAGAAGAAATTATAAATCCTATTTTAAAAATTTTAGGTTATAGAAAAGGTCAATATTTTTCTGTAGATAGAGAGAGACATCTTAGGTTTTTAGGAAAGAAAAGCAAATATATAGATTATAATATGACACTTTGGAAAGAAAACTTTTGGATAATAGAAGCTAAAAAACCTTTAAAAGGAAATAGTTTTAATTATCAGGAATTAAAACAAGCTGTAGAATATTCAATACACCCTCAAATTAATGCTGCAATAGTTGTATTGTGTGATGGTGTAAAACTAGAAGTTTTTGACAGAGAAGAAAATCTTGAAAAAGCTATTCTCTCATTTAAAATAATTGACTTAATAGATAACTTTGATAAGTTAAGAAATTTAGTTTCCCCAATGCAGATTTGGTTTTTTTATAAGAGAAGAGTTTTAAAATCAATAGATAAAGCTTTTGAAAGTGAATTTAATTTAAAAAGAGTAGATGAATTTAAAAGTTTAATTGAAGATACACTTTTAAAAAAAAGAGGAAAGATTTTAAGAAATTTCCAATCAATGGAATTTAAAGATATGGATAATTATGATGCATTATCTAACGCAACAATTGAAGATATTATAGATGGATATTTTTTTTCAATTCAATCAATTCATTCTTTGGATATTATGAATAAGAATCTTATTAACAACTGTAAAGAGAAAGGTGATTTTCATTTAATATATAAAATGTTTCCAAGATGAATATAGAGATATAAATGAATCATATATAACTCATTGTTTATATTTTCTTATAAACTTAGATAAAGAGATTTCAAAAGTAAACTGGAGTCCCTCATGGTTGAATGGTGGAAACAATAAAGAAGTCTCAGTATTAATAGAAAAACTAGTTAAATTATCTTTAACTTATTTTAGAGATGATGAAGCAAGAAAAATTATCCTTCTTAGTTCTTTAACCTATAGAAGAATATTTAAAATTCTAAGTATAATTCTACCTGAACAACAAGACTTAGCAAAAACTCAACATCTATTTCAAAGATATAATTTTTCAGAGTTTTCGTGGAATCAAATTATTTCATCAGAAAATAGGAGTTTATTAATAAATTTAGATGTTCAAACTACAATGGCAGTTTTTAAATTTGTTAAAAAATATAAAGATAAAAAGTACAAGTTTAATATTAATCTTGCTAAACAAGAATTAAATGAATTATGGAAATTTGAGGAGGCTTTACTCAAAGCACATACAAATTATAAAGAACTATTAAAAGAAAAAGATTTAGGGGAAATTCATCCAACAGAATATTGTGGGATAAGTTATGATAATTTAGGGCATAGTGCATTGTGTGTAATAAAAGATGATAAAAAATGGTGTGATTATGCATTAAAAAACCATTTAAAAGAAGTGCAAGAACTTTGTGCAAGTGGTTCTTGGAGTGCAAAAGAAATTCTGAATAATGCAAATATTAAATTATCTAAAATAAAAGAAAATATAAATTTAAGTGAGAAGTTCTTTTTTGGAAATGATTTATTATATAAATCACTAAAAAATATTATGATAATTATTAGTGAAGCTGAATTTTATTCAATTCAAACTTATAATAAGTGATTTTAAGCAAAAACTATGTCGAGGTATACTTATTATTTTATATCTAGTTTATTTAAATAAATTTAAGTTATATATTTTTCTTGTGACAGCTTATGTGACACCTTTTAGATACTATAATATAAATTTATGAAAGGAGAAATCAAATGGCAGTAAATGTAGAGAGTGCAAAAAAAGACACTATAACTATTTATAAAGACAAAGCTGGTGAATGGCGTTGGAGAAGAAAGTCTGTAAATACAAATATTGTTGGTGCGTCCACTGAAGGATATAAAAATAAATCTGATTGTGAAGATAATGCAAGAAGACAATTTATAGAATGTTCTGTTAAAGAAGAAAACTAAAAATAGCAGTCAGAATAAATACTGACTGCTTATTTATATAACTACTATTAATCCCAACGTGAAAATGTTACATTGATATGTTCCATCATATCAACTGATATAATAAAATATCCTATATTTCTATTTTCATCTTCAATATAGGCAACTTTTGAATATATTATATCTTTTACTATTTCTGAAACACCAAAGTTTTTAAAACTTAATGGAGTTTCAAATTCCATATCTGAGTTTTCAACTGCATAGTTAATTACAAAAGCAACATCTTCTTCTGACCAATTAAATTCTTTTCCACTAGGAAAACACAAGTTATCTTGATTTATTGTCATTGTATGTGTATCGTAATACATAGTTTAACCTTTTAGTTTTATTATGTTTACCAGAGTTTGGCTATCATGTTTTCTGTACATTATTAGTATACTTAAAAGCTGTCACACCTTGTGTCACAAAAAATAAAAATATTTATTTCTTTTTTAATAGATATTCTTGTGATTGATTAATTTTTAATTCTGTCCACATTAATAAATGGTCTGACATTTGATGTGTACGCCAATATGTTTTATAGTAACTTTTTTTTACTTTTTTGTGTTCTTGTTTTACCTTTTGAAGTTACATTATAACTTTTACCCATCTCTTTTATATACTCTTTTTCATCTTCTAGGCGGTAAACACTTTTGAAGAAATCAAAAACTCCTGATTTATTAGTTCTTTGCAAGTCACTATTTGAAGGAAAAGCTATTTGATCATAATGTTTATTTTTAATTGTATTACTTGGAAGTTTTTGCAAAGCTTCTGGAATTATAAATTTATTTTTTTGTAAAGCTTCCATTGTTTTATCTTTAGGGCTATATATATTAAAGTCTCCTAGTAGAACAAAGTTTTTACTCCAAGAGTTTTTATCTTTTGCTTTATCTTTAATGGCTTTTGCGACTTCTTCTATCTCTTTAATTCTTTCGGGATTATCTTTTTTATTTTTACCATATATAATATGAACTGTTGCAAGTACAAATTTAATCCATCCTGCATTAAATCCACACATGAAAGGTGTTCTAGCTATTTGAGATACTTCTTTATCTTTTATAGGAGGAAGTACTAGTTCTCCTGCAAGTCCACCGAAGCTAATTTTTCTTGTATCAAAAAGAAAAGCCATCCTTTCTTTATTACCTTTTCTCCCACTAGTAACATCAGAGACTATAAAGTTCCAATTTGAACCAAGTCTATATTTTAGTTTTTCTAATGCTTTTAGGTTTGCTCTTACTTCTTGAATAGCAACAATATCAAAGTGAGATATTATTTCAGCTATATACATTATTGATTCTTCTTTTCTTTCTCCATATGCAGGAGAATCAAATTCTCTTATATTCCAAGTTCCAAGAAGAATACTATCATTTAGGTTACGTACAGGTATTTCTTTTTTTAACTGTTTTTTTAATCTAAATAAACCTTCAACTGTTCTTTTCCCTTCTTTAGTCTCTCTATCTATTTTACTATAAAATGGCATTTTCTTTTCCTTTTTATGATTTATTAAAAACTACAATTACTTCAACTCTTCCTTTATTTTAAAACTCTATTTTTTAGTATACAAAAATTATGTCACATATTGTGTCACAAAAGTAATATATTTGATTTTTTTATTAAAGCGATTTCCTGCTATCCATTCCAATTAAATCTTAGATTTAATTCCTTTTCTATCAGGGCTATGCTACGCAGTTAAATACACTCTTCTATTTTTAAATTTTTATTTCATAACAGAGTAAAAAACACCAAACATATCTTTTAATAGATTTTGCAAACTCAATAGTTCAAAGGCTTTTTAGTCGCTACATTCTAATATCTTATTTACTGACTCTAAAATTAAAATCTTTCAATTTTATACCAAGTAAAAAGCTATTTCATTTCACTTATAAAAAGCCCGATGAACTAACTAAGAAGGCAAAAGCCTAAAAAAGATAAAGAGTTTAGTTTTTCTCTTCTTAAAATTTAAAAAGAAGAGTTAGAACCCTTCTGAATCTTCAAAAAAGGCAAATACTTTTAAAGGATATGAGATGACAAGAGTAGAGATTGAAAATGAGTTTAGAGATGTAGTAGGAATAAATGAAGCCAAAAAGGTTTATAAAACCTTAGCTAAAAAACTTCATCCTGATGTTGGTGGAAGTGATGAAGAGTTTAAAATATTAAATGCTGTATATAATGATTTTATAGAGCATAAAATACATTTTTCAAATGATAGTAAAATTGATATTGAGTTAGAGAAGATTATATCTCAAATATTACACTATGAAGATATTACGATTGAGCTTGTAGGTTCATGGATTTGGGTTAGTGGAAATACTAAAGAGATAAAAGATAAATTAAAAGAGCTTAGTTTTAAATGGGCAAGTAAAAAGAAGATGTGGTATTATGGAGAAATGAAGTCTAAAAATCCTAATCCTAAATCTATGGATGAGATTAAGTCTAAGTATGGGAGTAAGACTTTTAAGGATAAAGAAAAAGATAAAATAGTAGGTTGAATTCCTGCTATTTTATTTATTTAAATAAGGTTGAAGTGATCTAATATCTAGGTTATCAAAAGTAGTTGAAACTGGTAAAGAATTTTCAAAAACTTTTACAATTTCTTTTAAATCACTAATTTTCTTTTTTGACATAATTATAGATGATGCATGATATTTTTCAGCACTCATATTTCTAGCTGCCATAAAACCTATAATCAAATTACTATTTTTTATATCGTTATAGGTAAAACTAATTGAAAAGAAATATCTATTTCTATTAACTTTATCTAACATTTTTAATTGAATTGCTTCATCTTCAATTTCAATTTTGCCAAATTCTTTTCCTATGCCAGCTTCTACTCTATTTATTGAAAATCTTTTATCTTTAAAAGTTTCTATTTCCCAAGAATAAATTGTTTCAATAGCTGGCTTTTCATATCTTGAAACATGTGCATATAAATGCCATTTCCCAATTAATGACGTTAATATTTCATTTTCTAAAGGACTAGACAATAGATAAGATTCTAATTCATCTGTATCTTTAAAGGTTAATGTGAAAACTTCTTTTGGTATATCATATTTTTCACTAAAATAATTGATTACTTTTGTTTTATAAATATCATTAATATCTATTAGTTCTTCCTTTACAATCTGTTTTGATATAACAGATTTTGATACCCCAAAATCTTTTGCAATTGTAGTTTGTGTGGTTCCTACTCTTTTTATTAAGAATCTAACTATTTCTGGGGGAGTTAACATATTTATATTCCTTTAATCATTATTGATAGTAAATTATATAAAAAAATTTCAAAAATAGCAATAAGATGGAAACAAATAGAAACAAGGTGGAAACAAATAGAAATAAAATGGAAATAAGTGAAAATAAACTAGATAATAGAAAATTTGAAGTTTCCATAGACAATATATAATATTCTTAAATATTTCCTTTGATTTGATTATACTAAAAGTAATTTAATGAAATATAAGGAGTTATGGTGAAAACTTTATGCTTATTATTAATAGTAGTACTAAATGTAGAAGCTTTTGCTTTTTTTTATCCTAGATCTGTTTTTACAATAGTTTATAAATGTCAATCTATGGAAAATAAAGACAAGTGTATAAAAAAACAATTAAAAAATTTATATAAGAAAAAGGAAAATAATGAAAATGATAAAAATACTAATAATAAGTAGTATATTTATTATTTCAACTAACTTATATGCTACAAGCAATACATATGAAATAGTTGATGGTAATGAAAAAAGCCAAATAATTGATTTTAATATTATCTGTTCTGAAAAAGTAAAAGAAAACTCTATACTTAAGTACTTATCAAGTCAGTATAGTAAAAAAATTTCACTTTATAGTACTATTGAAAATGGAAATATAAAGTTTGAGACTTCAAAAATCAATAATTTTGATGACAACTTACTAAATGTAAAAATTGATATTTTAAAAGGTACTGAAGTTTTTGATAGTACAGATATTTTAAGTAATTATGTAAACAGTTTTGTCAGTAAAAAAGTTTTTAATGGAGATTACAATTTAGCTTTTTATATAATCAATTCAAGTCATAATGATGAATATTGTAAATTTGTAACTAATAAACCAATTAAAATTATTGATAAAATAGCAAATAAAATAAATACAAAAATAGGTACTGCCCCAAAAAGAAAAGTATAAAAAATTAGATATTAACTTTTCAGACTATGTAAATAAAAAAACTTATTCATTAGATTATTTAGAAGATTTAATGATAGTTGAATTAGTGTTTTCAATTATATTAATTATATCACTTGCTTTAGTTATATATAAATCTAGAAATTTAAAACCGCCAGTTCTTATTATTCTTGCTCCTTTGTTTATTTTAACAATATATTCATATGATTTAAAAGTAAAAGTAATAAAAGAACAAGTAGGTATAAATAAGAATACTAACAAATTTAATACTACTTTTGAAAAAACATTTAAAGAATTTAAAAAGTTAGAACCCCTATCTTTAGTTGTGGAGAACAATAAAACAATCTTAGAAGATACTCAAAGATATATTGTTTCTGAATTTGAAACAATAAATAAAAATGAATATAAATTATTGCAATCAATTAATCTGTCAGTTAAAAAACAGAGTCTCTAAAAAATGAATTAATATTATTGAAAACTTCAACAGCAATTTCTGATGAATCTTTTAATAATAGAATCAATAATCTATCGGAAGATATGGAGCGTAGAAAAGAACTATTTGATTCAATTGATAATGAAATAGATATGCTTAAAGAGAAAGTAAAACTATTTATAAATATAAAGAAGAAAAAAAATGGAAGAATAATTAGTTTAAAAGACAGTGAAAGTGCAATTAAAATCAAATAAAAGAGGGGTTTACGATGAATATTACAGATATTAAAGAAAGAAGAGGCTTTTTAAAGCTAACTGTTATAATGGGCGGTAGTATATTTATTCCAAAATATACATATGCATTTTGGCCTATAGTTGCTCCTGTATTAAGTTTTTTAGGTGGAGTGGCAATTAGGTGGGGTGTTAAAAAAAATTGTTAGAAAAACTGTAGGCACTATAGCTGGTAATAATGCTAGAAAAGTTGCTTCTTCTTCTGTTCTAGCTTCAGCAGTAATGAGTCAAGCAGAAGATAAAATAGTTGACTATGCAGAAAAAAAAGTAAAAAATCATAGTAAAGAATCTAATAAAGATTTATATGATTATGAGATAAAAGATTTCACAAAACATGAAGAGTTACAGCTTATAGAAAAGT
>JDSF01000472.1_pt1 | contig 13192 bp, 11 predicted proteins | sample 199441 | NCBI WGS metagenome assembly JDSF01 (sample SAMN02592751, study PRJNA231836) | bioreactor metagenome | isolation source: continuous culture bioreactor denitrification-DNRA | place: Germany: Bremen
TTTGTTGACTCATACACCTTACCTGACCGAGTTATATTCAACGTAATGCATGATCATGAAGCCTTGAGTCAAATCTTTTCTAACCCTGAAGTTTTCAGGACTGTTGGTGCTCAATATGTTGTCCTTCTTATTACAGATGAGATTACAGGTTGCATGACTATTGGCGATCCTATTGGCGCATTAAAATACGACAATAAACTGCTTGATCAAGTTGAGAATGTGGCTGGTCTTGTACATTTAGCACTAACAAATGCTAATCAGTTCGAGCAAATACTTGAGCAAAAACGATTTATGGAAGAACAAGCAAAACTACTAAAAAAGATTAACCGGTCTGTAAAAGTCATAAATTCTGCAGAGTCTTTAGATGAGTTATGTCAGGTTTCTATGGATACACTTCAATATGCCTTTGGCGTAGAAGTTGGCTTTATTGCCGCTTATTCAGGTGAGCAAATCCAAGTCAAAGCACCCATTGGGTTTGAATCAAATGAACTAGAAACAATCTGCCAAGCTCAGCTCAGATTTCAAATTAATGATGACCTCCTGGTTTCATACACGAAACCAAATCTTGAAGAGTACTTTTGTGAAAGTCTAGTTAAAATGCTACCAGACCCAAATTGTCTCATTATTGCGCCTATACGCACAACAGGATGGAAACCAGAGCCACTTGGTTGTATTGTAATTTTAAAGCTTTCTAGCGCGCTTCAAGAGGAACAGGCAATACTGATTGATAGTCTTTCAGATAGCATTGCACCAGTTGTGAAGCAGTTTTATGAAATCGAAGAAATGCGTCAGACTTACAAGCCCGATCCTGAATTTAGAGTTAGGTCTCTCTTTGAAAGCTATCAACAAGATATGGAATTTTTCAGTATTGACTACACTGTTAGCATGAAATACATTGAAGCAATTCCATTCGAACCAAATGACCTTTCTTATTATGAGGGATTTGACTACGTTCAAGTCAAAGATGTCATTGTAATATTCTCAACGACTGCACTCCCGAAACAAATGATAGACAGCTCTTTTGTTCCAGAAAGCTTTGAGGATATCGTCAGCGGCATTCAAATGCTTCATCTGAATCCGCCAGGATACCAAACTATAGAAAAAATACGGTAATTAGACCAATCTATATATCATAAAAGCCTATTGCGATTGCAATAGGCTTTCTTATACGTACTTTATTCATTCATCGAGAATTTCGGTAGTTTAATTGTTACAACAGTACCTTTACCTTCTTCACTGTCTATTGAAATCTCACCATTATTCTCAACAATCAATTGTCGCGATATTGCCAGGCCAATACCTGTGCCGTCGCTTTTTGACGTGTAGAACGGCTCAAAAGCCTTTGCAATAGCACTTTTAGGAATTCCTTCTCCACTATCACTTACTTTTATAACAACCTTATCTTTTTCAGGAGATGCCACAAGACTAATTTGCCCTCGTTCCTGAATGGTTGATAACTGTTCATTACTAAATTGATAATAACTTGTTTAACATGATTTGGGTCAGCCCAACAAAGAAGTCCTCCAGCGTCCGCCATGAAGCTTACACGCTTTTCAACAACCTTCTGTTTAAACAGTCTATCAACTTCTTCAAACATGTCATCTAGCTCAATATAATCTGGCTCTGAACTACTTGGCTTTGTATAATCTAGAATGTTCATTAGAAGAACATTTAATCTCTTAATTTCATCTGGTACAACGCTGAAGAAGTATTCCTTGAACTCTTCATCTTCCCATTTCTCAGGTAACTTTTTAACATAAGCATCAATTGAGTTTAGTGGGTTCTTAAGTTCATGGGCAATCCCTGCTGACAATCGGCTCAGTGAGTTCAATTTGTCATTTTGACTAAGAAGATCCATAAGTCCTTTTTCATTTGTAAAATCACTCAGCAGTAAGATTGTACCCTCTGACCCTTCTGGTCCTTGAATAGGGATAAATCCATATTGAACATGAACTTTTTCACCTGACTCATGTGTTAACGCCATTGTGTCAGTATAGGTCTTTCCAGTTAAAGCTTCACGGTAGCCAGAAATATTTAGACTGCTTACAACACGAAGCATCTGCCAATCTTGTCCAAGTTTTAATCGCTCTTTCAAAATTTTCCTTGCAGCTGTATTGTACTGAACTATTCGCTCTTGATTGTCTATTACGATAATGCCACTTGTAATACTCTCTAAGATATTGTCCTTTTGACGATTGTTCTTTTCTAGAAGTAACTGATTCAAACGAAGTTCCTCAGTACGCTTCTCAACCTCTTTTTGTAGTTTTTGATTCAGCCACACAACAAGTGCTATGCCAATCATACTTGTACCAAATACAATACTAAGTACAATAAGTAATTGATTAATATATTTAGACTGATCTTTAAACACTTCACCAAACCACTTGTTTGCTATACGGTCGTAAGTGCCCTCGCTCTGAATTGATGCCAAACCGCCATTCAATTTCTTAAGAAGTTCGTCATTCCCTTGAGCTACAGCAATTGCATAATTTGTTTCACGCATTGGTGTACCAACAAGTTTGACCCTATCAGCAAGCCGATCAGTCTGAATAATATACAATCCCGTCAGTCGGTTACCAACAAAAGCATCCACCTGTCCATTAATCAGTGCATTTAGTGCTTCTGGTTGATTACTCATTGGAACAAGTTCGATTTCATCGATCTGGCTTAATGCTTCAAAATTCACATCACCAGTCTGATAAGCAACTTTTGTATTTCTAAGATCACTAAGATCTGATATAAACGATGTTTCTGTACGTACAAATATTGACTGTGCATTCACGATTATCGGTTCTGTAAAATCAAACACCAGATCTCTATAATCGGTAACAGTCATGCCTTGAATGACATCTACCTGGCCATTTTCTAATGCTTTAATCGCGTCTTCCCAGTCCATGGGCAGCACTTCTATATCTAGCCCAGCTTCTCTTGAGACCGCTTTAATTATATCTACATTAAAGCCTTCGTACTCGCCATCTTCATTTATGAACTCATATGGTGGGTACTTATTGTCACCAGCCACACGAATTGTAACGCTATCTGCATGAGTGCTGGTTAAAATGACACCAAAAAGTACAAGCGACAAAATAATAACACTCACTATTTTAAGTTGTCGTCTCACTTTACATCCCTCCACGAGCAGTGCTTTAGAGGTATATATACCCCACTTTAAATAGAATAGCAGATATTCGACAAAATTCCTATTTATTTGACAAAGTGTTCATCATATTTTCATGACATATTTCCTATTTTTAGTTCACATACTACAATATATTATACAAACGACCCCATTTGCTACATTTACGCAACATTTGTGCCCAATTGTCATTTGAACTTCATTATACAATATGTATATTTTTTAACTGGAACTAAGCAAAAACTAAGCACCTTGTACATTTTACAAGATGCTTAGCGTAAGCTTAATTTTTTTTCCTTTCTAATTTTCCTTAGTGTGTCTCTACTTGAGTTTCTGGATGTATACCCTTCCCTTTTTCATTTTGATCTAGGAAGTGCATTCCAACTATTGAGACAACCATCAATACAGATATTAAGTTCCAAGCTTTTGGAATTGAAATGTATTCTAATGCTGATCCCATAATATATGGACTTAACGTATGTCCAAGGCCAATCAACATTGGGAGTACAGAATTCATTCTTCCCCTATGCGAGGCTGGAGTATGGTTTATTATAAATGGTGTAAAGCTGATAACAACGATTATTTCCCCCAGCGTCATGAGGAAAACGGCCATAAAGAATGCTGACTTAGTGGCTATAAAGCCTAAAACTCCAAACCCGAATAAATAGAATAGTCCGCCTAAAATTATTCTCTGAGTGTTTCGTTTGCCATCAAGCTTTGCAGTCAAGTACGGTGTAAACGCAATTACCACTATACCATTAAAACTTGCAAGTATCCCATAAAGTGCAGCACCTGCATCTCCATAAACATCAGCTGCATGTAGCGGCATTAAGAAAGACCACTGCTGATATACAAAGTTGTATCCAAGCATAATCACTGAAAATGCAATAAGTACAGGTCTACTAAGAATAATACTGAAAATACTTCCATCTACGTTCTTCTCTAAATCTGAAAAGGCTTCATCGTTCTTTGTTCTTCCAAGTGTCTCTGGTACATAAATCAGAATAAGCAGTACCGCTATTAGCGCTGTTACTGCGTCAATCATAAAGAATAGAAAGAACAGTTTCTTAGAGAATAATAACCCACCAATTGTAGGTCCAATCGCAAACCCTAAATTAAATCCAAGATATGTGAGCGAAAATGCACTTTCTCGATTTTCTTTATCTGTTAAATCTGCTATTAGCGCCCCATGTGCAGGGTCGGACAATCCAAAGCAAAACATAGCTGCCAATATAAACACCAAAGTCATATTAGAAATTGGCATGAATGCACATGCTATATAACAGACGGCTGCTAGTGAGTCGAACACAAGTAGGACCGTTTTACGACCAATGGTATCTGTAAGCTTGCCCCCAAGTAAACTACTAAACGTAAATATAAATCCGCCAATCATCATAACGAACCCAGACTCTTTTGGTGACATGTTGAGTTCCTGTTTCATAAGGATCATTAATAGTGGGAATACGAATACACCCATAGCGTTAATCATCCTAGCTATGAAAATAACGTAAACTTCTCTTGGAAGTCCATGATACGGCTTAAAATAGTTCTTTATCATTGTAAACATTGCTCTCTCCAATTCCCTTTTCTATATGTTTTAAACTAGTCGCTGTTGTTATGGTCCAGTTTTACACTGGCTCTTCTACCCAGCATTTTCCCCTCTGGCACAGAACTCCATGCTTTATTATAATTGCTAATAAGTCCACCCGTTAAAATATATTTAACGTTATGTTTATTTTACTTCTCCCTATTCATATTGTCAACTTTTGAAATGAAGAAAGCCAGGCATTTGCCTGGCTAAGATTTTCGCCTCAAAGCTTACTCATTCTTTTTATCGTAAACAACGAGAACATTTGGCTCCTTTAGATCCCACCGAAAACTGAATTCTTCAACTCGGGTATTTTCGATATAATTTCGGATGTTTTGATTTAACCCCTCCGGATTGATTGGGGGTATGACATCATCGCAAAAAGTAAAATACATCTTCGGCGTAATCGCACATCCGCTGACACCTACACGCCTTGGTTTGTTACCATCAAAAGATTGTTTCCGTAAATGATCTGCCAAGCGTGAGAAAAGTGCCGTTTCTCTATAAGGGTTATCCAGGAGCCTAGAATCTGCTAAGCGCAGTTCAAACTGAATTAAACGATCCATAGGACCTCCTTCCACACGCCAACATATACTTACCCTCTAAAGCCACTACATAACACTATAAAATTCTGATTTTCCATCCAATCTATGGTAAAATGGAATTGGGAAAAGTGAGATCATGATCGAATTTCATGAGAGAACTTTGGTGTGTTCTATTGCGTGAATAACGCATTTTAAGGAGGTAAATTATGATTGATGAAATGTCACTTCTACCAAATAGTGACTTGCGCTACAACTCTCGTCAAGCTTTAACTGGCAACTGGTGGCCATGCGTTGGTTTAACATTTGTTTATTTGTTAATATCTGTTTTTTTAGGTTGGCTACCTTTTGTAGGTGGTATTGCCGCACTAATTATTTCAGGCCCACTACAGCTTGGTATTACAATTTTCTATGTAAGTTTCATTCGAACTGAAGCAACTGATTTTAACAAGGTTTTTGAAGGTTTCAATGACTTCGGACGCGCTTTAGCGGCATTCTTACTTATGGCACTATTCACATTTTTATGGTCATTATTATTAATTATTCCTGGTATTATTGCAGCGTATCGCTATTCGCAAACATACTACATTTTAATGGACGATCCTAATATTAGCGCTATTGACGCTCTTCGTAAAAGTTCTGATATGATGAGTGGTGCAAAAATGAAGCTGTTCATGCTTCATTTAAGCTTTATAGGATGGGGTATCTTAACTGCATTCACATTTGGCATTGGTCAATTGTTCCTTATCCCCTATGTGAATACTTCACAAGCATTTTTCTATGAAGATATTCGCGATGCATTCACAGATGCTGAAAAAAGCTTAGATCTTGACGACTAACTCACTTTAAAACAAAATGAGCTGTATCAAAAATAAACGGTGTGACCATTCTATAAATGGACACACCGTTTTTTATTATGCAGTATTCATTATCATCGTATTAAAGATCTAGAATTCTCATAATTTTGAGAGCCGTTTGAAGGCATAACGTTCACCTTCGTCATCTAGACTTTTACCCGTAATTTCTTGAATTCTATTAATTCTATATAACACTGTATTGTAATGCGTAAAGAGCTTTTCAGACATTTTTTTTCAGGTTTCCATTCGTCTCAAAATAGATCATTAGAGACTTAACAAGCTCAGTGTCTCTTTTTCTATCATATAAAACGAGAGGTTTTAGAGTTGCCTCATAAAAACTAATAAGCTCCTCTTTCAAGTGATCTTGACAGAAAATCTTGTAAATGCCAAGTTCCTCAAAGTTGATGATCTTATCTTCAACAAAGTTCACTGATGCCTCTACAGCCTTTTCAGCATCTCTAAGTGATTTATACGTGTTCTCAAGCCCCTTATAGACACGACCAATACCAATTCTAAAACTTAGGGTGTTCATTTTTGTGTTTAGAATATTGTCTATTGTGCCAGCAGTTGCTGCGGCATTTTTTGCGTGCTCATCACGATTCTTCCACATAAAGAGTATATGAATTTTTTCTCCCCTTATTGGCCATAAGGTATGTTCTTGAGCCGTCTCGACAAGCAAGATCAATCATATACATCGCCTTAATTAGAGCTTGATTGTATACGTCATCATCTGGCTTCTCTTCATCAGGACTTTCAAACATTACCGTTAGAATGCTGTAATGACCTTCTTTATCGAACCTATAATAATTGGCTCTTTCAAGGGCTTTTTCCTTGCGCTTTTGATCTAAAGATATTAAATCCTCAAAGAACTCAGCCTTATACTTGTTTTCAACTTCCTGAACAGATATACGCTTTAGGAACTCCATTGCAATAACGTTTGACGTTGACTCTAAACTTAGTACGTCAAAGTTTGTAAGCTCACGCCAAACACCGTATGTAATTAAGTGTCCATAAATGTTGTTTCTTACAATAATCGGCACCATCAAACGATCAATTGTTTTTCCGTTTACAATGACTTGATCTTTAGATGATTTATTCATCTTAAGTGCAGATTTCGTCTTTCTCAGACTTTGATTTATATCCTCAACAAGAACCTTATAAAGTGGATCACTTTGCTCGCCAATATGAATACACTCTTCAAAATGATGGTCTTTTACAAGTATGGGATTTTCAATGCTCTTCGCAAGGTTACCAAGAATATCTTCAATGCCACCACCCTTTAGAACAACTTTCATATTGTCCTTATGTAGTGTTTCAACTTTACGAATGATTGATGACTGTCTATCAAAAATTTCCTTAAACACTGGTGTCATAATATCCGTAAAAGGAACGTTATAATCCAGCTCAATAATTGGGAACTTTAAGTCGTTTGCAATTTCAATAACTTCGTCTGGAAGTTTTTCTAAATATGGATAGACTTTTATGCCTATGCCTGACAGCTTCTTTTTACTACTCTCTCGAATCAGGTTCAACTGAGTTGTCAGATCCGAGGTTTTGAAGAAATAAGCCGTAGTTAATAGAAACTCTCCACGGTCTACCCAATTCAAGATATCTGGATCAGCCATAACATTCACCTGCGTGATTACGTTACTAAGACCTTCGTCTCCAGCTATTACTTGACAGTTTTTCATACTTTCCATTTTTAAAATATCCCGAATAGCAACGCCTGTTTCTCTGATCACCGTTTCACCCTCTTAATATCAACTATCCCACGACAGCATTTATAGATTTAGTATAAGGTTATCATACCAATATGAATAATACAACTCATTGGTTTGTAACTTAGTACTAAAAATATGACGATTTAGGTAGCTTCATTCCTCCTTAGTGATGATAACAGTTTTCAACTGACTTTTTGCTATTTTACACAAGCGAGTAGCAGACTACAATATGTGGGGTATTACTAAAAGAATCAACTACATATTGTATTTGTTTACCTTTCATAGGAATCCTTTTGTGTTATTTTCTACTCGATACAATTGATGTTTAAAACTGCGTAAAAAGGGCTAAGATCACCTAGTTATGATCTTAGCCCTTTGAGTAATTTTCAAATTGAATGTGTTTGAACTATGCTGAGGGTAAACTGAAACCACCTTCGTCAAAAGTTACCATATGAGAATCCATGCAAACAGCTGCTTCAAGAATACCAAACATTAGTGCGGCACCTGTTCCCTCCCCCAGTCTCATATCCATTGCAAGGGGGGGGATCTAGCTCTAAATAGTCAGATGCAATTCGAGCACCTGGCTCCATGGACCGATGTGATGGAATAAGATAGTTTTTCACTTCTGGTTTGATCGTCACTGCAATAAGTGCTGACGCAAGGGCTATAAAACCATCTACTATAACTGGCACTCCTTTTGATGCGCAGCCTAAAATAACACCCGCCATGCCTCCAATGTCAAGACCCCCAACTTTAGCGAGTACATCAATACCATCTAGCGAATTTGGCGCATTTAGTTCTATAGCTTTCTTTACAACGTTTGCCTTATGTCCAACCTTTGCTTGTGGAAGATTTGCCCCTGGCCCAGTCACTACGCTTGGCTCTGTTCCAGTTATAACGGATACAATGGCAGAGGACGGTGTCGTATTAGCAATCCCCATCTCTCCTATTCCAATGAGTCTTGATCCTTCATCGATCTTTTTTTATATGCCATTTCAATACCTGTTTCAAGCACCTGAACTGCTTGCTCTCGAGACATTGCGGGGCCTTTAGCCAAGTTATTACTGCCCCTTGGCATAATCTTTCTATTAATAACGTCTGTTGCTGACATATCTGCATCTATACCGACATCCACTACAACCACTTCTGCACCTGCTGCTTTACTTAGAGCACATACACCTGTCAATCCTCTTGTCATGTTAACAGCTTGTACCATCGTAACAGGTCGTGGACTCACAGCAACCCCTTCTTCAAATACACCATGATCTGAAGCCATTACTATTACTGTTTTTTTTCGCAGTGCTTGGTTTTATTGTTCTTTGAATCCCACACATCTGGATAAAATACGACTCCAGTTTGCCTAAACTTCCTTCTGGCTTAATAAGATTATCCACACGTGTTCTTGCCACAGAAATACTCTCTTCACATAATGGTTTAATGTCTTGAATCGCTCGTTCAAGCATATTTTTCCTCCTCTTGCATGGCATAATGTGGGCGTCTTATTGTTTATCGCGAAAAAAAAGACGCCTACGATTTTTGCATGCGCAAACAATCGTGGACGTTTCCATAATCCATTCGGGTTGCATCTTTTGGCAGGTCTCCTGGCTCAGATTCTTCACTTGGACAGCCTTCCCAGAATATATCCAGTGGCATTTTGTACAAGCTCCTCTTTACAGTGGCGGGACCGCGCTGGAGTTCAACCAGCTTCCCTATTCTCCCTTGCGGGCACCAATAGATGAATTTAGTTTTCACGGGTGTTTACCCATGAATATTATAAGGGATAACCCGTGTTAGATTCAAGTGATTTCAACATACATTACATAAGTATTGAATAAATGACTACAGCAACCTTCGTTTGTTGACGTTGCGAAACGCGCCATATACTTCAAATATGAAAAAAAGACTGAGAACAAAAATGTTCTCAGTCTTATATATCGTTAGAATAGTGTGCTTGTCAAAGCGTAATTAAGTGGTAAGTACTAGTGCCCTTCGGGCAGTCAGAAAACTCGCGACTCCCTGGGGTCGCCTGCGAAAAGTACGATGCTCTAAATCAAAGATTTAGATCGTACTTTTAGTAGTTACCTTGAGCGTGCATTGCTTCAGCAACCTTAAGGAAGCCTGCAACATTTGCACCAGCAACTAGATCGTAACCGAAACCGTACTCTTTAGCAGCAGCTGCAGCATTGTCATGAATGTTAATCATGATCTGGTGTAGCTTAGCATCTACTTCTTCTTCTGTCCAAGACATTCTCATAGAGTTTTGAGACATTTCAAGAGCTGAAGTTGCAACACCGCCAGCGTTAGCAGCCTTAGCTGGGCCAACGATAACTTTAGCGTCTTGTAGAAGTTTAAGAGCGTCGTTAGTTGTAGGCATGTTTGAACCTTCACATACAAACTTAACGCCGTTAGCAAGGATTTGCTCAGCATGTTCTACGTGGATCTCATTTTGAGTTGCACATGGAATCATGATGTCAGCCTTAACGCCCCATGGTCTTTCACCAGCGAAGAACTCAACACCAAACTTGTCAGCGTAATCTTTAACAACATCGTTGCCAGAAGCACGCATTTCTAGTAGGTAGTTGATCTTTTCGTCAGTATCGATACCAGCTGGATCGTAAACGTAACCATCTGGACCAGATAGAGTTACTACTTTACCACCAAGGTCACGAACCTTAGTACATAGACCCCAAGTTACATTACCGAAGCCTGAAGCAACAACTGTCTTGCCTTCGAATGAAGTACCTTCATGCTTAAGCATTTCTTGACAGAAGTAAGCAACGCCGAAGCCAGTAGCTTCTGGACGAATTAGAGAACCGCCGTATGGACGACCTTTACCTGTAAGAACGCCGTTTTCAAATGCGCCACGGATTCTTCTGTATTGACCGTACATGTAGCCGATTTCACGACCACCAACACCGATGTCACCAGCAGGTACATCAACGTCTGGGCCAATGTGTCTGTATAGCTCAGTCATGAATGACTGGCAGAAACGCATAACTTCTGCGTCTGATTTGCCGTTAGGATCAAAGTCAGAACCACCCTTACCGCCACCGATTGGTAGACCAGTTAGTGAGTTCTTAAAGATCTGCTCAAAACCAAGGAACTTAATGATGCCAAGGTAAACAGACTTGTGGAAACGAAGACCACCCTTGTAAGGACCAATTGCTCCGTTAAATTGAACACGGAAACCACGGTTTACGTGAAGCTTACCAGCGTCATCTACCCAAGGTACACGGAATAGAATTTGTCTTTCTGGTTCTGCCATTCTTTCAAGAATGTTAGCTTCAACCCATTGTGGGTTCTTTTCTAGAACAGGCGCTAGTGAGTGGAATACTTCTTCAACTGCTTGTAGAAATTCTGGTTCGCTAGAGTTTCTAGCTTTCACACGATCAAATACTTCTTGGATGTAAGACGTCATTTGAACCTCTCCCTTATGCGTTTAAATGTTGAGAAACTTAATTTATTCAAGTTTCATAATTCTAACCCGTCAAACGGGTAAAAACGAAGTTGACTTTCAATGCCAAATGCAAGTCAGCAATCGTTTTCCTGCAGAGTTTTTAAAATTGGCTGTCATATTCTATTAAAATAGTTAGCCAACTTGACTCAAAACGCCTAATAAATGAAATATTGTAATATCAAAGTTGCATAATGCGTTGTTTTTATGCATATCTATGTATATTATTGCAACTTTTGCCGTGATACTTCGTTAAAATTTTGTTAGGCTTGAGCGTTCAAGTGGAGTATAACATATGGGTTTTCGTTTGTAAACACTCTAGTTTTTATTTAAATATAAATTTTTCACAATAACATTTACAGTTTTGACATGTATTCCTGTCATATGTTCAATTGCTGTCTTGATCTTGCTTTGAACATCATAACCGACTTCAGGAATTTTGCATCCTAAGTTAAAACTCCCTTCAACTTCTAGCATAATTTCATCTTCAGTTTTCTGAATTCTGAATTTGCTAATTTTATGGAAGCCTTCAACATTTTGTGTCGCCTTTTGAGCTATTTGTATAATTGTTTTATTGGATACTGTATAATTACCCATGTATGAAAAAGATGGACGCATTACAGTTTTTTCACCTATAGCAACTTCTTTGTCTTTACGCTTCACAAAAGCGATTATAGCGTCAAAAAAATACCCAAGAAAAATCTTTTTTAATCTCTAAAGTCGGAAGTGGAATAACATGTTTGCCATGTCTCATTCTCTGATACTTTGCAGCCTCAATTTCCTCTGGTGTTGATACATCTTCAATTCGTATAATTTCCTTAATTTCAGGTAAACCAAGTGTTTGCGCAATTCGGCGAACCATTCTATCAGATGTTCCAAGAAGCAATACACTCTTTGGATTAAACTCTAGGAGTGCTTCACGCGCTTCATCCTTGTGGTCGTCATGGAAAAAAAAGTGCTCTTTTCACTGCAGACATTGCAGTATTTTCCTTTTTTGCTGACTTTCCAGCCAACTTTCTTGTACCATTAATAAGAACACCATCATCTACAACAAGATCGATGTTCTTTTCATAGGCAACACCCATGGCTCTATAGCTTTTACCAGTACCGGCCTTTCCGACCAATGCGTAAACTTCCATCTATATTCTCCTTTAATAGGGGGCTTTCGATTTCATACTTTAATCCATTATATCAGCAAAATATACCTGAACAAGTAAATAAGATGTGAATTATTTACCCAAACCATTGCAAAATCATCAATCTAGAGCCCTCTAACTGCGAACGATTTTCAATTACTTGTTTTTGTATTGAAAATCATTATACATTAGCACTTTTTTGCTAAATTTGCTTTGAACCAATTGTTTCAAAAAAAATCATTGGGTATAATGCATTTGAGGTTAGTAATAACCAATGAACGAACTAAATTTAAACTAAACGAATCTTGAGGAGGAACTTAATCATGGCTTACATTATTAACGATTCATGTATCTCTTGTGGCGCTTGCGAACCTGAGTGCCCAGTATCTTGTATTTCTGCTGGTGATAGCATCTACGTTGTAGAAGAAGCTTCTTGCATCGACTGTGGCGCTTGCGCTAACGTATGTCCAGTAGACTCTCCACAACCTAAGTAGGTCGGGAGTCTTAACAAGAATAACAATGCATATTGAACCCCTTGTCTCTTAGACAAGGGGTTTTATGTTTGCAAAACTTACACGATGACGTCTTTATATTCAACAAAATGTATATTATTCCAACCTCGAATCACCTTGAAGTCCAGCCATATCTCTCACAATTAGCCGCTTGCAATATTCCGATCTACGAAACACCATATTTTCACATGCAATATTTTCATACCATTCTTTCATATCTTTTTTCTTATATTGATTGTCATCAAA
>JDSF01000473.1_pt1 | contig 13154 bp, 9 predicted proteins | sample 199441 | NCBI WGS metagenome assembly JDSF01 (sample SAMN02592751, study PRJNA231836) | bioreactor metagenome | isolation source: continuous culture bioreactor denitrification-DNRA | place: Germany: Bremen
AAAAAGGCCTTAAACTAGTGCCATTCGGATTATGTCCCCCGATTACCCCGAAAGAGAACTGGTTTGGCAACAACTCGTAAACATGAGACTATGCAAATCTGAAAAACGCACGCACTTTAGGACTAGTTAATTACATGGTTAAATGGTGGTCCCTAATAGGTTTGTTGCACATTTTCTTTCCTTACTTTGCTGCCAATATCATTGAGAAAAATCGTATTAGGAACACCGTTTTCAACCATTATGGTTCGGTCAAATTTTACCTGTGCAAGTTCCCGATAATAATATTGTCTATGACGAATAGATATTTTTTTTGCAATATTCATTGATTTAGAAGGCATCAATATCATTAGCTTTCCATCATTGTCCGTTTTAACCGTAAAATTGTCTTTAGGCAAAACTCCACCGTACTGCTTTCGGAGATATATAGATAAATATTCCTTCTCTAACTTGGACAATTTTAGTTTTGATAAATATGCACCTATGTCGAAGCCAGATTTCATATCTATTGTGACCAGTGCATTATCTACAGGAAATCTAGAATTTTTATCTGAGATCGTAATCTCTGCGAGATTAAAATATTTAGATAGTAAATTATTTAAGTGATTTGAAATATCGTAATATGAGATTTCTAGACTCTTTGATTTGTTGTTGGCCTGTACTGTAACTACAGCTTTTAAGGCCGACTTCTTAGATATGTTTCTGCACTTACTTTGTGGTACATACGGGTACTTAAATTCAAGTTCTGCCAATGCTCCTTCTTTAGTAGCATCAACTAAAGTGGGAATAATGATAAAATCGTTAGTATTGGAATGGATTTTAATTTTACCTTCATAGCTTACAGTTTTGTATTCTGGCTTACTTGAATCTTCCCAAGGTGTCCATTTCGTCCAGTCACGGCATCCTGGTTTTGGACCACCACCCATTAAACCTTCAAGAATAGCAAATGGTAATTCTATTATGCCAGTAATTGGGTCTCCTACTTTATGATAGACTGTCCAGCATATTTCATATTTTTCTTTCTTTCGTCTTTGTACTTTTTGTTCTTCAACGTTCCTTATATTTGTTGATAACTTTGTATCATTGTCATAGGTAATATCTATTGCAGTTTTTGATACCGATTTTAATACTTTGGTTTGTGAATCGACAATTCCTTCAAATGATTTGCTTCCGTAATTTTTTTTTTGCACAACCCGAGCATAGTATCAATATGAAAAGGGGTACTCCCCCACTTCTATGGACGTTTTAATAAGGATAAGAACCGATCCCCACGACGACATCTGCCCCATATTGTAACTGAAGGTGATATCCCTTTATCACCTGGTTTTATTTTAGATTGACTCGTCATCTCCCCCCTTGGACACAAAAAAAAACCGCCTCAACAAAGGCGGGAACATTATCGTCTGAAGCGGCTCAAATCTTCCCCCCCCCATAAAAAGGCGTACAACCAGAAAATCCTAACGGATCAATAACCAGTGGTCAATAATCAATTCTTAATCCACAACAATTAGTCAGCTTTCCATCCCAGTCAATGCTTCTTTTCGCTGAAAGTTTACCGACCACCATGAAGTTGTCCTTGAATCTTTTGGCTCTCTCGGTTAGTTTTCATGCGGACCTAAAAGTATTAAAGATACGACCAAATTTCATTGATATGGACCTGAACCATGAGCTATCGCATCGCCATCAACGGATATGGAAGAATCGGCCAGAGTGTCCTTCGGGCTCTCTACAGTAATCGCCTGAACAACAACCTGAAAGTTGTTGCAATTAATGAGCTAGCCGACCTCGACACCTTAACTTACCTGACTCAATACGACACCACTCACGGCCGTTTTCCGGCGATGGTGGAAAATGACGGTCAGCAAATGTTGATCGACTCGGATCCCATCCAAACGTTCAATGAGGAAGATCCAGCCCAACTGCCGTGGAAAGAACTCGGCATCGATCTGGTGATGGAATGCAGCGGTAGCTTTAATGACAGAGCAACAGCAGAAAAGCACATTCAAGCAGGAGCAAACAAACTGCTCTTTTCGCAGCCTGCTGCGGATGATATCGATGCAACAACGGTCTATGGCTTCAACCATTTAAATCTGTCTGCCAGCGATCAGATTATATCCAGCGCATCCTGCACGACCAATTGTGTGGTCCCTGTCCTTCATCTCCTTGATCAACAGTTCAGCATCATCAGTGGTGTCAGTACGACGATCCACTCGGCGATGAATGACCAACCGGTGATTGATCGCTATCATCAAAGCGACCTGCGCTTGAGTCGGAGCGCCATGCATTCGATGGTTCCCGTCAAAACCGGTCTGGACAAGGGGATTGCAAAGTTCCTCCCTCATTTGCAAGGGAAGATGGAATGTCTCCACTTGCGCGTACCGACCATCAATGTTTCTTTAATGGATCTGTCGATCCACGTGAGAGCGGATGTTGATGTCAAGATGATCAACGATCTGTTCCAAAATGCGGCGGAAGGTCCGCTTCGAGGTCTGCTTGGCTATACGGAGCAACCCCACGCATCGGTCGATTTCAACACTGATCCTCGTTCTTCTGTTGTTGATGGGACCCAGACGCGAGTCAGCAATGGCAACCTGATCAAGATGATGGTCTGGTTTGATAATGAGTGGAGTTACGCCAACCGGATGCTCGATATTGCCCGGTTCTGGATGACACTTAAATAAAGATCAGCTGATGATTCGGATTTGACAGAGTTGGTCTGGTGTGAGGAAGAAAACCTCACACCTGTTCCTGTCCAAAGTTAACGCTAAGAGCTACGTGCGCTCGAGTATTAATATTTCATCTGTCGGTTCATCATTTGCCACTCCGATGATCTCGTTCGCCCGTGCCAGAGAGGGATCGATATCGTCAAACACATTCTCGTCACCGATACAGTCCAAAAAGCCAGATTGCTTCATAACAACCAGAGGTTGTGCATGAACCCCGGAGAGCACCAGTTGGGTCCCGTTTCGCATGGCACGCTCGAGAACCGTCTCCAGCGCTTGCAGCGCAGTCGCATCGAGTGTCAGTGCGTGGCGCATCCTCAGGATCAGCACTTTGGGTGGCGAACTGATCTCGTCCAAAGCATTTTTAAATTTATCGGCAGCACCAAAGAAAATGGTCCATTTATTTCGAAGACTTCAACGCCGGCCGGTACTTTTCGAGAGGCAATACTCTTGGGATCAGCGCCTCTTTCCTCCTCATTGTCACGTAATTCATCGGTAATGAATCCAACCTGAGTCACGCTCGCCATCCGCTGCATAAAGAGGAATGCGGCCATGACCATGCCAACCTGGATGGCGACGGTCAAGTCGATCAACACAGTCAATCCGAAGGTTGAGAGCAGAACCAGAACATCGCCGCGAGGCCCCTGAACCAGCTTTACAAAGAGATGAGCTTCGCTCATATTCCAAGCGACAATCACCAAAATCCCGGCCAGGGTCGGCATCGGAATCATGACCGCCCACTTGCCGAAGAATAAAAGAATCAGCAGCAGAGTCACAGCGTGAACAATCCCTGCAACGGGAGATCGACCACCATTTTTAATGTTGGTTGCTGTTCTGGCAATAGCACCGGTCGCAGGGATTCCTCCAAAGAGTGGTGCCACGAGATTGGCAACCCCTTGGGCGACAAGTTCCATGTTACTGCGATGCCTTCCTTCCGTCATACCATCGGCAACAACGGCCGATAACAAGGATTCTATCCCGGCCAGGATGGCAATGGTTAAAGCGGGAGAAAATAGCTGCGTTAATCTGTCCCAGTTGGGCAGTGGAGGAAGATGGGGGATCGGTAAGGTTGTCGGGACATCCCCAAAGCGGCTACCAATCGTCGCCACTGGCAGATCAAACAGAGCGACAAGGGCTGTGGTCGCCAGGATTGCAATCAACGAGCCTGGCACACGATGGGTCACTCGTGGCCACAAATGAATAATCAGAATTGTTCCGATCCCAACCAAAGCGGCAGAAAATGAGAGACTGCCGATATTTTTCCCATAGACAACAATCTTATCGAAGAAACCAGAGGGAACCTGATCTATTTTCAAACCGAACAGATCGCGCACCTGACCAAGAAAAATAATCAGAGCGATACCACTGGTAAAGCCAACGGTAACCGGATAGGGGATGAACTTGATCACACCACCGAAACGTGCCAGGCCCATCACAATCAGCAAGGCACCAGCCATCAATGTGGCAATGGCCAATCCGTCATAACCATAACGCTGAATAATATCGAAAACGATAATAATAAACGCCCCGGTCGGGCCACCAATCTGAACGCGACTACCGCTAAGAGCAGAGATAATAAAGCCTGCAACAATCGCAGTAAATATCCCCTGTTCCGGCTTTACACCGGAGGCGATCCCGAAAGCAATAGCCAGAGGGAGAGCAACGATACCGACGATAATTCCCGCCAGTAGATCATTGAAAAAATGTTGCCGCGTATAGCCTTCGCGAAGGCTACTCCACAGCTGTGGGACAAACAGAGAGCGAGACATGCGCCACCCCTTTGGAACAGAGTTAACGATGTCCGTCGGCAGCGAGGGCGGTACGTCCAGGTGTCGGCGGAATTGCCGGGCAGGGCCAACTAAGAGAGGTCTTGTCCAACGAACAGAAGGAGAATAATCCTCCTTACGGGGGAGAAAATCAACAAAAACATATAAAGAAAGGCAAGAAGTGTTGGAGGGGACAACATCTTTAGCGATGACGCACAGAATAAAAAAGAGCCGCTACCGGAGGGGGGGTGGTAGCGACTCTTTTCCGTCCCTGCGAACAGGAACATCTCAAACTTTATTTTTATCTATAATAATCTGTGGAACTCAAAAATCAATAACTACATGTTAACACAAAAATTCACTCTAAACCAGTCCCGATCATCGTCTCAATGAACAATCATCAGGATAACTCACAACGCATGCGATGCTTCATTAAGAAAAAATCCTAAAAAATAGCAAGATAAGCATCATAAGCAAAATTAAAAAAAAAATGGCTTATTTGCAGTAAGGTATCAAAAAAACGTAAGTGTAATCAATCACATTACTGTTTATGTCATTTCAAAGCCAGCAAATACCTTAAAGTCTCGCGCCCTAAAACGCCAAGCTGACAGCAACGCTACTACGCCAGTCTGGCTGCTGATCGCTGTTTGCTGCGCCACCAATAGTTGTCATCACAGAAACCATTGACGTCGCTTGCCACTTAAGACCAAGATCTGCTTCCAGCCAATTTCGATCCAGTGTATAGCCGGGCAGAGAAAAGTCCATCAGGCCGACAACCGTTCCCGAGATCCCTGCCGAGTCGTCTTCGAGGCGCTTACCGTAGGCGGCCTGCCCCCAGAGTTGGAGAGTATTTGTTAATTTGGTTTCGGCCTCCAGCCCAGCCTTGACGATTCTGCTGGTATCTTCTCGTTTATTGAAATGCGCCGGAAATGCACCACCGGTTTCGGTGTAGCTGTCAGTTTTGGTTTGAGTCAAAGTGTAAGAAAAATATGGGGTGACAGAACTGGCGTGCTTCAAGAGTTGCTTCCAGCCAACTTGCAGCATAAATCCCTGCATGTTGCCATCCGGGTTTGCGGTTGAGGTGTTGATTCCGGCACCGTTCAGGTAACCGCGTTTCATGTCGTTATCCAGATCGGCAACCATAGCGACAGCTTGGAGTTGGAGTCCGGCTTGCTCATGGCCATAGTCGGCCCAAAGAGCCGCCCCCTGAGAATCGACATGGTATTCACTGGTTAAAGGCAGATCGTCCTCTGTGTAGCGACTGGCGAACAGGCCGCCACCCAAACGGATGGCATCGTTCACTTTCCAAGAGGCCCCAAGAGTGCCACCAACCGTGTAGCTGTTCCATTCACCACCAAAGCCGGAGGCATACATGTTGAACTTCGATCCAGCGGGGCCAGCCGATTGCAAACCGGTGCGCAGATGGGTGATCAGACTTTCCTGAGCCAAAGCATGACCCGATTCGGTAACCGGCAACATGGTTGCTGCCGATTGCGCGAGACTACTCATGGTCATTAAACCGCTTGGGGTGGAATCGCCAGTTGTATCGTCCCCGGATCCAGCCGTATCGCCCCCTGAACTCGGAGCATTGAGACGCACGATCCAAGCTTCTGTCTCATGGTCTGACTGGCCAGAACCAACGATAACCGATCCATCGGCCGACACATCGTGGGCGGCGTCAAGCCTAAAGCCGGTGAGATCAACACCGGCAGAAGTTAACAGGCTGCTGATGGATTGCACACCATCCGCCTCTGTCCAACGCACAGCTTCCATAACACCGTCGTCGTATCTAAAAAAACCGCCGACAATAACGTCTCCTGTCGCGGATATTGCGTTAGCGAAAGAATCATCCAAAGGCTCATCGAAACCGGCCAAAGCTCCAGCCCAACCATTCCATCATCTTCTGTCCAGCGAAAAGCTTCTCGCCCCATGCCACTGATATCACGATGGCCAACAATAACCTCGCCATGGTCAGACACCAGCCTGGCCCAAGACTCTGTAATCGTTGAATCTGGATCCGAATCACCAACGAGCCCTTGTATGCCACCATCTTCTGTCCAGCGGAAGGCTTCATCTATTCCTGCACTGTTAGTACTCATCCCAACGATGACTGAGCCATCTCTTGAAATGGCCTCTGGTCGGGTAGTTTCATAGGAGTCTGTGGGGTCCAGATCGCCCAGGCTTTGCATGCCATCAATTTCTGTCCAGCGAAACCCGTGTGTATGGCCGTAATCAGGCCAACCTATTCCGATGATTGTGCGATTGTCTGCAATGCCCGTAGCATTGCTGTTGGTATCACCTACTAACGCACCGAGATCATGCGCCCCGTTGGTCGCATCCCAGCGAATTGCATGGGTATTTGTTCCATCATATTGCCCACCGACAAGGGTGCTGCCATCTGATGTCATTGCACCTACCCAAGAAAACGTATCAGCAAGGCTCACGATCCCTTCTTCAGTCCACCGGTAGACTTTGGAAGTGCCCATGCCCATTGCCTCAATAATAATGACACTGCCGTCATCAGAGACGAGCCTTGCGTTCGTGTTTGCCTCACCTGTAACAACTAAACTTTCAACACCACCGTCCGCTGTCCAACGGAACGCCTGGTCGGTGTCTGCAGCCGTTCGACGCATTCCAATAGCTGTTGAACCATCAGCGGAAATGGATGAAAAGAGAGAATAGGGAAAATCGGCAGACTCATCTCCCTTGATATAGGAAAAATCAAGAGCATAGGCATGGCTCGCCATGCTGAGCAGAGTTAGTAACGAAATTAATAAGAATTTTATTAGACGGGCTTGTTTGAGGTGGCCGATGATCATTTGAATCATTCCTTTACGAAAGGCAGAGTTAATAGGGAGATCAATGGTAGTTTATGCCATATTTCAAATAAGAAACGCTAATTGCCAATTATTAATTATATTAGTCAATAAATACCGCCGAGAGGAACACAAGAGATTTTAGAGGGAGAGGTTCTATGGGGTGTTTCGCACTCACTAGAAAGAATGCAAGAAAAGTGATCGTCCAGAAAACGTAAGAAACTTGGGTAAAATCGCTTCACAAATCAAAAATTAGAGAAGAATCCCCCTTCGGGCCTTAATCGCACGATTTTCACAGTCACGATTCTTATGAAGCTTCGAAGAGTGAAACAGATTCATCCTTCTACGCATTCTAAACCTCCAGTTTACCTTGTGGGCATTCGATAAGACGAGTAAACTGGCTAAGAATCTAATGATAAATAGCACACAACATCGACAAGGAGCTGAGCGTGAAGATTCATTTGCTTGTTCTACTTCTACTCTTCTGTCTGATCACTTCCAGCGCTTTTGCAGTAACGCTCAAAGGCAGTTGCCAGATTGAATTCAGCGGGACGACAACCTTACATGATTTTTCAGGTCGGGCAGATTGCAATCCGCTGACTCTCTCCGTCACAGAGGGAAGGACATCTGAACAGGGTGTCGAGCTCTCAGAAATTTCCGTTCCCGTTACAAGTATGAGCAGCGACAACAAAAAGCGTGATCATAAAATGCACGCCATGCTAGAAATCGATCAATTCCCTCAAATAACAGGACAACCAATTGAACTGACGCCTGAGAACATCGATAAATTCTTAAACGGTCCCACCATCGAAAAAGAGCCCTTTATTTTCACGCTGAAAATTCGCGATATCGCACAGCAACAGACAGCCCAAATCAGTCGTCTCCAACGGGATGACACAGAGGTCTCCTTTGTTTTGGAATTTGACCTTTCACTCAAAGACTATCAATTGAAACCACCCAGTATTTTCGGGCTGATCCGGGCAGGCGATCAGGTTCACCTGAAAGTTCTCGTTCACTTAATCAAAGAAAAGCCGGATCTACGCAGGGTCAAGTTCACGAATAAAGGTCACAGCTCTTTTTTCTGACCAGTAAAGTTGCTCCCTCGGCTTGCCGACAAAACCGACATGTCCACCGTGCCTGGTCAACTCCAAAGCAACCTTGTCGTTATCAGAACATTCTTTCACAGGATAACAACCATCGATCAAAAATGGATCATCCAGCGAATTAACAATCAAGGATGGGACCTTAATCCCTGACAGCCAGGGACGACAACTGCACTTCTGCCAGTAGTCTTCGGCGCTATCAAAACCATGAAGCGGAGCGGTGTAGCGATCATCAAAGTCTTTAAAGTTTTTCAATTTATCGTAATGGTGGTCATTAATCTGATCAGGATATCGCTTCTGCTTCATTCTAACTTTTTCCCGCAGATGCTTGAGAAAACGCTTCATATAAATCGTATTTTCTCTGCGTTTCAGAGCAACAGAAGCATCGGTTAAATCGCAGGGGACGGAGAACGTCACACAACCGTTCACCACCATTGGAACCTGAGATACATTCTTCCCGAGATAAAGCAAACTGAGATTCCCTCCCATGCTGAAACCGATCAAAACAATCTTCCGATAATCGCCTGCAACATGAGTAATAACGGTATGGAGATCATCAATGGCTCCATTGTGATACAGACGTAATTGACGATTATCTTCACCGCTGCAGCCACGAAAATTCCAGGCCAGCGCATCGATCCCCTCACCATTCATCGCCCGAACCATCCCTTTCACATAAGCCCGGTCGGAGTGGCCTTCGAGGCCATGGGAAATAATCGCCAGACTGTCACTGCCAACCCGTGACCAATCGAGATCAAGAAAATCATCGTCCGGAGTCTCGATCCGTTCACGCCGGTAGGACACACCGTTCACTTTTCGAAACAGGGTCGGGATGATGGTATGGAGATGTCTGTTTCGGTAAAAAAGTGGGGCTTTGTAGTGGGAGTTGATCATCTGCATGTTTCCATTCATCGATAAATTCGGGACGGAATCAAGCATAACATGAGACGGGTAAAAGAGAACTTGCTTTCGTTGTCACAGCTTCCTGGAAATCAATCGTCAGGAAGCTGACAACACAGAGCGGATGTCCAATCAGAAAACCGAACATCCAGTCTTCGTAGTAAATAATTCGAGAGCCTTCACTCCGGCCAGTGAGTTGCCGTTCTTGTCCAGCTCGGGAGACCAGACGCTGATCGACATCTGCCCTGGAACAATGGCAACAATGCCACCGCCGACACCACTTTTGGCGGGAAGACCAACGCGATAAGCAAAATCACCCACGGCGTCATACATGCCGCAGGTCAACAACAGTGAATTGATCTTTTTGGCCTGATTGGGAGAGATGATGGTGTCTCCGGTCACGGGAGAGACACCATTATTGGCCAGAAAAAGGAACACTTTTGCTAAATCTTTGCAATTCATTGACAAAGCACAGTGATGAAAATAGACACTTAAAACATCGTAAATATCATTGTCGATGTTGCCATAGCTTTTCATAAAGTTTGCCAACGCAGCATTACGGTAACCATGCTTACGCTCCGATTCCACGACTTCAAAATCGTAGTGCACAGCCTGATTGCCAGCTTCCCTTTTAACAAACTTCAATATGGTATTTTTAGCATTATCGACGCTGGAAATAATACAGTCAGCAATGACAAGAGCACCGGCATTAATGAGTGGATTCCGGGGAATGCCCTGATGGTACTCAAGCTGAACAATAGAATTGAAAGCATTACCCGACACTTCCTTTCCGACCCGCTTCCATAATTTATTCCCCAAATAGTCAAGCGCCAGGGTTAGGGTCAGACTTTTGGAGACACTCTGAATAGAAAAAGGGGTGTCAGCCTCACCCACACTGAAAACCTGACCATCCACTGTATGAATAGCCATGGCAAAGTTATCTGCTGACACGTTCGCCAGAGCAGGAATGTAATCAGCAACCTTGCCTTTACCGATCAAAGATCTGACATCGATATTGATCTCTTCAATAATAGCCTGATAATCCATGACTAAGCCTCACTCTCTGCTTTGTTACGATCTGACAGGTATGTGACTGGTGCACGAATGCCTGTCTGAATATCCAAATGTCCGGTCCCTGCAGCCTGAGCAAGATCGTCCGGCCCCTGAAATTCATCACCCTGCCGGCCGATAATGACAACTTCTTCTCCCGGTCGGATCACACCGCCCGAAACATGGGAGACACCAATAACAGTGCTGGCAGAGCTGATACAGCCGCGCACAGGGCAACGAATTCCCCGCACCAGAACCTCGCCGTTTCCCTTCCCGAGGGACTTTTTAAAGCCATCGGCATAGCCGATCGGAAGTGTTGCCACAACCTCATCCTGTGTCGCCAGGTAACTTGAACCATACCCGACTCGAGCCCCCGCAGGGAGTTCACGAACCTGAGCAATCCAGGTGCGCCAGCTTAAGCAGGGAACCAGACAGTCAGGTTTGGCAACCAGAGGACTGGTCGTTTCTCCAAATAAACTGGCACCACATCTGACCATATCGTAATTATTACGAACCCGCTCCAAACGTAGCCCTGCCGCCGAATTCCCAACATGCAGGACAGAATCGGAATTTAACTGACCGCTGAAACAGGCAATGGCAGTGTCAAAATCATCTAATTCACGGGCGGTTTTCACCAGCGCCGATTCATTCCCATCAGCGTTGGCCAGGTGCGTCATTAAACCGGCAATCCGATTGGCCCCAAGGGCTTTAACCGCCTGCAACATATCGTCGATATGACTTGGCACCCCAAAGCCTTCCCGCCCCATAGAACAATCCAGAGCGAGAGCAACTTGCATATTTTGTGGATTCTTAAGCGCCCAGTCCAGGTCATCCAAAGAACCGACCTGTTCAATAACATCCCAGCCATTGTTCACACATTCTTCATGTTCCCAGGGCAAAGGAGGTCTGATTCGCCACAAGCGCGCCCGCTGCAAACGAGGATCATCGGTGTTCCGAAGCAAACTGATTTCATGATTATCAACGACACCAAAATCTTGAATACCGGTCGATGCAATGGCAGAAGCGCACCGGATAAGCCCGTGCCCATACGCATTATTCTTAAGAACAGCACAGACCCTAGCTGGCTTCATCAAACGGAGAAGGCATAGAGTATTTTCGACTAACCGATCAAGATCAATGACAACTTCATGATGCTTCGCGACCGATTGAGTGCCATCACTACGGACAGTCAGGCTCATGATATCCCCCCTCTCACACAAAGAAGATACAAGTATTTTTTGAAATATTAACAGGGAGAAACCCGGCGGGAGGGACGATTGCCAGGACATCGTCCCTCCCGCCTGCGGACAGCCATATCCGCGCCGACCTTTTCGCTTAGGCCGCTGAGTTCACTTTCAACGTTTCAGGCTGCTGCGTTCTCCGGGCAGCAAGGTCAACGTCATCGTTCTGCCAGGCGGTAGGATCAATATCCAGATCTTTGAATTTCTCTGGATCGAAGACGGGATGTTCAATTCCATTCTTAACCTGCTCACGGTAATCAGCTAAAACGCGAGTCAAGGTCGGGAACAACATCAGGAGAGCTAACAGGTTGACGATGGCCAGAATACCCATCATTGGATCTGAGAAAAAGAAAACCGAGGTTGCACCTGGAGCGACAGCACCAATGAAGATAACTGCGATAATGGAAACACGGAGAATTTGAATGGCAATCGGTTTGTCGGTCAGAGATGACAACGCGTTTTCACCCAGGTAGTAGTTGTAAATAATAGAACTGAAGGCGAACAACAAAATTGCCAACGTCAGGAAGTACTGAGTCCAGTTACCGAGATGAGAAACCAGCGATTGTTGGGTCAACACAATTCCGTCAATCGCTGCTGCGCCAGGAACATAAACGTCACTCAGCAAAATAACAAAAGCGGTACAACTGCAGATGAGGATGGTGTCGATAAAAACAGACAGTGATTGGGTTATCCCCTGACTGATTGGATGATGGACCTTTGCCGTTGCAGCAACATTCGGTGCAGATCCTAATCCCGCTTCATTCGAAAACAGACCACGGCGTAATCCCTGAGCCAATGCAGCCCCCATTCCACCGCTGACAGCTTCTTGCAGACCAAATGCATTTTGGACAATAGTGCTGATCACGGCAGGCAGTTCAGTGATATTCATAAGAATAATCAGCACTGCCATACCAATATAGCCGAGGGCCATAATCGGCACAACGATATCAGCTGCCTTGGCGATCCGGTGGATACCGCCAAAAACAATAAATCCGGCGATGATGGCGAGTAGAATCCCGGTCCAGACACGATCGACTCCAAAACTTTCGAGTGCAGCACCAGCAACCGTATTCCCCTGAAAAGCATTAAACCCAAGCGCAAACGCAGCAATCAAACAGATGGAATAAATACCCGCAAACCATTTATAGTTTTCACCAAGCCCATGAATGATGGCACGTGCAGGACCTCCACGAAAGGAACCATCTCCTGTGCTCCGCTTAAACAGCTGAGCGAGGGTACACTCAACCAGACTGGTTGCCATACCAACCAGAGCAATCATCCACATCCAGAAAACGGCACCAGGTCCGCCCAGGGTAATAGCAACCGCAACACCGGCGACATTACCACCACCGACGCGCCCACCAACAGAAATTAACAGAGCTTCTCGACCTGAAATCGCATTTGGATCTTTGGTCTGATTTTTATTTTTCAAAACACCGAACATGCGGCCGAAGAATTCCAACTGCACAAACCGGCTTGCAAAGGTAAAAAACAGACCAATGATGACAAGAAAAGGAACCAGCGCCCAACCCCAAGTCAAATCACCAATTGTACCGAA
>JDSF01000474.1_pt1 | contig 13129 bp, 18 predicted proteins | sample 199441 | NCBI WGS metagenome assembly JDSF01 (sample SAMN02592751, study PRJNA231836) | bioreactor metagenome | isolation source: continuous culture bioreactor denitrification-DNRA | place: Germany: Bremen
CTACTTAGATATAAAAGAAGAAATAAGACTATGTATTGAGGATAATGCGGGAGGTGTTGATAAAGAAATTATAGATAAAATTTTCGACCCTTATTTTACCACTAAATATGAATATGGCACAGGGATTGGGCTGTATATGACAAAATTAATTATAGAAGAAAAAATGAATGGTACAATTAATGTAAAAAACTCAAAAGATGGAGCAATATTCTTTATAAAAGTTTAGAAAAATATATATTTGATTTTTATTACATTTTTTAATTCTAAAATATATTTATGAATCCAATTAAAAACTTAATAAGAGGGAATAGACTCTTTAGAAAATATCATTACCCTGACTTTAAACAAGAACTTGAAGAGCTAGTTAAAAATGGTCAAAAACCAAGTGTTTTGTTTATTAGTTGCTGTGACAGTAGGATTACTCCTGATTTTATGGTAGGAAGTAAACCTGGAGACTTATTTGTTCTAAGAAACATTGGTAATTTTGTACCTCCTTTTAGTGCAACAGGTGACTTTCATGGAACAGCATCAGCAATTGAATATGCAGTATCAGTCTTAAATATTTCAAATATAATTGTATGTGGACATTCTAATTGTGGAGCTTGTCAAAGTCTTTATCAAAACATCCCTAAAAACGATGGTTTTATCAATATTAGAAAATGGCTCAAACTAGGAGAAAAAGCAAAAACTATCACTTTAGAAAAAACATACTCTACAAAAGAGGAATTATATAAAACTACAGAAAAAAACTCTGTAATTTGTCAAGTAGAAAATCTTTTGACTTATCCATATATAAATAAAAAAATAAGAAAATAAAACTATGAAAATTCAATGGATGGTATTATAATTTAGAAGATGGTTCTATCGAATTTTATGATAAAATAAAGATACTTTTAAAGATATCTTTGAATATGAAGAGTATTAAAAAATATTAATCTAACTATATAATAGAAGTTGGTAGAATTCTATAAATAAAAAACTAGGAATTATAAAATGCCACTATTAGATTCATTTAGAGTAGACCATACAATTATGCCCGCACCTGCTGTTAGAGTTGCTAAAACTATGAAATCACCATCAGGTGATGTTATTACTGTATTTGATTTACGATTTTGTATGCCAAATAAAAAAATATTAAGTGAGAAAGGTATTCATACTTTAGAGCACCTTTTTGCAGGTTTTATTAGAAACCACCTAAATTCTGATAGTGTAGAGATTATTGATGTATCTCCAATGGGTTGTAGAACTGGCTTTTACATGAGTTTACTTGGTAGTCCAAGTGAAGAACAAGTTGCACTTGCATGGAAACTATCTATGGAAGATGTACTTAATGTAAAGACGCAAAATGATATCCCAGAATTAAATGAGTTCCAATGTGGTACATATAAAATGCACTCACTTGAAGAAGCGAAAGAGATTGCAAAAGATATCTTAAGTCATGAAATTGGTGTAATGTCAAATGAAAAACTATTCTTATCAGATGAGAAACTTGATTCATTAGGGTGTTAATTGCAAAAAGAGTTAAATTTATTTAAAGAACTTTTTCAAGAATTCCCAAATATCGCAATACTTCATATAAATAATGGTATTGATTTTCTAAATCCTACTTTAAAAGAGGTGGCAGAAAAACTAGAAGGGAAACTTGAATATATAGACTTTATAGATGAAAAGTCAGCAAGACTTAAATCAAAGTGCTAGAGACTTTGAATACATTATTCTAAGTGATATACTATCATACTGTCCAAACAAAGATAAAATAGTTAAAATCATGTATAAAGCACTTGAAAACTCTGCAAACATCATAATCCTAGAAAAAAGGTCAAATAAAAATCTAGATGAAATAAAAGAACTTCTTGATAAAACCTCTTTTGTAGCAATAAATCATATAGATTTATTTGAAGAGTATAATTTGATTACTGCAAAAAAACTTCATATGTGGGGTAGTGGTTTATAGAAAAGATTATAAAAACTAATGATGGTTCAAATACCCTTTTTTCACAAAAGTATAATCAATACTTTCATGATATAAAAACAGGTGCTATTGCAGAATCTCTTACTAAACATGTTATTCCAGCATTTACTTTTCACAAAGATTTAAATAACTTAAAAATCTTAGATATATGTTTTGGTCTTGGATACAACACTCTTAGTACTATATACTATTTACAAAAGAATAATATACAAAAAAATATAGAAATCTACTCTCCTGAATTTGATTTAGAACTTATTAAAAGTTTAGAAAACTTTGATTATCCAGAAGAGTTTAATAAAATAAATCACATAATCAAAGATTTAAGTAAAAATCTTGAATATGAAGATAAAAATATAAAAATCAAACTTTTTATTGCAGATGCAAGAGAGTATATAAAAGATTTATCAAATATAGATATTGTTTATCAAGATGCCTTTTCTAGTGAAGTAAACAAAGAGCTATGGAGTGTAGAATATTTTAAAGATATTTATAACTTATGTAGTGATAATGCAATTATAACTACTTATGCAGTATCAACAAATATACGTTTATCACTTTATGAAGCAGGTTTTGAGATTTATGAGATAAGACCTGTAAAAAAGAAACAAACTTTAGCTTTCAAATCAAAACAAAATATTGATGCGAAATATATTGATATGGAACTAAAAAAACAAAGAAATAAAGAAGCAAAGGCAATATATGACTCAAGCAACAACTAACCACTATATAAAATATTATGATGGCAATTTACCTATTATTTTAAGTGCTCCTCATGGTGGGAATGAAATGCCAGAAGATATTACTACAAGAAAAACAGGTGTATTTGATAAAGATGATTATACCTTTGAATTAACAGAAGAGATTATAAAAGAGTTTTATAAACAAACAGGAGCAACTCCATATGCAGTACTTGCAACAATTTCAAGAAAAAAAGTAGATATAAATAGAGAACCTAAAGAGGCTTATGAAGATGAAAGAGCATCTATCCCTTATAATCAATTTCACTATCTTATAAAATCATCAAGAATTACTATAGAAAAGAAATTTGGAAAAGGTTTATATATAGATATACATGGGCAGTCACATCCAAAAGCCTATTTAGAGTTTGGTTATTTACTAGATAATGACATACTAAAACTTCATGAAAGCGAACTAAGAGAACACCAAGAGAAATCTAGTCTTAAAACTCTATCAAGTTTTTCAAAAGAGTCTTTTATTGATCAATTAAGAGGTCCACATTCGATGGGCAGTCTAATGACAAATCAAGGCTATGACTCAATTCCCTCTGTTAAACTTCCATATGCAAGTGATGGGAATTATTTTGAAGGAGCTTACGATACTATTAGATATGGTTCACTTAGTGGAGGAAATATAAATGGAATTCAAATAGAGTTCCCATACAAAGAGTGCAGAGATACAAAGAAAAATAGAAAAAAAATGTGCGAAAGCTTTTGTAAACTCGATTCTAAAATTTATGCAGATACATTATGAACTAGATTTAAAAATCTAGTCATCAAATGTAAAATTGATAATTTTTTTATCCTCATATAAAATATGATTTATTAACCAAATATCCATAAACTCAATTAATTTTTTCTCAAAATCAACTATTTTTAATTTTGGTAGAAGTTTTATAAATTCATTCATCTCTTCAATTATATTATCATGAATCTCTTTATGTTCTTCAAAATTTGGATATGCAATATCTTTCATATATTGTTGTTCATGTTCAAAATGTGTTTTCATATAATCATATAATTCAATAATTGTCTCTTTAACACTTTTTTTCATATCTTTATTATTGTTATTTAAAGCTCGTATTGCTATATCAAAAAGCTTTTGATGCTCTTCATCAAGTTGTGTTTCACCTAATTGATAACTCATTTTCCATTTAAAATTTTCTTTTAACTCTTCTCTTGTTCTTATGAGATGATGAACTTTCTTATCCTCAATTAAAATATGATTTAAAATATTTTTATTTACTAGAATAACTAAATTATCAATAGTCTCTTTTAAAGGTACATCGTTAAAACTTTTAACTATCTCATTTAATTTATCAACCATCTTCTTATGAAGTTTTTTATGAGCATCAAGATTTTTGTAAGAAACAGATTCCATAAAATTCTCTTCATTCGAAAAATGAAGTTTTGTATACTTTATTAACTCTTTTATAATCTTAATAACATCTTCTTTACTATTAGTATAATTATTTAAATCTGATGCAACTTCAAAAAGTTTTTTATGCTCTTTATCAATTTTTTCATTACCTATTGAGTATGCCTCTTCCCACGTAATTAAATTTGATGGTACTAATTCTACTGTCATATATATATTCTCTCTTCTTTTTAAATACTCAATTTTATCAAATCTATGTCACATTCCAGTCACATTTTTGCCATATTTTAATCTACTTTGATTACAGCTGCTCCACGTCTACTATCACAACCGCCATTTAAATCACCATCAACTGCTTGTACTCCACCAAAAATACATTTAAACTATCAAAATATTGTAACTCATAATGCTTTTTCAGCTCTTCTCTTATAACTTCATCAACATCAGGTTCCATACAAACAACACCTTTTTCAAAATGAATTCTAGGGGCATTGATACTCTTATCTAAATTCATTCCATATTCAAGATTATTTATCATTGTTCCTGTAATAGCTGAACGAATACGGTTACTCCCTGCACTTCCTAATATAAGTTTTGGTTTTCCATCTTTAAGCACAGCTGTAGGAGCCATCATTGAAGGAAGCCTTATACCTTCATCCCAAGCAAACCAGCCATGTGGATTTAAATCTTCTTCTCCCATCATGTTATTTAACATAATACCCGAACTAGAAATTACATGACCACAACCTTCACCATTTGTAGTAGTTACTGAAACTGCATTTCCTTCTTCATCTATTACTGAAAGATGTGTTGTATTTCCCCATAGATTTAATCTACTACTCATTGTTGTACAATAATTTTTGATAAGTCTATCATTATTTAAAATATCTTTTAGTTTTTCATCATGTAAAAATTCATCTACATGCTCTTTTCTAAAATCGCTTGTAGTATTAAACGCTTCAATCAAACCTTTAACATGCTCATAAGATCTAAAATCTTTTAAATCATACTTTTCTAAAAGCTTCATAGTAAAAGCTATTAAGATACCTCCACCACTTGGAGGTGGATTAGTTACTATTTCATAATCTTTATACATAAAATCAATAGGTGTTCGTTTTATTACTTTATAATTTTTTAAATCCTCTTTTAAAATAAGTCCATCATTCTCTTTTGAAATTTTCTCTATTTCATCTGCAACATGACCTTCATAAAAAAGTTTAGCACCCTCTTTTGCAAACTCTTCTAAAAAATCTGCATAATGAGGGTTTTTATATAAGTGTGTTTCATCTATAAGCTTACCATCTTCCATACCATATACATCCATAGAAGATTTTGTTGAAGTAAATATTGGCTCAAGAAGTTTTACGAAACTTGCTTGCATTTTTGATAGATATATACCTTCTCTAGCATACTTTACAGCTGGTTTAATAATCTCACTCATTGGAAGTGTACATTTCTCTTTATAAACTGCTTCAATTCCTGCAACTAACCCTGGAATTGCAATACTTCCAGCACCTATATGAAACTCTTGTATAGCTGCACCAAAATCTACATATATAGGATAGAACTCTGGTTCATCAATTCTTTTTTTAGGAACTTCCACAAAAAATCATAAAGTTCTGGTTTTTATCTTTTTCTAATCCTAAAAGAAATCCACCTCCACCTAAAGAAGTAAAAAGAGGTTCACATATTGGAGCTGCTAACATAACTGCTAATGCAGCATCATAAGCATTTCCTCCCTCTTTTAAAATATCTGCTCCTGCTTGGGCACTTCTTGGATCTCCAGCGGCAACTACACCTTTCATTCAAATACTCCTAATCTTTCTACATCTTTTATATTTTTTGTTCTATTGTAAACTTCTAGCATCTCTTGAGAAATACTTTTTTTATTTGCTATTTTTATTATCTTTTCTAAACTTTGTTTTGTTAAAAAAGAGTTGTCATAAGCTTTTTTAGCTAAATTTTCTATCATTTCTGAAACTGGAATAAGGTTACCACTTTGAGAAATCATTTTTGCATTCATTGAATATCTTGTTGCACTCCACATATTTTGTTTTAATACCTGCATTGGCATTTTTAAAACATCATCAATTTGCGATAGTTGACACATTGCTTTTATCAAAGAGATTATTGTTTCTAATCTATCAAAATCATTTACAGCGTCGCAAACCCTGAACTCTAAAGTTTTAAAATGAGGTTGAATTCTAACATCCCACCATATATCTTTAGTACTTTGTATTACTTTTGATTTATTTAAAAATTTGTATAAGTCTTGCATCTGTTCAAAGCTATCAAAATACTCAGGAGTTGATGCTTTTGGTAACCTGTCAAATATTTTTGTTCGATAAGAGTGGATACCAGTATTCTTATTATCATAAAAAACCGATGATGCAGTTAAAGCTACAAATAGAGGTAAATAATATAATGAATAATTGTAAGCTTTTAAAGCTTTATTTGAATCTTCAAAGCCTATATGTACATGTGTCCCACAAATTGTGAAATTGTCTAAAAGAATTTTATGTTCATCATAAAGTTCTTCATATCTTTCATTTATATTCAATTTTACATTAACATTTTTTTGCGCATAGGAACCACTTGTTTGAAGACACAGTTTTTTCTTACTTGCAGTTATTTTTAACTCTTCAATTATCTCTTTTAAATAATTTAATAAATCTTCTTCATAATGGAATATTGGCGTATTAATCTCTATCATAGAGCCCAAAAATTCCCTTGCTAGATTATTTTTGTATTTTTGATTAACATTTTCTGTTATATAATCAAATTCGTTTTGAGGAGTTAAATCAAACTTATCAAGAATCCTAATCTCTAGCTCTGCGCCTATTGTAAAATGGTTACCACCATCAAATTTGTCAAATTTCATGTTAATCCAATTTTTATGCTAATGTTATTTATTGTACTATTTTATTACTTATATTGTAAAAAGGATTATTTTATTTATATAAAAAGTATATAGAAGAATAGTTTTACTCTTCTACTAAATTATCTAAGATATATTTTTCTAAATCTTTTTTTGAAATTTCTTCTTTTATTGCTCTTTGAGAAATATTATCCACTTTATATCTATACTCTTCATATCTAAAATATGGAAATCTTAATTGCCATGATTTTTTAATTTGTCTAAAAGTGATTTCATCTCTCATTTTTGATCTAAAAAAATTAAATCCCATAAAAATAAGTGCTGTAATAACCATTGCACCTAATATTGAAATATGCGAGTCTAAATCTGCTAAAGGTTTGTGCATAATTGCAGATATAGGAATTAATATTGCTAATACAATTAGAATATATACAAAATATGCTCTTGATAATCTTAATCTAAAACCTAGTTTTGCAGGATCTACATGCATTCCTTCATTAAATTGTCTATTTGCATCTAATAAATCTCTTAAAAGAATAGGCTGTTTTGATAAGATATAAATATAATCTAAAATTTTATTTTTGAAAGTTTTTTCTTGTGGCATCTATTTTTTCCTATAATTAATAATAGTTTCTATTTTATCAAAATTAAGATAATAATGTGTTAATTTTTATATTAGTCCTTCTTATTTTCTTGGAACTTTTATTGTAAATTGTGCTCCATCATTTTCATTTTGTACATTTATGAAACCATTCATATTTCTTTCAATAATATTCTTAGCCATATAAAGGCCTATACCTGTTCCTTGCGTTTTATGTCTTGTTGTAAAATAAGGTTCAAATATTTTTTCAATAATGTACTCATCAACTCCTTTTCCGTTATCTTGAACTTTTACAATTGCATAGTTATTGCCACTTTTAATCTCGATATAAATTGTAGGTTCTTCAACTTTTCTTTCAAGTAAAACATCTTTTGCATTACTTAAAATATTTAATATCACTTGAGAGTATTCATTCTTATAACCAAATACTATAGAATCTTCAAGTACATTAAATTCAATATTAATTCCATGATATTTTAATGATGATTGTAAAATAAAATAGGCATCTTTAGAAGCTTTTTCTATAGAAAACTCTTCTTTTTCTCCTTGAGGTTTAAAGAAGTTCTGAAAATCAGAAATTGTTTGAGACATATAATTAGTAAGTCTATTTGCCTCTTTAATTTTTGTATTTAAGTACTCTTTTGTAAACTTATCAAAATCATATGTAACTTTCATATTCATATGTATTGCTGAAATTTGAGCTAAAGGTTGTCTCCATTGATGGGCAATATTTCCAATCATCTCTCCCATGGAAGCTAGTTTACTTTGTTGGATAAGAATCTGTTCTTGTTCCATTCTTTTATCAATTTGCTCTTGAATTTGAAACTCTAAATTATCAATCATATTATTCATCATAATTTTTAATTCATTTAAAGCTTCATTTTCACTCTGTTTTGTAAGCCTTGAACTTAGATTACCACCTTTTAAATCTTCTAAAACCTTTGTTGCATTTTTAATAAGCTCTTCATTTCTTTGAATATTTTTTTGAATATTGCTACATTTTGATTAATCATAGTTGCCATTTGATAAAATTCATCCTTTGAACTTATTTCAATTTTATTAATACTTCCTTTTTATGATTTAGATAATCAAAAAAGTTAGATAGACCTTGATGTACTTTATGAATTGAACTAATAATATTGCTTGTAATTAACCAACCAATAATAATTGCTAAAATCAAAACAATTACAATGATTGTAAAAACTTCAAGCTTAATATTTTTTGCTTCTGTTGAAGCCTTTTCATAAGCTACAGTTGAGTTATTTAAAAATTTACTTTGAATATCAAGTAATTCTGATAAAAGAGAGTTAAATTGTTCTCTACTTGAAGTAGTCACATTAATATAAGCACCCTCTTCAAACTCCTCTTTTAAGTAGCCTTTTGTATTATTTATTAATCTCTTATAATTAATCCATTGGTTTAAAATAAGACTTTTATCCTCTAAAACTATAAACTCTTTATCTAGTTGAATAACTAATCTATTTAAATCATTTTCAATATTTTCTCTTAACTCTTTATTGGGTGCCATAACTAAAGTTTGAGTAAGTTCTCTTAGTTTATATAATGGCGTAATTATAGAATCTTGTAAAGATAACACAGCTTGTGATTTACTATGAACTTCTTTTAAAGTCTGTTTATTGTGTTCTCCAATATTTATGGATTTATAAGCAAGTATTGCTATAGAAATACATAATATTGAAAATAAAATACCAAGTTTAAATTTTATATTTATTCTATTTATTAACTTCATTTTTTATTCTTTGTGGTTTTATTGGAGTATATAACTCTTTGGGATACTCTTTACTCTCTCTTAAAGACCAATGATCTTTAGTAATCTCAATTTCCCATAATGGGATAATTCCACCTTCATATGGCTCAAAAATAACCTCTTTATTAACTGCTATTACTTTGTTATGAGATGGTACTCTTAAAGTATACGCCATATCTCTTGCTCTATATAAAATCTTCATAACTATATCTTCATAACTTTTACTCTTTACATCCGTTTTAAAATATTCTTTTATATATTTCCCTATAATCTTATCATCATCTATTGTAGACCAAGGGCTTCCATTTTCATATATAAAAAAAAACTGTCCATGGATTTTGATAATACCAATCATCATCACCCCAAATTAGCAAGTCCCATGATTTAGTATTTTTTGAGTCTCGAGTGTTAAGTAATTGTTCATAAATATCTTTTTCACTATTAGTAATAATATAATTTAATTTCACTCCATACTCTTTTAATTGATACTCTATACCTTTCCATAAAAACATAAATCTATCTTGAGTAAAGACGTTTAAAGATAAACCATTTAATAAAGCAAACTTCTCTTTTTTTGATAATGTATTTGATAAATACTCTTTTTTATTTGCAATTTTTTCTACTATTTTATAGTTAATAGAGGTAGAAAAAGGAGAGATTCTTCCCTCTTTTTATAAACAAAATTTAATAAATTTTCTTGATTTAATGCATCATTTAATGCAACTCTGACTTTCTTGTTATTTAGCTTTTTATTTCCATTAATTAAATTAAAAATATTAAAAAATTGTTTGTAGATTTTTTGATGACTAACTTTGAATACTTTGACATTACTACATCAATTTTTTTATTAAAAGGAATAGGAGAAATATCCAGTTTTCCTTCATAATTTACTACTTTATCTAAAGCTTCATCCATATTCAACTGCGTAAAAACAGTAACTTTAAAGATTTTTGGGAATCTTTTATCCCAATAAAAAGGGTTTGCTTCTAAGACTAACTTATCAGTCTGTTTATCTCCAACTGCATATCCACTTTTTAAAATATATGGCCCCATTCCATATGGACCAGGAACTCTATTAGCTGAGCCTGTTTGAGCACCTTTGGGTGCATATTTTTCTAAATATTCATTAGTATAAAAATAGATTCGGGCTAAATCTAATAAAAACATTTCATATTTTTGTTTTAAAACTATTTTTACATGACTACTATCTATTTTACTTACTTCAAAATCTATATTGTCAATATTTGTATATAAAAATGGATACTTTTTAAAATAGTTTAAATTTTTTATAACACTATCTACTGTAAATGATGTTCCATCTTGGAACTTTAAATTTTTCTTATTTTAAAAATATATGTAAAATCATCCACTCTTTTATGTGATTTTGCTAAATCATAAATCCATCCTTGCTCATTGTCATAAGAACGAATTAGTCCGGAATTAGTACTTTTTGCAATATAAGAGTAAGGGATACTAGGAAGAAAGACTTTTATATGTGATTTTGGCTGTAAAGGATGTGCTTTTTTTAATAGACTATTATCTTTTCTAAATATTGTTTCTCCTGCAAATAAAGAGATACTTATAAAAAGATTTAGTACTATAAAAAAAGCAATTTTATACAAGACGATACCCTACCCCTGATAAATTAAATATCACATCTGTTGGTAGTTTTTTTCGTAAATTTCTAACAAGAGAACGTAAAGCACTATCTGTCATAACATCATCACCCCAGACATACTCTTGTAACTCTTCATAAGTAACTACTCTATTTTGATTTGATATTAAAAGTTCAATAAACATAATCTCTTTTTTATTTAAGACTGTTAATTCATCTTTATATTTTAACTCTTTTTTATCGTAATCATAGACATAGTTTTTATCTACTTTTAAAATCTCTTTTTTATTTTATATCAAGAACACTTACACATTTCTCTAATACGCTAAAAAGATCTTCAAGTTCAACTGGTTTTACTATATATTTTTCCATGTGCAGTTCTACTGCTTCAAGCAGATACTCTTTATCCGTATGTGCTGTAATCATTACAACAGGAATATCTCTATCTTCTTCTCTTACTTTTTTAATGAAATCTATTCCATTCATAACAGGCATATGAATATCACTTAAAATAATATCTGGTTTTTCTTGAGTATATATTTCAAAAGCTTCTTTTCCATTTGAAGCTTCTAAAACCTCATCAACATAGTATCTCAAAGAATCAGAGACATTTGCTCTGATACCTTCTTCATCTTCTGCATAGAGAACTGTCAAACCTTTTAGTTTCTCAAAAAAAGATTCTTGCATGACATCTCCTTTTTTTTAATTTTACTATAGACTTATAAAATTCGTATAATAAATTACAAACTAGTGTTTAACTTTAACCAATCCATTTGATGCGTTTGATTTTAAGTATCTTAATAAATACTCATTCTCTTCATCATCAAGTTTTGCAAAACCTTTCATTGGCAACATCAATGCTTCCCACTCAATCATTGTATGATGAGATGGAGCTTGTGCAGCATGACATTGTGTACACATCTCAAAGAAAAATTCTTCATGCTCTTCCCAAACCTCAGCACCGTTTTCAGTTAAAGACTCTTTTTCTATTGTTCCTACTAATTCTACTTCATTACCTTTAATAGTCTTAACTTTAAAACCTTCATCTAATACTGCAATTAAAAGCTCTTTATTTTCAGTTGAATAAACATTTTTACCATCTAAAAATCCATGAATTAAAACTTTTGCACTTGTCTCACTATCTTTTTTTAATTTTACTGGAACACCTAAAAATACTTTTGCACTTTTTCCACTCTCAGATTTCAATTGTGTATTTTGAAATACAAATAGCTCACTTGCATTTACTTGGGAAAAAGTCCCAAGTAAAAGTACAAATGTAGCTAAGATTTTAACTACATTTTTCATAATTATGCTCCTACAATCACTGGTGGTTGATAAGCCATGTTTGGTTTAACCGTACCAGCTTTTTTAATAGATACAAGACAAGAGTTTGCAGTCGTTGCTTGTGCCATTGACGATGTTGGTCTTGACGAAGTTAAAAGGTTTGCTTGTCCAGAGTTACATCTTGTTCCTTTTTTATTTGCATCTTCAGGAGAGTACCAAGCACCCTCTTCAATTGCAACAACACCATCTCTAATTGTATTTGTAACAACAACACCAGCTAATAAAGACCCTCTATCATTGTAAACCTCTACAACTTCACCATCTTTTACACCAAATTTTTTAGCATCATTTGGAGAAATTCTAATTGGCTCTCTACCTTGTACTTTATGTACATTTTGTACCCAAGTATTATCTAACTGAGAGTGAACTCTGTATGTTGGGTGAGGAGATACTAAATGTAATGGATATTTCTTAGAAATCTCTTTATTTCCTAACCACTCAGTTGGTTCCATCCAGAATGGGTGACCTTTGAAATCTTTATATCCAAAGCTTGCAAACTTATCAGAGAAGATTTGAATTTTACCAGTCTCTGTTTTAAGAGGATTTTTCACTGGATCTTTTCTAAATGCTTCATGTCTAACATATTTTCTTGCACTATCAGAAATATCATATTTAACAACACCTTTAGCCCAAAAATCTTTAAATGAAATATTCATTTCTTTAGCTGCAGATGATCTTTTATACAATCTTTCAATCCATTCTAAAGCCGTTCTACCTCTAGTAAATTTTTGTTTTTTACCAAATCTTCCAGCAAGTTCTGCAAAAATCTCATAATCATCTTTTGATTCATATCTAGGTTCTACAACTTTTTTCATAGCAAAAATTCTATCTTGAGA
>JDSF01000475.1_pt1 | contig 13038 bp, 19 predicted proteins | sample 199441 | NCBI WGS metagenome assembly JDSF01 (sample SAMN02592751, study PRJNA231836) | bioreactor metagenome | isolation source: continuous culture bioreactor denitrification-DNRA | place: Germany: Bremen
GTTTTCCTTGGCATTACGGCCAACAAGCAGGGTGAACGTACCACTTTGGATGGTGAGTCCTGGACTTTGCTTTTTTTTGTGGTTCACTTTCAGAGCTCTCTTCAAGTTCCTTTTTCAGACTTTTAATCGCCTGTAACTGGTCGCGATTGGGATCGAGTAGAGCCAGAAAGTGTGCCTCTCTCTGGGCGATAAGAGCCTTGGTCTTCTCAACCTCCCCCCATGGCGTTCTCGTGGGTCTTCTTGGCTTTCTGATACTTCTCATAGTAAAGATGAACATTCTCACGAGCGAGGATTTTGTCATCCAAGGGTATGGTTATGGGTTCTCCAGTCTCCCAATCTTCAAGGGTTATCTCATCCATTGTACCCTTGAGCAAATGCTGGTTTGCACTGAGTAGATCCCCAAACTTTTTGAAATGCAAGAAATCCTGGGTTGTCGTACTGGTTCGCATAAGACTGCCAAGCGTGGTTTTGAGGCTCTTGAGCTCCCGTTCCATTTTGCGTTCGACGCGTCCAATCAGCTCTTCCCGGGTGAGTGTATTACTTTGTGCTCCGTAGGCTTCCTCAATCTGCTCATTGAAGGATTCTCCCGTTCTTTCTCTGACTAGGAACTCTTTTCCTTCTACCTCTCTCGGCTCAGGGAGAGCGAATGGCTGTCCACTCTGCTCTTCTCGTCCTGGTCGTCTATAAAGTAGATCAAGCAGGATATCATTATCATCGGTGACCAAGATGTTTGCCCCTGGTCCACTGTAGAACCGGAGATATAGGTTCAGGATTGTACCATGGTTGTCCATGCGTAAGCGTATAATTCTGTCAAAGGGTTGTTGATAGACTGATTCAACCTTTGCCCCCCTCCAGATTTGCACGACAAAACTGGATAAAGCGCTGGAGTTTTGCGGTCTTTCCCATCTGGTTTGCGCTGATGGGTTTCTTGAGTTCATGGAGTCGGCTGAAAGGAGTACCTACCTCGGTGTACAGCGTCCATCTACCGGCTTCAGGATGGTAGAAGTGCCAACTGAGGGAGTGGAAGTCATGTTGGGTTGTGCGTTGCAGGGAACTACCCTCCAAGGGTAATTCCTCAAGAATAAGCGCTATCTCACGCCAGTTGAGACTCATGGGAACTCCTGATCTGCTCATAGGCAGATTTGATACCTCCGGCAAGATAGAAGGATCCACAGGTAAGGATTGCTCCTTCCTTTGCCGTAAGTGAAAGTGCTTCTTTCAACGCTGCAAGATTGTCTTCAATCAAAAGAATATCATAGTGCTTGTCCCGCTTAGCGGCAAGCGCCAAGAGAAGATCATGCAATTGCTTGATGTCACTCTTCTTGAAGGTACCCGGTCTACTGATGATAATTCTCTGAAAGTAGTCGAGCAGGAGTGAAAGCATATGGGTATGATCCTTGTCTTCCAATGCTCCAAAAATGACCGTAGTCTCCTGCGTTGGATGCAGGCTTGAAAAGGATGAGAGGAGGGCCTGCAAGGAGCGGGTGGTGTGTGCACCATCAACATAGAGACAGGGGTCTTTGGATAGCTGTTGGAATCGCCCTGGTATCTGATTCGCCTCGAAGGAGGGGAGCATGGCTCTGTCAAACAGTCCGAGCGTTTTCAAGACCAACATAGCAAGTGCACTGTTCTGTGCCTGGACCATTCCACGCATGGAAAGACAGAGGTGTTCCTCTTCCCCATTTTTCCATCTGTAGTGGACCTGTTCCCCGTCTCTGGTGGTACTGCTGGTGAGTGAACTCAAGTGTTCCTTGAGTAGGTAGGGAGTGCTCTTTTGTTCTTTTGCTTCAGCGAGGAAGACATCCAGTGCTTCTCCCTCTTCAAGACCAATAAAGACAGGAACTCCTCTCTTGATGATTTTGCTCTTTTCAGCTGCAATTTCCTTGATGGTGGAACCGAGAATCTTGGTATGTTCCAACTCGATGGGACAGAGAACACTTGCCTCCGGGGTGATTGTATTGGTTGCATCAAGACGGCCGCCGAGGCCGGTCTCAATTACCGCCCAACTACAGCCACTGTTCTTGAAAAGCATATAGGCATAGGCAGTGAAGAGTTCAAATGTGGTAGGATTGGTTTCGCCCCATTCATCCCGAAAAGTGAATCCATCAATACTGTCTGCCAACTCCTGTCCCGTTTCAACAAGCAAGGCATCATCAAAGAAGGTTCCACTTAGGGTAAACCGTTCACGGTAGTCAACTAGGTGAGGGGAGAGATACAGACCTGTTTTATAGCCCATGGCGGTCAGGGCACTTGATAGATAGCTTGCTGTTGAGCCCTTTCCTTTTGAACCTGCAAGATGAATTTTCTTGAAGGCCTGCTCAGGGTTGCCCAAGTGGGCCAACAGGTGGTGCATCCTGTCTAGGCGATAGGTGCGAGTGGTGTAATGGGACGTCTGCTTCTCGAGGTTTGTGAACTGTTCGGTGAAGCGGATTACATCTTCAAAGCTGGAAATTTGCATGCTGGAAACTACCTCGCCTGTCACTGTAGACGGTAAGGGCCTCGTTGGTCAACGCAGTGAAAACCGGTAAAAAAAATCGTTATAGGTATTGATAGCAACGCCAAAGGTTTCTTCGAGGATTCCACAGGTAACAGCATTTTTGGGTTTTCCATCAAATACAACCGTTTGTTGGTCGAGTAGGATGATCCTGCTTGCAATCCTCAAGCTTCTGAGAGGTCATGAAGGGAAGCCACCACGCATTTCCCCTCAGAGGCCAAATCCTGCAGGAGTTGGTGGACCATATACATCTGGGAGATATCCAGATGGGCATCCGGTTCGTCGAATAGAAGATAGTTTGCCTCTCTTGCCAGGGTCATCGCGAGGAATGAGCGTTGCTGGTATCCTCCGCTAAGGTGCTTGAGAGGGGTATCCAGTACATGTTTGAGCTGCATTCGATCAATCGCATATTCGATGGCTTTATGATCCTTGTCATCCAGTTTTCTGATAAATCCTTGATAAGGATACCGACTATGAGCGAGCAGGGTTCTTGTGTCCATTTCTGGTATTTCATGACGTTGCCCATGGTAGGCGATAAGTCGCCCTAGATGTCTCGGTTCATACTCAGGAAGTGGCTTTCCGTCCAATAGCAGGGTTCCTTGTTCTTTCGGCAGTAAGCCAGCCAAGATCTTGAGAAGGGTAGATTTTCCACTTCCATTCAAGCCCAATACTGCAATCAACTCCCCTTTTTCAAGGGAGAGGGATACATCCTCAAGAACCGTTTTTCCTGGGTATCCTCCACTGAGGTGTTGTGCTTCAAGCATACCTGTTACCTCGTTTGTTTTTTATTAAGACAACAAGGAAGCTTGGACCTCCCAGAGCTGAGAGTACGATACCTACCGGTAATTCATAGGGAGCAAAAAAAACCATTCTAGCTGCGGTATCAGAGAAAAGAGCGATACAACCTCCCATTAAAGCGGTGAATGGGAGATGGAGTGCATCGTGGGTGGGAATTATTCTCCTGGTAATGTGAGGTACCAACAGACCAAGAAATCCTACCAAACCGCAGAGGCTGATTGCGAGCGCACTGAGTATTGCGCTTTGAGCCAAGAGCAAGAGACGAACCCGATTGACCCTGAGTCCAAGAGAGGAGGCACACTCATCTCCAAGACTGAGCATCGTCAAGGGACGCCCCATCAGACAGGCGATGAGCATGGTCCTAGAAGGAGGGGAGAGAGCAGGGAAAGCTGAGCGGAAGTGATATGGGCGAAAGAACCAATGAGAAAGTCGACTTTCACGGCTGCAAGATCAGGAAAGATTGTCAGCAATGCATCGCTGATCGCTCCAAGTATTGTAGATAATGCAATACCACTCAGAATGAGCGTAAGTCGACTGAAGCGATACCTTGCAGCAAGGGAGAATACCACCACGCTTCCCGCTAGTGCTCCAATGGAGGAGAATAGTGGCAAGAGTTGTGCTAGAGAAGGAAAGAGGAGCATGCCAAGGAGTACCGAGAGAGCAGCTGAGGCATTGATACCCAATAGGCTTGGACCGGCCATTGGGTTGTTCAGAGTCTGTTGCAACAGGGATCCTGAGAGGGAGAGTGCACTGCCGCAGAGTAGTGCAGAAGCGATACGGACCAGACGCAAATGCATGATCATGGAGAGACTCCCTCCGCTAAGGAAATCAGAAGACAGGCCGAATAGCAACTCTTCTGGAGAGAGTGTAATTGCACCCTTGCAAAGTGAATAGCATGCGCCAGCTACCGTGAGGAAACACAGCCCTGCCAGTTTTCCTCTAGAAGAGTGAGGTAAGATATGCATAACTTTCATCCCATCTATCGTTTGGTTTATATCCGAATAACTCTTTTGGTAGAAGTCTCACATTACCTGTCTTGATTGCCTGCACTCCAGAGAGAATTGGGTTGTCAAAGATCAAGGTCTGTACTTGTGCTTCTGCAACCGACGCATCTCCCATGGGAACGACCAGGATAAGCGTGGGGTCCTCTTTCAGGATGATCTCCATGCTCAGTTGATCAAGAAGGGAAGGGTACCTGTCGCAGAGTGTCTCGATTTGTAGATTGCGAAGCATTGCCCCTACCAGGGAGCGCTCATCAAGTGCTTTTACCTTGGTGCTGTGGGCCCTAAGCAAGAGAACTCGTTCCTCTTTACGAGGGGAAAACTCAAAAAAATGATTGATGCGGTGCGTGTCTCTGTCTCTCTACCATTTTTCTGATACGAGTCCTCATCTCCCGTTCTCTCACTACACCACCGCAAGGCTTCCAGATAGTGTTTCAAGGTATCAAGATCAAAGGCCTTGCATTCTATCTGGAATGACTCAAGTTGGCTCTTGATGCTTTGATGACTGGCAATATGTGGGGAGAGCAAGACCAGATCCGGTTCAAGGGAAAGGATTTGTTCGATGCTGGGGTTCTTTACCGATCCGAGATTGATGCAATCCTCACTCACTCCAACGGGGTGTTCCTTGAAGGCGTCATCGGTAGTGGCTGAAACATCACCTCCTGAGAGGAGCCAGAGCTCAGCTAAAGAGGAGGAGAGTGCCACTACCGTCATCTCCTGCTTAGAGATGGTGGTAACTTCTTGCTTACCGCAAGAGACAAGCACAAATAAGAGGAGAATCACTACCCACTTACGCTGTTTCATGCAGTACCCTTGCTATGTAATCCATTCCAAGGCGTTCCACAACGGACGCAAAACGCTCTCCTTTTCTTCCTTCTTCTTTGTAGAGGTTCAATATTTGCGTGATTATGGGGAAGAGTTGCTCCACACGATACAATGTAGACAGTGGTGTTCCATACCGTTTTTTGCTTACCCCATCGGCCTCCAAGATAGAGTTTGTAGAAGGGCTCTTCTCCTGTAATTTTTTTTCCAAAAGGACAGGTATCCAGGCATCGGCTACAGTTGTTGCAGAGGCTACGGTCGATGGAACGCCTCCCATCTTCTCTTTGTACGATGGCTCCCATCGGGCAGCTTGTTTCGCTGATGCAGCGACCACATGCTCTGCAATCAGAGCCTAATTGCATCACCCTTTGGCCTACAATGCCCAGGTCATTAAGCTCAGGCTTGATGCAACTGTTCGGGCATCCGCCTACTGCTATCTTGAATTTATGGGGAAAGGAGACTTCATGCCAACCTTCATAGAACTCCGTGTGGATTCGCTGTGCAAGTGATTGCGTATCTACCAGCCCATAGATGCATGTGCTTCCCTTACATGCCACAATCGGTCTGACTTTTGGTCCCGTTCCTCCTGTTGCTAGGGAGAGGGATGCAATCTCATCTCGGAATGCTTGAATACGGAAGTAGGGAATTCCAGGAATCTCTACGGTAAGTCTCCCGGTGAGACTGACCGTCCCATTTCCATAGGTCTCACTGAGGTGAGAGAGCTGGCTGAGCATTTTTGCCTGTAATGTACCGTTACCTGTAAGGATGCGAGCAGAAAATTCCTCTGTTCCTCTGTTTAACAGAAACCCTTCTGTCTTCAATGTTTTGATTTCTTGTTCTGTGATTGCCATACTTCCTCCAAATCGTGTTGCAGTCTAAAAGGGTTATGGTATAAAGTAAATAATGAAATAATTATGTAACATATAGGTAAAAGCAAATGACTATTCGTGATTTATCCATCTTTATTGCAGTAGCAGAGCAACTTTCAATGAGCAAAGCAGCAGAGAAACTCAATCTTGCTCAGCCCACGGTCAGTGCGGTGATTGGTTCTCTGGAGAAGGATTATGGGATATTGTTGTTCGACCGATTGGGGCGTAGTTTGCATCTAACCGATGAGGGAAGGTTTCTTCTCTCACGAGCCCGTTCGATTGTGAGTCTGGTTGATACCCTAGAAAGTGAGCTCGGAGCGTATACGCGGATGCAGACGATCAGGATGGGGGCAACCATCACCGTTGGAAGTACACTACTCGCTGATCTTATTGCAAGATTCGAAAGCATGCACCCTCTCCTGCGTGTGCAGGTGCAAGTTGACAACACCCAAACCATCGAGAGATTGTTGCTTGATGGAAGTTTGGATCTTGCCCTCATAGAGGGGATGGTGCAAAGCAAGTCACTGGTATGTACTCCCTGCTACGTAGACGAGTTGATAGCGGTATGTGCAAAGCAATATCCAGCCCCGTCCGAGCTTAACTTACGAGCATTGAGTGAATACCCGCTTATCCTCAGAGAGGAGGGGAGCGGTACAAGGGCATTGTTCGTTGGATTGTTGCAAGAAAAGGGAATTCCCTTTGAGGAGAAATGGTCCTGTCATAGCAGCGATGCCATTGTAAGTGCCACCTGTGCCGGTCAGGGGATTACTGTCATATCGAGGCGTCTGGTCGTTCATATGATCCAGGAAGGAACACTCAGGGAAGTGGTGTTGCAGGATGTGGATCTGAAGCGTTTCTTCTCGCTAGTCCACCACAAGGACAAAGTGTTTACCCCCTCCCTGGAAAAGTTATTGCAGCTGTTGAAATGTGATATGATAAAAGGGTAAGAAGCACATTACACAATTACGCTTTGTGAAAACTTGTCACAATAATCTTGATTTTTTTTCACGATGCTTCTGCCTATAGTATAGAAAGATTGGAATGAAAATCGTACGCAGGAGGTTGGAACGATGGCTACACGCAAGAAAGGTGAAAAACCTTGGGATTTCCTTGAGGCTTATCGGGGTAAGCAGTTCAAAGGTTCATGGCCGACTGTGGTTGAAATGTTTGAGATTTCTGTAGATCGATATGCCGAAAACAAATGTTTTACCGCTTTTGTTCCGAAGCATGAGACCTTTACCTATAAAGAAGTTCACAAATATGTCCTATCAGTAGCAGACTATCTTGCCTCCAAGGGTGTGAAAAAGGATGACAAGATCGCAGTAATCGGAAAGAACAGTCCTGAGTGGGCGATTGCCTATCTTGGTATCCTTTTTTGCTGGAGCAATTGTTGTACCATTGGACAACACCTTGACCAATAAGGATATGTTCAAGTACATGGAGTTTGCAGGGGTAAAAAAAATGCTCTTTGCAGATGCTGACCGTGTGGAAATCTTTGATGCGGAGAACAAGCTCGGTTTGACTGAACGAATTTCCTTGGAGAGCGAGGGAAGTATGCCTTTTGTTCTGGACTGCAAGGCAGATGCACAGGATCGTCATAAAGCTGAGAGTGAGGATACCGCAGCAATTCTCTTCACCAGTGGTACTACAGGAACACCAAAGGGTGTCATGCTGAGCCACAGGAACATGGTTGCAGATTGTTACCTTGCACAGGCTAATATGACGCTCTATCCTACCGATGTATTCTATGCAATTCTCCCGATCCACCACTCCTATACCATGATGGCAGTCTTCTTTGAGGCCATGAGTGTAGGTGCTTCAATCGTCTTTGGCAAGAAATTGGTGATCAGCCAAGTGCTCAAGGAGCTTAAGGAAGGTGAGGTGACGATGTTCCTTGCTGTTCCTATGCTTTTCAATAAGATGATCGCCGCTTTAATGAATGGCGTGAAAGAGAAGGGCATCGTGCTGTATGGCATTATACGGTTCATGATGGGGATCTCTGGTGTATTGAAGAAGATATTCAAGGTAAATGTTGGTAAGAAGATGTTCGGCTTCTTGCTCAAGAAACTCTCCCTCGATACAAACCGTATTTGTATCAGTGGAGGTGGCCCACTCCCTGCTTCTACGTTCAAGATGTTTAACCAGCTCGGAATTGATTTTGTGCAGGGCTATGGTCTTACCGAAACCAGTCCGATCACACACCTCAATCCAGTGGAAGCGTATATTGAAAGTTCTGTTGGAAAGAAGATTCCTCAAACAGAAGTCAAGATTATGAATCCGGATGCTGAGGGCAATGGGATCATCTACATCAAGGGACCCATGGTTATGCAGGGGTATTACAAGAATCCTGAGGCAACCGACGAGGTGCTAGCGGATGGTTGGCTCAATACCGGTGATGTAGGGTATCAGGATGCACAGGGCTATCTCTACCTGACAGGCAGGGCAAAGAACCTTATCGTAACCGAGGGCGGCAAGAATGTGTTCCCCGAGGAGATTGAGGATCACTTCCAGCTCTATAGCGAGATTGAAACCATTTGTGTGCTTGGCTACTACATAGACAAGAAGAGCAAGAGTGAAGGCATCAGGGCTTTGATTTATCCTGCTGATAAGTACCGTGACGAAATGGAGAAAGAACACGGCGATTCAGCCAAGGCGAAAATTGAAGAGAGGATGCAGCAAATTGTGAGCGAAGTGAACAAGGAGTTGCAGTCCTACAAGAAAATCACACGTGTTACCGTGGTTGATGAGCCACTTGAAATGACCAGCACCAAAAAAAGTTAAGCGCTTCGTAGTTGCACAAAAGTACAAGGACTAGGTATAGTACTTCCTATGAATAGCAGCGTTAGAAATTTCCTTCGGTCCCAAGCACATTCCCTCAAGCCGATTGTCATGGTCGGCAAAGAGGGTGCTGATGATCGAGTAGTGTCCGCTTTGAAAGAAGCTTTATCCAGTCATGAGCTGGTGAAGGTTAAATTCCAGGCACAGAAGGATGAGATGAGAACTCTCTCAGAGCAGTTGCTCAGAAGACGGAAAGTGATTTGATTAGCATCATCGGCTTCATTGCCACGTTTTACCGCGAGAGCAGGAGCATCTCATACATATTCCCAAGGAACTTGCCAGAAAGGGTGAGTAGGATTGGGTATCGTACTCGAATGCAAGGCTGTTTCCTAAGGGGAGCAGCTTTCTTTTTTTATGCAAAGAAAAAAAAGCAGGCCCGCATTCCAACGGAAGCAGGGCCTGCACTAGAGAAAATCCACCAGAAGGTGGTACCCTAGTGGTATCACAGCTCTCTGGTGGAAAGCAAGAGGTCAAGCTAGAGGACCTCTGTAGCAATTGATCGATAGAGCATCACAAACTTTATACAACAATGGAATTCTGTCCAGTGTATTTTGTTGTTCCTGTGGGTTCCATAAACGCTCAGCCAATACCATCAATCTTGGGAAAAGCATATATTCAGCTTGCCGGCCGGTGGTAATCTTTTCGGTCCAAAGATTTCCTTGGCTTCCCAGTACACGGCTCTGAGCCGTTTCATCCTGTAGCCCTGCAAGTGGATCGAACTGAGCTACCTGGGTGATACTGCTTACACCCAAATTTCCCATTTCTTCCTCGTCATCAGTATGTTGATAGTCAAAATAACATCCATCGGTATTGGGGCACATGATTACCTCATGCCCACGCTCACTTGCTACAATACCACCTGCAACCCCTCGCCAGGACATGACGATCAAGTCCTTTGGGAGGCCAAGGGACTCTGTACCCTCAAGAACTTCATCCCAGCCGATGGGTCGTTTTCCAGCCTTGCTTACCATCTCACAGATTTTACTGGTCATCCAGCTCTGGAGTTCCTTCTCCTTGGATAATCCTTCTTCTTGCATCCTTTTCTGGCATTTAGGGCAGGATTCCCAGACAGTGTGAGGACACTCATCCCCTCCTATGTGGATATAGGGATCGCTGAAGAGAGTTGCCATCTGGGTGATGGCATCCTCCAAGAATTCTAGAACCTGGTCATTCCCTGCACAGAGTACTTCATCGAAAATACCCCAGCGGTCCTGGACCTCATAAGGGCCTCCACTGCATCCGAAGTGGGGATATGCTGCAAGCAGGGAAGAGACATGGCCTGGGGTTTCAATCTCAGGGACTACAATCATATGGCGTGCATGAGCATACGCTTGGATCTCCAGTATCTCCTCTTTGGTGTACAGCCGCCCGTATGTTCTTCCATCAGTGTATTGCTTTAAGATTCGTTTGCTGGCAACCTTCTCCAACTCCGGCCAACCATCCAAGGGAATTCTCCAACCTTGGTCTCACTCAAGTGCCAATGGAAACGATTGAGATGATATAAGGAGGCTACATCGATCAGTTTCTTCAGGAATGTTGGGCTGAAGTAGTGTCTGCTACAGTCAATCATGAATCCCCTCCAAGGAAAGGAAGGGGAGTCCTCGATATGACAGCAGGGAAGCCTATGATCAGACGTATAGGATAGGTTTCTTAGTGTTGAGATTCCTCTAAATGCCCCTTCCTCATCACTTGCCTTGATAACCACCTGTCTCTTGCCGATAGTGAGGCTGTAACCTTCACTGGGAAAGCCAGCTTGCTGCTTGACCAGGATGTCTTCCCCTCCACTTAGTATGCCAAGAAGCTCAGGGGCGGTATCGCCTAGAGATTTGAATACTGAATCTACTGCAATGGTAATTTTTTCGTGGAAACGAAAGAATCCTTCACGGTCTTCTACGGTTCGAGGTTTTGGAAACAGGAGTTCACTTGCTTTTGGGGTGTTTGATTTGGTCATGACTTTGTCCTACCATGGCTGGGTGTCCAAGTCAAGTACAAAGGTTGTACAAACTTGATGATTTAATCCTTGACAGCAGGATAGGGTGGTGTTACGCTTAGTTTGTACAGAGAGCGAACAAAGAAAATAATGCTTCTGTACCTGGAGTATAGAGAACCAGCATGAGAATCAACAACAATAACTTTCAGAAAAATGCAAATACCTCCTTGGTTGCCCAGTTGATCTGGAAAAGTCCAGGCATCAGCAGGTCGATATTGCCAGGGAACTGAACCTCTATCGTTCCACGGTCACCAATATCATCAGTGCACTTATTGATGATGAGGTTGTCTATGAGGGAGAAGAGGGAAGTGGAGTGAGCAGGGGAGGAAGGAAGCCTATTCGATTGAAGCTGAATGAACGCTTTGGCTGTGTTGTCGGTTTCGATATCCAACCTTCACACTATCGGGCAGTCATTTTGGATATAACCGGAGGATTGCTGTATCAGAGTAAGGGGAAATTGCCAGAGGTCGAATTTGATGGAATTCTTACGTTCTTGATGGATCTAGTACTGAAGGAGATTGAAAAGCTTTCAATCCCATTGCTTGCCGTTATTGCCGGAATCCCCGGTATTGTGAATGCAGAGGATGGAATCATTCTCTATGCAGAACCCTTCGGTCTTAAGAACTATGATTTCTATGATTTCTTTGCAAAGCGTTATGATGTACTGGTGTTTGTAGAGAATGATGCAAACTGCACGGCATGGCTGGAGATGACGATCAACAGGAATGTGAATCTTGGTGATTTCATGTGCATGATTGCAGATTACCATGAAGGAAATTACCAGTTTGGTGACCGTGCAGGTATTGGTGTTGGTATCGGGCTCTCTATTGGGGGGAAAGTATACCATGGGTCCCACCACAGTAGTGGTGAGATTTGCACGCTGAGCTGGAGAGAGCACAACAAGGGGCAGACCGGTTTGCCTGAGGAGCTCCTGATTAAGTCAGTCTCTGATGAAAAAGCTTGGAAGACTTTCATGAAAGACCTTTTCGGCTCCCTTGTTCCCATACTATCGGTGTTGGACCCACGTGTATTTTTTTCGTTCATGGAAAACCGTTCAGCGATGAGACCAGAATCAGGGAATTCCTCAAGGAGGAGTGTCCGCAGTTTCTTGCAGTCATGGACAAGATTGGTTGCAAGCTGCTCTTCGATACCAAAGATGAATTTGTGGTAGCAAAGGGAGCTGCTACCATGTTCCTGCAGAAACTGTTTGCTGTCCCTGAGCTCTCAGAAATTGAAAGTCGTACTCATTTTGATTGGGAGGATGTCATCGACCAAGCCTATCCTATGAAGAAAACGTATAAAAAACCAAGGATGGAGGTTACGCATGCCTAAAACGCATACGCTGGCAGATACGAAACGGGAGCAAAGAAGGGCATATTGGACCTTGGTGCTTCCCGGTTTTCTCATCTACATTTCGGTCATGGCATTCCCAACAATTTTTTTCAATCTTTCTCAGTTTGAGTGATTATAGTGGAGGAAAACTCTTTGGTGGCAAGCCGGTGCATCTGGTGGGCTTCAAGTGGTATCAGAACCTTTTTGCCGATGAGTATTTCTACCTGGCTCTGAAGAACAACATGTGGATCGTCTTTGTCTCTGTATTTGGTCAGATTCCCCTTGGGTTCTTTCTTGCCTATGTACTGTACCGTGGAATTGTGAAATTCGCGGATTTCTTCCAGACCATGATCTATCTTCCCACCGTCATATCCACAGTTGTCATTGGTATTCTCTGGAAATCCTTCTTTGCTCCTTATGGGGCATTTCCGGAACTGGTACGAATCTTCAATCCTCAGTATGAGTATGGGATAAGCAATCATCCAATGCTTCCGGTCCTTTTTTTTGTAATTCTCTGGATGTATACCGGTATGTACCTGATCATCTTCATTGCCAACCTTCAGAAGATTGACAGTGCAGTCATTGAAGCTGCCCGTATTGATGGTGCGAGTGAGGGACAGACGCTTCGCTATGTCATCCTACCGGCACTCTCGGGGGTACTGGTAACCACAGCAATTCTTGCTATCAGTGGATCGTTGAAGAGTTTCGACCTTATCTACGTCATGACAGCCGGTGGCCGGCCAACCGCACAAGTGTGCTCTCCATCTACATGTTCGACAAAGCCTTCAAGGGAGCCCCGAGATATCCCTTAGCAAATGCGATCAGCACTGTGATGGTAATCATTAGTTTTTATTCTTATCGGCCTTACAAAGTGGGTTGAGAAAAAGTTTGGGG
>JDSF01000476.1_pt1 | contig 13029 bp, 15 predicted proteins | sample 199441 | NCBI WGS metagenome assembly JDSF01 (sample SAMN02592751, study PRJNA231836) | bioreactor metagenome | isolation source: continuous culture bioreactor denitrification-DNRA | place: Germany: Bremen
TTATTAACTAATTGCCAAATGAATCCAGTAAAAATAACATTGACTTTGAATACGAGTTAAAGTCAATACATATACTAAGAATTCAATATACTGAAATGGAGGCTTCTCTTGTCAAAAAATTAAAAAAAATGAGTATAGTTGTTCTTTAATTCTGGTACATGACTTACTTGGAGGAAAATGGAAACTTAGAATTTTATGGCATATTATAAGAGGTGATAATCGTTTTTCGACACTGAAGAAAACAATCCCCGAGATAACTGAGAAAGTGCTTACAACGCAGCTAAAAGAACTTGTTGAAAGTAGTCTTGTTGATCGAGCAATACTATCAGACAAACCGTTAAATATAGAATATCAATTAGTTGAAAAGTATGTAGACTTAAAAAATATAGTTGAATCGTTATGTGATTTTTCAAAAGAATATAGTGAGCTGAATGGTATAAAACTGTATGACAAATAGATTATGGTGTAGAACTTACAAAAAAAGTAAGTTATGTACATAAACGCTCACCTATCCTAGAATGAAATTGTATATAAACTTATTTCAATTAATTGTAAACATACACAAACATCTAGGAGGTTCTCGTGAAGGAAATTAACAATAGAAGAAGTATTAGAAATTATGCAGATAGATAAGTCACATCTGATCATATAGACAAACTGCTAAGAGCTGCGATGCAAGCTCCTTCCGCCGCAAATCAACAGCCATGGGAATTTATTGTAGTTGAAGATAAGGACACTCTGGAGAAAATTTCTAAAATGAGTCCATACGCAGGTATGACAAAAGATGCTTCTGTTGCGATTGTTTTGCTTGGTAATGAGAAACGAATGAAATTTCCTGAAAATTGGCAACAAGACTTATCGGCAGCAACACAAAATTTGTTACTAGAAGCTGTTTCGTTGGATCTAGGTGCAGTCTGGCTAGGTGTTGCTCCTTTAAATGAGCGTATGAGTTACTTTAAAGAACTGTTCAATCTTCCTGAATACATTAAACCATTTGCTGTAGTTCCAGTTGGACACCCTGAGACTAAAAATAATTTTATTGATCGCTATGAAGCGTCTAGAGTACACAAAGAGCGATTTGTAGCACGTTAGATTAGAACGAAAATATTTAAGTCTAAATGTAGTTACTCTCTAAGAACATAGGCAAAACCTTCACAGATACATTGAAGTCCAAAATTCCCCCCCCTTTTGGTTATATACAAATCGGGGAATTTTTTTTAGTACGGTATGTTAAAATATTGAAAAGCACTTAAATAGTGGGGAAGGATCGGGAGTTGAAAGAACGTTATGTGAAATATTAAACACAAGATTTTCGAAATGTACTATTAATAGAGAGTAATCAATGAAAAAACAAAAAAATACTATACATTTCTGGACCGCCATGTGCTGGAAAATCATTTATCAGCGCTGAGTTGGTTAAAAGAGTGGCATCTGTTCAGTATGTAAGAGGTGATGATTTCTGGCTACGAATTGAACACTATGCTTTTGATGTACGCATAACAATGACCAATAGCGATATCCTATCTGCATTAGAAACCATTACTTCAGACACAATTCTTCTCGAATGGGTTCCTAGTTTTGGACCTTTTGTTGAGAGTATTAGAGGCATTAGCGAAATTAAAGAATACAGATTCGTTCACATCATATTGACTGCTCCTAAGGCTGTACTTGAGAAGAGAAAATCTATGAGAGATGGAAATAAGGATCTAGGACCAGTTGATTTAGAAAAATATGAAACTTTAAAGAATGTTATTTTATTTAACACGAGTGTTGAGTCATTTGATTCAATAATAAATAAATGTATGAACGTGTTGGAGTAGATTCAGTTTGCACATTAAAAAAGTATAATTTAGATATGAACGGTTAACATTATCGGCTTAATTCTTCTTATGAGATTTACTTTTAAACAGAACATTTTATATCAAACATTCTATTTAGCAGGAGAAAAGTAATGACTAAACTTAAAATAGAAAAGTTACTTAATTTGAATGAGACAATAGCTTCAAGTGTATTTGATTGACTTACTTATGCTTGGGAAGTACTGCCTGTACTAAAAGACTACATAATTGAGTTGGGTGCATCTTTGTCAGAGGAAGAGTATACAAAAGTTAGTGAAGATGTTTGGATTTCAAGAACCGCAGATGTAGCTCCTACTGCATCAATTGCTGGACCAACAATAATAGGTCATAAAGCTGAAATAAGACATTGTGCATACATACGTGGGAGTGTAGTTGTTGGTGAGTCAGCAATAGTTGGATGTGGTAGCAATATTTATCCTTTATCAATGGTTAGAGGGTATGTACCTCCAAATAGCATCTATAAAAGACAGGGTGAAGTCGTAAATAAACGTTAACTAGTTTTCAATATCAGAAATGCAAAATCAGCCAAGGGATTTTGTAATTTTGAATTTGAAAGTGATCGTCTACAGAAAGTCTAGTAAGTCTTTTTGAGTGCCAAGATAAATCTATTTTCAATATATTGTGATAGATTCGTTCCAAGAACGCCTATTAAAATGAGTGTACTTCCGATGTAGTGTTGAAGACTCAGGGGTTCATTGAGTATGACAGCTCCGGCAATAATACTAATGAGGGTTGAAAGATTTGAAAATACACTAAACTGTGGAGCAGAAAGATTTTGAATTGCATAGTTGGACGAAAATGAAGCACCAATTGATGCGAAAAGTCCAAGATACAAAATACCTATAGAATAACTTTGATTATTAAAAGGAACTAGGTATTGTGTAATTACTTCACTTGTATGATTATTACCGACTATAAACATTAAGTTAAACACAAGAAATCCAATTAATGTAATAGCAAACGTTAGCTCATGAACAGTGACTTGCTTCAGAACTTTCTTTACAAGAATTGTATAGACTGCAGAACTCAAAGCAGAAAGAAAAAGTAAGGTTAATCCACTACTATCTCCGTTAAGTGATGATAAGTTTCTTGTGAATATTATCATCACACCTGACACTGACATCACAATGCACAATAATTGTGTTCTAGACGGGTAATTTCCCATTAACAATCCAATTAGTATAACCAAAATAGGAACCATAGCAAAGATTATTCCAGCTTCAGAAGAAGTTGCGTATGTTAGCCCATAAATTTGAAATGTGAAGAATAGTAATGGATAAAACAATGTTATTGGAAGGATTGCAAGTAATTTTTTCTTAGTGAATTTAATTTTTTGACCACTTAGCAAAATGAAAATGGAATAGCCAATTAATGAAATTGTGAATCTGTGAGATAGTATTAGTTCTGATGGAGCGTGTGGGACTACTAATTTAGTGACTAGAAATGACAAACCTACAAAAATTGAGTAAGTTAATGCAGCAATATAGTACTTGTTAATTTTCATATGACCTCCTTGTTTACAGTTCAATTGAACCATACGAGGACTCGTGATACAATGATTGAAAAATTAACTGTAGCGCTACAGTGAGGTGTGTTATGTTCAAGTACATAGAAATTGCAAATGAGTTAGAAATTCAATTCAGGGAATCAAAATCAAAGCCAGGTTCACGGGTTCCTTCTGTTCGAGATTTATGCAAACTATATAAGTGTCACCAATCTACAGCAGTTAAAGCTTTAAATTACTTGAAGGAAAAGAATATAGTATATTCAATTCCTCAGAGTGGCTACTACATTACTGGCAGGGAGGAAGATGATGTTGAAGAGAAACAAGTATTCGATTTTCAATCAGCTTCGCCTGACTCAAGATTCTTTCCATATGAGGATTATCAAAAGTGTGTAAATTTGGCAATCGAGAAGAATAAGAGTAGCCTGTTTGAGTATAGCAATGTAAGTGGTTTCCTTCCTCTAAAGAAGTCAATTAGTAAGTTACTAACCAATGATTATATTTTTGTTGACTCAGATAGTATTGTGATAACAACAGGTATTCAACAGTGTTTGTCAATATTAACAGATATGGATGTCAATACTGAAGGGAAGAAAGTTTTAATAGAGCAACCAACTTATCATTGCTTCATTGACTATTTGAAACTAAATGGTTTAGAGGTAGAAGTCATAGAGAGAACATTCTTAGGAATTGATTTGAATGTCCTAGAAGAAATCTTTCAAAAAGGTGAAATAAAGTTCTTTTACACAATGCCACGTGTCCATAATCCATTAGGTACAGGTCTGACTCAAGTTGAGAAAAGAGGCATTGTTGACCTTGCGTATAAGTATAATGTGTTAATTGTAGAAGATGATTATATGGCTGATTACATTACAGATAAGTCTAATGATCCACTATATACTTATGATTTAGAAAGAACACATGTTGTATATCTTCGAAGTTTTTTCTAAAAGTATATTTCCTGGTCTAAGAGTGGGATTTGCAATTCTACCGAAAGCTTTACTTAAGACATTTTCTGAAAAGAAATACTACCGCGATATGGGAACATCACTTTTATCTCAAGCATCTTTAGATGTCTATTTGAGAAATAAAATGTATGACAAGCATATGTCAAGAATGATTCGCTTATATAAGCAGCGTGCTCGGTTAATGAGAACAGTATTAAGTGAGTTACATGTAAAAGGTAGCTTTGACATAAACCCTGAATCTGCAATAATTCATACATGCTTAAACATAGGTAAACATATATCTATAGCAAAATTAGAGCGAAATAATATAAAAGTTGCTGATACTAAAAGATACTATTATTTATGGAATAGAAATATTAATAATTACCTATTAGTTAATGTATCAAACATGGCAGAAGATCAGATTAGGGAAGGCATTAAAAAACTTATCAAAATAGCTAGAGAGTAACTTTTGTACGATTCTGAGTGTAGTGCATATTGAAGAATTCAATCTGTTTACATGAAAATCAATTCCCAACGTAACTTTATTATTACTAATAGAAAGGGGGATTGTTTATCTGAACTGTTAAAAAATTATACGACTTAAACATAAAGGAGCACATCCGAACTTTAGAAACCTTATGAATCACTTAAATTTACAGATACAATTTAGGAAGTGAAATATATGTTAATAGCAGTGGCAACCATTTTATCAAGTACATTAGTTTTAGGATCAATCACAATACTAATTTTTGTATTAAGAAGAAATAATACTGACAATTCATGTTCAGAAATTAATAACCAATACATAAAATTACTAAAATTAGGTTTTGATGTACCTGAATTACGAGAATATGATTCTACATCCAATTATTATAAATCAAAGGACACTTTGTATAGGCGGAAATACAATATTTATGCTTTCATGTGTTGGAACCTAATAGAGACAATTTTTGACCATCAGAAAGAGCAGAATGAAAGATTTAAACACCATGAAACATGGAATAGAATAATGCGAGAGGAAAATAGATTGCATTATACATGGTTCAAACACAATACTAGACTATTCAATCCAGAGTTCCAAAATTTTGTTAATGGCGAGTTAAATAATATTGATATAGTTTATGGTGATACTAATGACCTAAAGGATTTGTATACGAGATTTGAGAGAGATTTTCCTCAAAGTGAAAGAAAAGAACTAGAACATTTAGAAATGCTCATGAACACTGGAAAATATAAATTAGTATTAATTAAGCATAGAGGGTTTAATGAAGTTTTAGGCTATGCTCTATTATACGTTTCTGAAAAGACGAATCAACTTTGGTTGGATTATATTGCAATTGAAGAAAACTACCAAGGATTTAGCTATGGTACTTTACTGTTTAATAAAATAATTGATTTAGAATCAGAAAGTACCATGGGTGTCTTTATGGAAATTGAGAATCCAGATAAAAATGATGTTGATTATTCTAATCAAGTGAAGAGGATTAGGTTTTATGAGCGATTAGGAGTGAAGAAACTAAATCTAAATTATATACTACCAACGAAAGAGGGTGGCTTTCCCATTGGTCTACATTATAAAGCCACTGGGAATCACAAAATTTTACCTGAGGAAATAATTAGAGAAACAATTAATGATGCATCTAATTTTATTCACTCAGATATTGAATCAAGGGGTAGTATATTTGAATCGTTCGCATCCTCGATAAAAGATGAATATTTTGATTCTTGATGGGGTTATTTGTTTCTTGCAAAACTTTACAGAGTGTGAACCATAGAGAAGTAATGAGACATTGTATGAAGGAGTTTGACTATGTTCGAAATAAAAGTAATAGAGGACTATGATCAAATTGAAAATATTGATCATATCATTAAACTAATAGGGAATCAAATGAAGGTTGTAAAAGGGGAGTGTAACTATGATGTTCTGTTTGAATCATTAAAAAAGGTATTTGCTCCTGATAGCCGAGCGAGATTGTTTATCCTAAAGGATGAATCTGAATATATGGGATTTGCTTTTGGAAATATATGTTCTGGCTTAGAATCAGGAGGCAACTATTTTTTGGATAAATGAGTTATATATTGATGAAAGTTATAGAGCTAAAAGTTTAGCAACGAAATTACTTCAATTTATTGAAAAGTGGTGCGAGAATTCAAGTATTAAATATATCGCGTGTGTCACTGGGGTGACTAATGAAAAGGCAAAGCGTTTATATAAGAAAAATGAGTATGACTTAAATGAAATTGTATGCGTTGATTAGGCGTTGAAAACATAAACATACTGCTTTTGGAACAGAAGATCCTTTTCCTAGAGAAAATTATGAAAAAAGCCAAGTGGTTAGAGATGGGAATATAATTACAAGTGTTGGTGAAGCATTTGTAGATTTTTCAATAGAAATATGTGATTGGTTCAATTTGTTTGATAGTTCTAAGGAGAAAAATGACTTTAGGTCCTATATTAAAGGTGAGTCTTAATCGAAAGTGGCTCCTAAGATTTTAAGGAAGCCACACTAAGAACTATAAGGAAAACATATATAGATTAATAAATGCAAATTTTATTGAAAGGCTGATAAGCAAAACTAGGCACATTACTAATAATCTGCCTAGTAGGAATTAACAGTACTACTGAATTGTACTCATACTAATTGCACTCATAACTAATAGATGTAAAAGCTTATGCCTTGCTAGAACTCGTTTTGCCTATATTCCAAGCCTTTCCTATAAAATTACCAATTCACCAATAATTATAGTCGTACATAGAGAAAACAATAGGGTTAATTTTACTAATATCTGGGTGTGCGTTTGTTAATACATCTTTGTTAGAATACGTTTGAACAATCCGTCCAATAAATACGGTATTTGTTCCTTCAAGTTCTATGCTCTCGTCTAATTCACATTCAAGATTAACTGGACATTCTTCTATCATCGGAACATTCAGATCACCATAGAAATTTCTAAATAGTAATGATTTATCAATGTCCCTACCAGAAACAAGTCCACAATAGTCTACAAGTGATGTCATTTCATGACTTGGAATATTAACACTGTATTTTTTTTGTTTTGAGAATATTCTCCCTAGATAACTGGTTTTTCGATATGGAAATCATTATCATTGCTGGCGATTTGCTAATTAGTGAGCAGAATGTGACAGTTATATAATTTGGTGTACCATTAGATTGTGTGCCTACCAAAACAACAGGTGATGGATACATGTAATTCATTTTCCCAAGTTTCTTTTTATTCATAATAAACCTCCAAATGATTAGCTTAACTAGTTTATGCTTTGATGGTAATCTACATATGAGGTTAAAACAAGTACGCACTTACTAGTTAGATACATACTTGAAAGTATGTATGCGGTTATAAAAAATGATTATTGGTAGAAGTAAATACGAATTTGTTGTTGGAGGGTATCAAATTGAAGAAACTTGAAAGAATTAAAAGTAATAACTGTCCTATAGAAATGACTTTAGAAATAATTGGTGGTAAATGGAGCCTGTGGATTTTATGGAGCCTATCAGAAAAAACATTTCGGTATGGAGAGTTAAAAAAGGCAATTCCAGGAATCACAGAAAAAATGCTGATTCAAACATTAAAACATCTTGAAGAGTTTAAAGTTATAACTAGGACTGAATATCCACAAGTTCCACCAAAAGTTGAGTATTCACTGACTAATCAAGGAAAAAAGTTAGTTCCTTTATTGAAGCACATTGAGGTTTGGGGATGTGAGCACTTGGAGTTTATTAATGAGCAAAATGACAATGATGACTAAATACACTTAAACCACAACCTCCCGCAGCGGTGCCCAATCGTTCTCTTTAATACTTGTTTCAGACATCGTAAGATTCATGAAAAAAAATCTAACAAGCCAGGCCTAAAGCAAATATATTAATAAAAGCCACTAGTCGTTTAAACTAGTGGATTTGTCGCTTTCTAGGTTTAGTATACTTCATATACAGTAAACCCCTCAGTGCTTTTATTTATATTTTAGCTTGAATAAGTCTTAGTTTAGAATCCATAAGCTGTAAGTCCATGCAAGGTCATATGCTAGCCATATTAAGTAAGGTATCAGAATTAGACTAAGTCTGTAACTAAACTTTCGAAGTTTAATATACAAATAGATAACACAGCCGATAAATGGAATTAATGAGGCAAAGGCTAGAGTTAAGCTCCCACTTGCAAATAATAAGTAGTTCCAAAACTCATTGTAAAAAATTATAGTTAGTGTTAGCGTAATGATTTGAGTTCGAATAATTGATTTTTCAGCACAAAGAATATGATAAAACACTGCTCCTATAATCAAATAGTATGCAAAAGCCACAACTATCCAAGCTGTAAATGGTAGTGCAAACCAAGGCTGGATAATCTCATCTAGAAAAAGTTGTGGATTGTCTCCAGCCAATATGCCACCTAGTATAGCAGCTAGTACTATTACAAAAAAAAGTAATTACTAGTTTTCTCAATTTGTTCATAGTAATCATATTAGTCACCATTAACTATAACTATGCTTGTGAATTGCTCTTATCAAGAACACTTAAGTCTGAACTCTCATATTTATTGGATCCTGGTTGAGATTTTTTTTATAATTCCAACACTTTATAGCATCTGATTTAGATTTACCAGGATTAGAATCAAAAAAATCGCGGGTATACTGATTATATTCAAATTGTGGTGAGATGATTGTCTTCTTGCCATTTTTCTTATCTTTATTTATAGCAATCCATTTATCTATGGCTTCATTGTAAGTTTTACCACTATTGTTCTTCATCCAATCCATAAATTGAACATTGAACTTAAAGTGTTGACCAATTTCAGCTTTGAAGAAGCTTCTATGTTTTTCATCGTTTTTGTAGTGAATTGGAATAATACAGTCTCTTGTTATTATAGTGTTACTAGCCTTGTTTCTAATAGATTTAGGGTTTGCGTTAGATTCTATATTACCTGTTCTTAGAAAATATTCTATTCTAGTATTTAAATCATGTTTACTACCAGATCGTGGTATGTTGAATTTTTTGCAAAAATCAACGAGCTCCTCTTTTAGCCAATAATAGTTGAGAAACTCATCAGCGAGTAGTTTAGATGTAAGATCGGGTCTCATGACTGCCTCCTTGTTAATGTCTATGTATTCGACTTTTAAAAGTAACTTGGATAAAAAATCGATATTTTACACCATAATAGTATCATACTATTAATTCCCGACGCGCTACCGAACGTCAAATGCCAGCTTGATAGGTGCAAGTTCCCATAACACCCCCCTTGATAAACATCGGCTTTCTACTTCTCAATAAACCAAGTTAAAACTGTCTTGATTTACATAAGGCTAGGAAACATGGAGAATTGCAATAGCTTAAAGAGAAAGGTGAATTATTCAAAATCCTAAATGTATCTCCGATATTTTTTCTATTACATGACAATCCCAACACGTCCCTTTGTAATCAAATTAGGACTACTTTCTTACATGACAAATGTTAAAATATTAAATATAAGCTTTAAATGGGGACAATTCACAATAATAAGAATAATTTGAAATAGACTAAGTATGTTTTTGTTAGAAGTTAGAAAGGGACACAAATGAACGCCTCAAGACAGAATAAGAAAAGAAATTTGACAATATTTACTCTAGTATCAATCTTGATTTTAAACTATAGCTCAACAAGTTTTTCAGACGAAACTGTTCATACACTGATCACAAACAAGACCGTTAATGAGTCCGCTGAGATTTGGAAACATACTAAAGGTGATGAAGCAATATACTTATCAATAAATAAGAATGAAGATAATACTTTTAATGTATCAATAATGAATCAAGGACATTATCTTTACTTCTGGAACCTGACACAGATTGACGATACTTTTCAGTTAACAAATCCACATTGGAGTTTCAATGATATGGAGTTAAGTATTGAAACCAAAACTAATAGCATAGTACTTAATGCCATATCAGAAATACTCGCACTCGATATCAGAAATGCAGTTTTTCTAAGAACTAGTATGTATCCTTCACCAGTTGAAATATATGCTGAACTTGAGAAGGGCAGCGACTGGTTTGTTTCAGCCGATTTCATGGAATGCTTAGATCGCGGAGAGAAAATATATGAACAAGCTGGCGGGAATCCTGAAGCTTTGGAAATTTTGTCAGAAGAAGATAGGAAAGACTATGATTTATTCTTTGAGTACATAAGTGCAAAGCCTTGGGAAACACAAGGGGATGGGTGTAGTTGGTACTGCGGAGTTATGGATTTCAAAACAGAAGCAAGTTCGACACTTGAATCATTTAGTGATATAAAGTACTCAAGTTCCAATATACATGACTATTCATTACTTACTGCATGGGTAGAGGGAGAACAAGGCAATGGCGTTGGTGAAAGCGTAACTATATCATTTCCAAGTGGCAATCCTAGAGTAAATCAGATACACATATTCAATGGATACCAAAAATCAAAAGAAGCATATTATAATAATGGAAGGGTTAAGGTTTTAACTCTTTTCATTAACAATTTAGAATATGGACGCCTTTATCTTGAGGACACCCCAAAAGCTCAAACTTTCCGTATAGATCTAACAAGTATGCTTAACTCACAGGAGCAACTAAAGTTTAGATTTCGTATAGATGATGTTTATGAAGGTGAATTGTACAAAGACACTGTAATAAGTGAAATAAACTTCAGTGGAGTCGATGTTCATTAAGAGAAAACTAGCAGAATATGAATAATAAGGTGAAGTACATAAGTCGGAATGAGGTGGGTTATGATATTACTATATGTAGCGTTTTTTTTAGGGGTTCCAGCAATTTTGTCGCTGATCAATATAGCTACGGTTATTGAAGCATTCACCAAATCAAGGAAGATTCTCGATTACTCTCGTAAAAAGTATATCGATGTAATTACCCTAGTTTTAGGGAGTGGATTTAGCATTATATTTTGGAGCATTTGCGACTTTAGAGAGTACTATGAGCCGATTAAAATACCAGTTGATTTAGTCAACCTTCATTCACCAATTAACGCAGAACATATTCCTACAATTTTGTTCATCTTAATATGTGGGTACCTTGCATATTTATTATTAAGATTTAAGTTTAATGACTTAACACCATTGGTATTTGCTGTATCAATGAGTGCTATAGTTCTAGCAAATATCCTTGGAATTCTTTTCGTAGTACAGTTGTCGAATCATATACTTATTGACTATACAGGGAACTTTTCAATACTCACAGAAGGTATTGTTTTGTCTATCCTGCCTGTTAACTTCTTTATTGTGTCATCTCTACTTGTTAGGGATGTTGTTAATGAATATTTAGATCCAGACAAAGAGTATCAAAATGCAATTTTAAAAACTATAAATTTGGTATTAATAAAACATAGAAAGTACTTTCGCGCCTCTTTAGTGTTACTATTTCCGCTTTATGGAGTGTTTACTGCAATATTAGTTCTATTTGGTCAAAAAAAACCAGACAGTGTCATCCAAGCTTTTACACAAACAAGTGATTGGACATTATCACAGCAAATATCTCCGCCACCAGTGGAAGTGGATGCACATTATCTGTGTACAGTATCATTACGAGGTCATAAGAAACTTGTCAAACCAGTTCGCTTTGGTGTTAGAAGAGGCAATAGAATTATTGTTAATCGTCAGCTAATGGTCGCGAATGCATTTGAAGAACTACTTCAAGAGTTAACCCCTAGATTGCATAGAGTTGTAAGATACTATTATGATAAATATGGTTATCCATTATCAAATTTGATTACAACTAAGCAGCGAGCAGATATAGTGTACATTCTGATGAAACCATCAGAATATTTATTCCTAACCATACTGTATCTATTCGACAGAAATCCAGAGAATAGAATTTCAGCACAGTACCTACCTCAAAATATTAGAAACAATATTAAAGAAAATAAAATAAGACAAAATAGAAAAAGGAAATGCCACATTCAATAGAAAGTGGCATTCTTTTACGTCACTTGTATATCGGAATTACTAGTAGCCAAGAGTATCATTTACAATTAAAACTTTAATTCTATCTTTTACAAACTGACTTGTTATTGTTACAAAATCATTGCATATCCGCTCAGGATGGTTGCAATCAACGCAGTATCCAATCTTAGTACAAGGGGTGCTTTTCCCTAAACGTTTTGCATCAATAGGAGCGGAGTACTGCCTTACTCTTTTTACTGCATCATCAATATCTCTAACAATTTTATTTGTTCCAGTGATTATGAGTACTTGTTTTGGACCATAAATCATAGGTGCAACTCGGCTTCCATTGCCATCTATGTTAAAAAGCTCTCCTTGTTCTGTTAAGGCATTTGTACTACATACAAAGGTATCGGAGGCAAAATTATTAATGTATAGTTTTTCTTTTTCAGAACGGGTTATATTGTCCTTATACTTATCAAGGAACTGGATATTACGTTCCCTAAAATAATCTAATACACCTAATTCGACCATCGTAAGGGAATCACCAACACCTACCGTTGTATGATCTGGTATTAACTGATCAAGTAAGCTGAGTAATTCTTCTTTATTTTCGATATAAAATCCCTTCATATTGTGATTTTCCAGGTTTTTTATTGTTCTTTTAATAGATTCTGTTTTATACCACTCAATATTTGATTCCATTTATGTACCTCCGCAAAAGACTATATTGATGGATGATTGCAACTATTGTACTATATCTTGGCTGAGTATGGAATATACGTTCGTAGAATTTCACAGAATT
>JDSF01000478.1_pt1 | contig 12996 bp, 14 predicted proteins | sample 199441 | NCBI WGS metagenome assembly JDSF01 (sample SAMN02592751, study PRJNA231836) | bioreactor metagenome | isolation source: continuous culture bioreactor denitrification-DNRA | place: Germany: Bremen
ATTTTCATGGGCACAACAATGAATGTAAACGCCACAGAAACAGAGACTACACCGATTCCTTTTTCGGTGGATTTTTCTGTTGGGGCAGCTGAAGATGGACAAGATGTTGTAAGCAGTATTCAGATTCTCGTAATCTTAACGCTTATATCTCTTGCACCATCTATTCTTATAATGGTCACTTCTTTTACGAGGATTATTGTTGTTCTTCACTTTGTGAGAAGTGCCCTATCCACTCAGCAGACACCACCAAATCAGTTGTTGGTTGGTCTTGCTCTATTTCTAACCTTATTCATTATGAGTCCGGTAATAACTGAAATAAATGTTGAGGCCATGGAGCCTTATGCTGCTGGAGAAATAACACAACAGCAGGCCATTGAAAGAGGTTTGGAACCACTTCGTGAATTTATGTTGAATGAAGTGAACCCAAAGGATTTGGCCTTATTTATGGATATTGCAAAAGTTGGTCCTATCACAGAATACAGTGAACTGCCAACGGAGGTTATTATACCGGCATTTATTATAAGTGAGCTTAGAGCTGCTTTTATTATCGGATTCCTGATTTACATACCATTTATTGTTATTGATATGGTTGTGGCTTCCACACTAATGTCAATGGGTATGATGATGCTTCCGCCGGTTATGATTTCAATGCCATTTAAGCTCTTGCTTTTCCTTTTGGCAGATGGTTGGAGTTTGATAATTAGTCGGTTAGTAGAGACGTTTTATGATTAAGGAGGTGGTAGGGTGAGTGAGGATCTAATTATTGACCTGGTTAAAGAGGCTGTAATGACAGTAATAACCGTCGCAGGACCATTGTTATTGCTTGCTCTATCGGTTGGCCTTTTGATTAGTATTTTTCAGACAATAACATCGATTCAGGAACAGACTTTGACTTTTGTACCTAAGATTTTGGCTGTTTTTATGGGCGTTTATTTCTTTGGTCCATGGATGATGAACAAAGTGGTTGATCTGTTTGTTAGTGTTACAAATCAATTTAGTCAGTTTATTATAAGATAGGGGCGCGATATGAATCAATTGTTATCGGATCCTTATCAGTATTTGGATATATTTCTCTTGGTATTTGTTAGAGCCCTTGGTTTACTACTGATTGTGCCTATATTAGGGAATAGAAGTGTCCCATATATGGTGAAGGTGTCATTGACATTTTTCTTAACGGTTATTGCTGTGTCTACCATAGAATTTGCGCCTACTGTATCAAGTTTTGAACCAGTGACCTTTGCCGTAGCTGTCATCAAAGAATTTATTACTGGGTGGCTTATTGGATTTGGCGCATATATTGTATTTGCGGTATTATCCCTTGCAGGACAATTTATTGATTCACAAATGGGGTTTGCAATGGTCAATGTATTTGACCCTATGAGTCAGATTCAGTTGACAATCACTGGTAACCTTTACTACTATGTATTGATTATTATCGTTGTGGTGACCAATGCTCATCACTTCTTTATTAGGGCATTACTTGATAGCTTTGTTATGGTTCCCTTGGGTAATATTACCCTTACACCACAGCTAAATGAAGCAATCGTGGGCTATATGTCAAGGTATTTTGCCATGGCACTTCAGATTGCAGCACCTATATTTTTTGTAATGATTATCACCAATGTTGTACTTGGAATTCTAGCTAGAACTGTACCACAACTCAACATGTTCGTTATAGGATTTCCTATAAAGATTATGTTTGGATTGTTGACTTTGTATGTAACGATGCAAATATTTGCAGTTATTAGTGATTTGCTTATTGACGATACTGTAAGGTTAATGAGGGAAATAGTGGAAGGTATGATGCCCAGATGATGAAGGTTTATGACTATAGCTTAATTCCCATGAACCTCCAATTATTTGGTGATGGTCCAGGTGGAGAAAAGACTGAGAAAGCAACACCAAGGAAAAAAAAGGAAAAGCTAGAGAAGACGGTCAAGTCGCAAAAAGTAATGAGATTACCACGACATTTATTTTAGTGGTTATGTTTTCAGCAATTAAGATTCTTGGCCCTGGTTTTCTGACTAGAATAATCAACATCTTCAATTCGTGTATTAATCTGTTCGATACAAAGGAGATGGATATTAATTTTGCAACAGAATTGTTTAGATTCATCAGTATGCAGGCTTTTCTGATTACAGGTCCGCTTTTTGCCATTGTTTTCTTCGTAGCCCTTTTAGCGAATGTACTTCAAGTTGGATGGAAGCCTACAATGAAGCCGTTACAACCAAAGTTAAGCAATATTAGTCCTATAAGTGGGATGAAAAGGATGTTCTCTTTAAAGACATCTGTAGAGTTGCTTAAGTCTATCATAAAAATTGGGATTATACTTACAATTGTTTATTTAACCATAAGAGATTATGATATGTTAATTCAAAACTTATATGAACTAGATCTATTTAGCGCTTATGAGCTTATTGTCAATGCGGCCCTTGATTTAGGCATAAAGATTGGCGCCTTCTTTTTACTTGTTGCCATTATTGACTATATCTACCAAAGGTATAGTTTGGCCAAAAAACTTAGAATGAGTAAACAAGAAATCAAAGATGAATATAAGATGACAGAAGGTAATCCTGAAATCAAACAAAGAATCCGTCAGAGAATGAGGGAAGCGTCAATGAGACGTATGATGCAGGACTTACCCCAAGCGGATGTGGTTATTACAAATCCAACCCATTTTGCAGTCGCTATTAAGTATGATGAAGCTGTTTCAGCAGCTCCTATGGTGGTTGCCAAGGGGGCAGATATTATGGCTGCAAGAATTAGAGAAAAAGCTAAAGAACATGAAATAGAGATTGTAGAGAATAAACCCCTTGCAAGATCCCTTTATTACACAGTTGAGATAGGGGATGAAGTGCCGCCTGAGTTATATCAGACGGTTGCAGAGGTTTTGGCTTTTGTTTACAATTTGAAGAAAAATGGAAAGGAAGGTGCTAGAGCATGAAAATGAAGGCAGGCGATCTCGTTATTGGTATGTTTCTTGTCTTAACAGTTATTATACTCATATTGCCTATTCCAACATTTTTGCTGGATGTTTTTATCACAATTAATATTGCCCTTGCACTGATTATCATGTTCAATGCCTTGTTTGCTAGAGAAGCCCTTGAAATGTCTTCTTTTCCAACCATATTGCTATTTGTTACAGTGTATAGATTAGCTATAAATGTATCTTCAACCTTTGCCATACTTAGAAATGCTGATGCAGGTAATGTCATCGAAACCTTTGGTGGTTTTGTCGGCGGTGGTGATTTGGTTGTTGGTGTTGTTATTTTTGCCATATTGGTTCTGATTAACTTTATGGTTATTACAAAAGGTTCTGAAAGGGTTGCGGAAGTATCTGCACGTTTTACACTGGATGCAATGCCAGGTAAGCAGATGGCTATTGATGCAGACCTTAACTCAGGACTTATAGATGAAATGCAAGCCAGAGATAGAAGGCAGAAGATTCAGGATGAAGCCAGCTTCTATGGTTCAATGGATGGTGCCAGTAAGTTTGTAAAAGGAGATGCTATTGCAGGTCTTATTATAACTTTGATTAACTTAGTTGGTGGTATCTTGATGGGCGTGATAAACAGAGGCATGAATATCTCCGATGCCTTAAGCACTTATTCAGTTCTAACTATAGGTGATGGGCTTGTAAGTCAGATTCCAGCATTGCTGATTTCCCTCTCGACGGGTATTTTGGTTACTAAAGTATCTAGAGATGCCGATGTGAGTGATACTTTGTTAAAAGAACTAGGCTCCTTACCAAAGGTTTTATACCTTGCTGGTGGGGTTCTTATATTTCTAGGATTGGTAACGCCGCTAAATCCTGTGATAGTTAGTGGTTTTGGTTTAGCGGTTGTACTTGTTGGACGTAATATGCAATCGAATCTTCAAGTTGCTGCAATTGAAGAGGAAATAGCGACAGAAGATGTGGAGGCAGAAGAAGTTCGTAAACCTGAGAATGTTGTATCGCTCCTACAAGTTGATCCAATTGAACTGGAGTTTGGATACGGTATAATTCCCCTTGCTGACGTAAGTCAGGGTGGGGATTTGCTGGATAGAGTTGTTATGATTAGGAGACAAATAGCCCTTGAACTTGGAACCATTGTACCAATTATTCGTCTTCGAGATAATATTCAACTGAATCCAAATCAATACATCATAAAAATAAAAGGGACTCAAATAGCTGACGGTGAGATACTCTTTGACCATTATATGGCGATGAACCCTGGCTATGTAGAAGAAGAGATTGACGGTATAGAAACTATAGAACCGGCATTTAGACTACCGGCATTGTGGATTACTGAGGGACAACGTGAGCGTGCCGAAACATTAGGCTATACTGTTGTTGACCCTCCATCAATAATTGCAACACATCTTACTGAAGTTATCAAAGAACATTTGCATGAACTTTTGACAAGACAAGACGTGAAGACATTAATTAACAATGTTAATGAGAATCATCCAACTCTAGTCGATGAACTTGTTCCTAAGTTGTTATCTGTAGGTGAAATCCAAAAGGTCCTTATGAACTTGCTTAAAGAAGGCATATCTATTAGAGACCTTGTAACAGTGTTTGAAATACTTGCAGATAATGCTTCAGTATCTAGAGATCCAGATTTATTGACTGAGTATGTGCGTCAATCATTGAAGCGTTCAATCAGTGCTAAGTTCTTTGATGTTGAGACCAACCAGGTCTTAACCTTAGATCCTTCAGTTGAACAGCTTATTATGGATAGTGTTAAACAATCGGAACAAGGGACCTATCTAACCCTAGATCCTGAATCAATGCAAAGAATTCTTGATGCGACAGGGGTTGAGGCTGAAAAGCTTGTTGCATCAGGACGTGTACCAATAATTTTGACATCACCTATTGTTAGGATATATTACAAACGTATGATAGAAGATCGTTATCCAGATATAATCGTTATATCTTATAGTGAGCTTGATCCAACAATAGAGTTACAATCAGTGGGGATGGTGACCATCTAATGAAAATAAGAAAGTATGAGGGTGGCAATGAAAAAGAAGCCATGCTCAAAGTCAAAGATGAGCTTGGAAGTGAAGCGCTCATTGTTAGTGTGAAGAATATTAAGCCAAGAGGCATCTACAAATTGTTCAAAAAACCTTATGTTGAAGTGACTGCAGCTATAGATGACCATAGTGTATTTGATGATGGTGATAGAGAGCCTACAATTCCAAAAAAAGTTGTGGCAACTAAGGCACCGACTATGGATGTTGCTTCAGAAGATGAGAATAAGGTATACCTGGAGAGGTTCAAGTCTTTGATTGATAAACTACCTAATGAAGGTGGGCCTTTCACAAAATCAAGTAATAAAGTGAGTGACGTTCAATTAGACCATGACCATGAGGAAGGTAAGAATTCGGATGTCACAGAGGATTCTGAGATAAATCAAGGTGAGAACCATGAAGTGGTGAATGCCGCAATAATCAAAGCGGTGTATGAGCAACTCATTGACAATGAAGTTAGGGAAGACATCGTTAACCAACTAACAGCAGGGTTGGAGCAATTACATAGTGATAGCACTGAAGAAGTAACCGATGTTGTGTCTGTTATTTATAAACGTATAGTCAAGTTGCTTTCTGCTAAAGAAACCATTAATTCAGATGTAAAGAATACAATATTTTTTGTGGGACCTACGGGTGTAGGGAAAACAACAACAATTGCAAAAATAGCGTCCTTTTTCACCTTGAATCTTGGCAAAGAAGTAGCCCTCATTACATCAGATACATACAGAATTGCAGCTGTAGAGCAGCTTAGAACCTATGCCAATATACTGAACATACCAATCAAAGTTGTATATTCGAGTCAAGAGCTAGCAGATGCTGTTGATCATTTTTCAAATAAAGATTTGATACTGATTGATACAGCAGGGCGTTCACATAAGAATATTGAACACCAAAACGAGCTTAGGGAATTACTTGAAGTTGTCGATAATAAAGAAGTGTACCTTGTTCTAAGTGTGGCTACTAAGTATAAAGATTTAATCAATATCTCTAAGGTATATGATGACATTACAAAATACAAGATTATCTTTACAAAACTTGATGAAACCTCTTCTTATGGCAATGTGCTAAATATGAAGTTACATACTGGTGCCAAATTATCTTACGTAACTTTTGGACAGAATGTGCCAGATGACATTAGTGATATTAACCCTCATGAGATTGCTAAGCAGGTGTTAGGAGGCGATGAATAATGGATCAAGCCTCAAATCTAAGAAATATCATCAAAAAAACAGAAGTCAATTATTCACAAAGAAAAGCAAGAGTTATTACAGTCACCAGTGGTAAAGGTGGCGTAGGTAAATCCAATGTTTCAGTTAACCTTGCAATACAGTTTAAGAAATTAGGTAAAAGAGTCATCATATTTGACGCAGATTTTGGCTTGGCCAATGTGGAAGTTATCTTTGGGATTGTACCAAAATATAATATGTTTGATATGATTTATAACAATAAAAGTATTACGGATATCTTGACTTCAGGACCCCTAGGTATTGAATTTATCTCAGGTGGGTCAGGGGTTCAGGAACTTTTGAAGCTTGATAAGAATCAGCTGGCATATATGATTGAAAAACTATATGATTTAGACAGATTAGCTGATATAATCATAATAGACACAGGTGCTGGAATTTCAGATTCTGTTTTGGACTTTGTATCAGCATCAAATGAAGTTTTATTGGTGACGACACCAGAACCTACAGCTATAACTGACGCATACGCAGTTCTTAAGGCTATAAGCAAGAGGTATGGTAAGTTAGATGAGAAAGTCATTAACCTTCTAGTTAATAGGACTGAAAGTGACTTTGAAGGTCAAGAAATATTTGAGAAACTTAATAAAGTGACCAATAGATATCTGGGTTTGGAGCTTACAAATATTGGTTATTTACCAAATGATAAGCAGTTGGTAAAAGCTGTTATTGAACAAAAGCCAGTATCAATGTTGTTTCCTAGATCGCCAGTATCTAAAGCCATTGAGCAACTTGCTAGTCGTATGGTAAACTATACTAAGGTTGAGGAAGCTGGAGAACGAGGGCTAGGCAACTTATTTTCTACAATGTTGAAGCTCAAAAAAAACACATAATGAGGTGACAGGCCATGTTAAAGTCAATTGCCCTTGGTGACAAAGTTGAATTGGTGACTAGGGTGACCATGGAAGGCGAACAAGACCAATATTATAGTAAAATTCAAGAAGTTAATAAAGATGGTGAGATTGTTATTTTGGCACCTCTAGAGGGTGGTAGAATCATTCCTCTTGAGCTAAGTCGAAAGTATGGAATGTGTGTATATACCGATAAAGGTTTGTACCGATGTGAAGTCCAAGTCAAGAGCCGAAGCAAAGATGAAAAATTGTATTTGATTACATTGCAAATTATTACTGCTTTGCAAAAATATCAGAGACGCCAATACTATAGACTTGACTGTATGTTGACCTTTCATTATAAAGATGATGCAGAAGATGTATGGAGTGATGGTATGATTCTTGATATCAGTGGTGGAGGTATTAGATTCACCTCTAAGCAACAGCTGATGGACAAAAAAGGGGTCGTTAATCATATACAACTTGATTATGGCGATTCTGAGAAACATCTATACTTATCTGGTGTTATCATTGAATCATCTATATTACAGGGTAATAATCTACTGTACGAGAACCGAGTCGAATTTGATGCTATATCAAATGAAGATAGAGAAGTAATTATTCGTTTTATTTTTGAAGAAGAACGTCGTAGACGAAAAAACAAAAAAGGATTGTGATTATATGGGTAATGTGAAAAAAGTTCTTATAGTTGATGACTCTGCATTCATGAGAAGGGTAATAAGTGATATAATAAATAGTGACCCGAGATGTGAAGCGGTTGGGACAGCAGCAGATGGTAAAGAAGCACTGGAAAAGGTACAAGCTCTTAAGCCGGATGTCATTTCACTTGATATCCAGATGCCAGTTATGGACGGGCTAACAATGCTTAAGAAGTTGAATTCACTTCAACCAACACCGGTTGTAATGATGAGCACTTTAACAAAAGAAGGTGCAAAAGAGACCATTGAGGCTTTAGAGCTGGGTGCTTTTGATTTTGTGGCTAAGCCAGATAATATTTTCAAGGTGAATTCTGAGGAAATTAGAGAAGAACTTATTGAAAAGTTATTTTTGGCTGCAAGCGCAGGTCAAAAGAGTACAACCAAATTCAAACCTTCAATATCTAAAACAATTGCAGCAAGTCATCACAAACCAATTCCAAAAAAAGCAAGTAGTAAAGTGGACAAGTTAATAGCCATAGGAACATCAACTGGTGGACCAAGGGCACTTCAGTATGTATTGCCATATATTCCAGGAGACATTGATGCTGGAATCGTAGTGGTACAACATATGCCGCCAGGTTTTACCAAGTCACTATCAGACAGGCTAAACCAACTAAGTGATATTAGTGTAAAAGAAGCTGAAGATGGTGATGTGATTGAGAATGGCTGTGCTTATATTGCACCAGGTGATAAACACTTACTTGTCAAGGAAAAGGTAGATGGTACTTTATACGTATCATTGTCGAACGATGCTCCTAGTGGTGGACATAAACCAGCTGTCAATGTAATGATGAAATCCATTGGTAACATTAAGCAACGTAGTCTTGTCGGTGTCATTATGACAGGCATGGGTGCTGATGGTGCAGAAGGGCTTGTTGAACTTCATGACAAAAGGGATATACACATAATTGCACAAGATGAAGCATCTTGTGTTGTATACGGTATGCCAAAAGCTTTGGTAGAAACAGGTATTACTGATGAAATTGTGTCACTTGATAAAATATCAGATTCCATTACTCAGAGATTAATCCAATAAGTATTGGGTTAAGATCGTAAACCAAGAAACTGGGGGTGCTCTCATTGGATATTAGCCAATATCTAGAAATATTCATCGATGAATCAAAAGAACATTTGCAAGGTCTTAACACATGTTTGTTGGAACTGGAAAAAAGTCCAGCAGATTCAAAAGATTTGGTAAATGAAGTATTTAGGGCAGCGCATACACTTAAAGGTATGGCAGCTACAATGGGCTTTAAAAAAAATGAATCAATTAACTCATGATATGGAGAATGTACTATCAGAGATTCGTACAGGCAATATCTCTATTGATGCAGATTTGCTTGACACTTTGTTTAAGTGTCTTGATGCTCTTGAGCAATATTTAGAGTCAATTGTTCAATCGGGTAACGAAGGGGATAATGACTATCCAGAAATTATTGCAACCCTTGTAGCGATTCTAAAAGGCGAGAAACCTGCTACGGGTCCAAGTGCTGAACCTGCTGTAGCTGTTGCCGTTGAAGCGACGCCAGATGTTGAAGAGGCAAAAGGTGATGAGCGAAAGCACAAATCACTGATTTTTACTGACTTTGAATCTCATGCTGTTGAAAAGGCGAAAGAAGAGAACATGAATGCGTTTGGTATAACACTCTACCTTTCAGAGTCTTGTGTCCTTAAATCAGCAAGAGCATTTATTATATTTAGAACCCTTGAGAAACTTGGTTCAATCATCAAATCCCATCCAGCAGTTCAGGATATTGAGGATGAAAAATTTGACTTTGACTTCTCGGTTGTTGTCGTTTCGAAAGAGACCGAGGCAACCTTTGCCAAGGATTTAGGCAATATTGCAGAAGTTGAGAAAGTATTAATTGATGCCGTTGAGATTTCAGCTGCACCTTCAGTTGAGCAAATGTCTGACGATGAGTCAGATGGGGTTAGTCAAGCAGTAGCACCTGCTGGCAAAGACCAAGGTAAAAACCCAGCCCCAAAATCAACTAAACCAGTAACAAATAGAACTGTCAGAGTTGATATTGAACGCCTTGATACACTGATGAACCTTGTTAGTGAGTTGATTATTATTAAGAATGGACTTGAAACAGTTGAAAATAACAATAATAATTTCTCAGAGCAAATCGAATACCTAGAACGAATCACTACCAATCTTCATGACGCAGTTATGAAAGTGCGAATGGTTCCTATTGAGCGTGTATTTAATCGTTTCCCAAGATTGATTCGTGATTTGTCTAGAAAGCTTAATAAGAAGATGGTTCTTCATATGTCAGGTGAGGAAACTGAACTTGATAGAACTGTTATAGATGAGATAGGTGATCCACTTGTACATCTAATCCGTAATGCAGGTGATCATGGACTTGAAACGCCAGATGTTCGTGTTAGAAATGGTAAAGATGCTACAGGTAATGTCTACTTGAAAGCCTATCAAGATGGTAACAATGTTGTAATTGAGGTGGGCGAAGACGGCGCTGGTATTGATGTGTCAAAAGTTAAAGCCAAAGCCATTAACAATGGTTCTGTATCCTATGATCAAGCAGAACTTATGTCTGATCAAGAGATTATTGAGCTACTATTTAGACCAAGCTTCTCAACAGCGGATAAGATTTCTGATGTTTCAGGCAGAGGTGTAGGCCTTGATGTTGTAAAGACTAAGATTGAAGCCCTTGGTGGAGATATTGAAGTTAAAACGGTTCTTGGAGAAGGCTCTACATTTATCATTCGCTTACCATTAACATTGGCAATTATCCAAGCGCTTATGGTTAAATTGAATGATGAAAAATATGCTGTACCACTGAACACTATTCAAAACATTGAAGATGTTAAAGTGACAGATATCAAATTCATTCAGAATGAAGAAGTAATTAACTTGCGTGGTAGAGTAATACCAATTATCAGACTTCATGATAAACTTGATTTGGTTCCAGACGATCCTGAGAAAGAATCATTGACAGTAGTTATTGTTAATAAAGGTGACAAGCAAGCTGGATTTGTTGTTGATTCCCTAATAGGACAACAAGAAATTGTCATCAAGACACTCGGTAAATATTTGACGAATATCAAAATGATTGCAGGTGCTACAATCCTAGGTGATGGTGAAGTTGCTCTTATTCTTGATGTCAACACATTAGTATAACGGGGGTGTTATTATGGAAAACAATGATGCAATTCAAATGGAAGACTTAAAGCAATTTATCGTTGTGAAATTAGGTGTTGAGCAATATGGCATCAACATTCAATATGTTCAGAACATTGTAAGAATGATTAATATCACAAGAGTTCCTAAGGCGCCTTATTATATTAAAGGTGTTGTCAACCTTAGAGGTGAGATTATTCCTGTAATGAGTGTAAGGTTGAAATTTGATTTAGAGGAAGATGTTTATTCAAATGAGACACGAATCATCTTTGTTAAGTTAGATGGCAACGAAATAGGTCTGATTGTTGATGAAGTCAAGGAAGTTATAACTTTATCAGATGATGACATTGACTCAATCAATAGAGATGCCAATGAAGAAAAAGGTTCTTATGTATTTGGCGTTGGTAAAGTTGGAGAATCACTTGTTACATTGCTCAACATAGAAGAGTTAATTAAAGTGAGTGATCAAGCAAAGGCTAAGGACAATAAGTAGCTGAGGGAAAGGGATATTAGAAATGGCGGATAATTTTGATAATATCGATAATGTGCACCTTGATTTACTGAGAGAACTAGGTAATATTGGTGCAGGAAATGCAACAACAGCTTTATCCCAGCTTATAAACAAGCGCATTGATATGGGAATTCCAGTGGTAAGTGTGCTGGAGTTTAAAGAGTTAGCTGAAGTGCTTGGAGGCGCAGAGAATCCTATTGTAGGAATTCTTCTAGGTGTTGAAGGCGAAGTTAATGGAATGATGATGTTTGTTCTTGAACAATCAGCGGCTCACAACCTTGTCAACATGCTTATGGGGCAAGAAATAGACAATTTTGAAGATTTTACTGAGATGGATTTGTCTGCACTCAAGGAAATTGGTAACATAATTACGGGGGCATATTTATCTTCATTGTCTTCCTTAACAAACCTAAAAATAATCGCGACAGTTCCATACATGGCAATCGATATGGCTGGCGCAATCTTAAGTGTACCTGCCATAGAATTTGGCAAAGTTGGTGACAAAGCATTATTGATTCAAACTGATTTTGGTGGTCAGGAGGAATCGGTATTTGGATATTTCATATTGATTCCTGATATGCCTTCTTACAGTACAATTCTTAGAAGTCTGGGGATGGAAGGCTAATGGCGAATAAAATGATTAAGGTGGGCATGGCTGATTTAAATACGTGTAAGGCTCCAGATGCCCTGACGACGCTTGGACTTGGTTCATGTGTTGGGATTGTTTTGTATGACCCGATTACCAAAGTGAGTGGATTGGCACATGTTATGTTACCAGATAGTACACAGATAAGAAACAATAGTAATGTCGCTAAATTTGCAGACACAGCTATTGATAAACTCATTGATGATATGATTGCCCTTGGTGCTTCAAAAGGACGTCTCGTTGCAAAAATTGCCGGCGGGGCCCAAATGTTTTCTTTTGGAAGCACAAATGAATTGATGAGAATTGGAGACCGTAATACCAAAGCTTCTAAAGAAAAACTACAAGCCCTTGGTATTAGACTTTTGGCTCAAGAAACAGGCGAGAACTATGGCCGTACCATTGAATTTTATTCAGAAACTGGAGATTTGCTTATTAAGACAATTGGAAGAGAACCAAAAACAATATAGATTTTGTAGAGGTAATTATGCATATAAGAAATTTTAATCTGATTATGATGCTTATCGCTGGGATTATTGTTACAATTATAAGTATAATCTCTGGGTATTCTCTTGACCGACTTATGTATACGCTGGTCATTGTACTGGTTGTATTTTTTCTTATTGGTACTATGATTCAAGGTATGCTAAATGGTATTGCAGATAAAGCAGATGATAAAGCTAGAGAAAAAAGAAAAAAGCCCTTCTGGATGAAGAAGCCACTTCATTAAGCAATGAAGTTGAGGCTCTAGAGAATGAAAATGAAGAATCCTAAATCATAGGAGGCATTTTATGGATGAGCAAAGTTTACGTAAGTTATGGGAGACATATAGTCAAACAAAAGACAGTAAAATAAAAGAAACACTTATAATAGAATACTCTGATGTAGTTAAGT